>CAJDVW010000022.1_pt2 | contig 13250 bp, 9 predicted proteins | sample 7391471 | NCBI WGS metagenome assembly CAJDVW01 (sample SAMEA7055714, study PRJEB34461) | soil metagenome | biome: terrestrial ecosystem; feature: Peninsula; material: soil | place: Antarctica | collected 2016
ATTTTCTATCGACTTTTAACCCACGGAGCTCCTTATGCGTCTTGCCCTTGTGCTAACCCTGTTGCTTGCTACTCCCGCCTTCGCACATGACGACGCTGCGAAGCACAGCGAGACGCCTTTCGTCACCAACCCAGTCCAGACAACCGCCGATGGGGTGGTTTACGGTGCGGCCTTAGAGGATTCCGTCCCAGCCGTGGTCAGCCTTGATGATGTCATCGCCAACCCCGAAGCGCTGATCGGTAAACCGGGCGCATTCAGTGGCCGCATCACCGAGGTCTGCCAGAAGATGGGCTGCTGGATTGTGCTGGGCACTTCAAATGGTGACTTTGTGCGGGTGACGATGCTCGACCACGCGTTCGGTGTGCCCAAGGACGCAGCCAGCGGCGAAGCGGTCGTTTACGGCACGCTTGCAGAAAAAATCCTGACCGCCGACGAAATTGAGCATCTGAAGAACGACGGTGCCAACGCACCAACCGAGCGTGAGTTGCGCATCGAGGCGACCTCGGTGCTGATCCGCAACGCTGGCTAATTTCTTTCAGCAGCAGGTACTTGGCCGGTAAACCGCTAGCGTTCTCGTAATACACCACGTCCTGGACGTGTTGAACCAAATCGGGTGCAGCCTATTCGCTGCACCCACGCCATAGGGAATGTGATGTGTTGCAGCGATTCGTCGCGCTGTCTCTTGCTCCTGTGCTGCTGCGGCAAGCCAAAACATTGCGTCGCACCATACCGCGGCTGCCGGAGCCGGAAGGTGTTCGTCGGGGAACCGTGGGCAAAGGGCCCGTGTTGCGCCTGCTCGTGACCGGGGATTCGGCGGCGGCCGGCGTGGGCGCAGCGAACCAAAGTGAGGCGCTTACCGGCCAGCTGGTGTCGCGGTTGAGCGAACACTTTGAGCTTCAATGGCAGTTGTCGGCGCGTAGCGGGCTGACAACCTCACAGATAAGCGAACATTTGGCGTCTGAAACGATCACGCCGTTTGATGTGGCAGTGGTATCAGCGGGGGTCAATGATGTGCTCAGCCGGCTCAAGCCAAAAGATTGGCCGGTTTTGCTGGATAATCTTGTCGCGGTGCTGCGCCGTCATTGCGGCGTACGCCACATCGTGTTCGCACCGCTTCCTCCGATGCATCACTTTCCCGCGTTGCCACAACCACTGCGTTGGTTTATCGGTCAGCGCGCGAAAGCATTCAATCGCCAACTTGCCGCGTTTGTACGCACCCACGCCGATTGCGCGGTGTTGGATCTGTCCGTAGATTTCGACCCCCAACTGATGGCCTCGGATGGATTTCATCCAAGCCCGCAGACCTATGCGCTATGGGCAAACGCAGCCGCGGATGAAACGACGCGTTGGGTGCACACGCAAGCAATGCCCCGACCAGCAGCCTAGCCGGCGTTATAGTCCGCGCGCGGCCTCGGCCACGGCGCGAAACAGGGCGCGACCCTTGCTCATGGTTTCTTCCCATTCCTTTTCCGGATCGGAATCAAACACGATGCCGGCACCGGCTTGGACGTGCAGACGGCCGTCCTGAATCACCGCCGTGCGGATCGCAATCGCTGTATCGGCATCGCCGTGCCAGCCGATATATCCGACCGCACCAGAATAGATATTGCGCTTGACTGGCTCCTTGTCGCGGATGATATCCAGCGCACGCACTTTCGGCGCGCCGGAAACGGTGCCGGCCGGAAAAGTGGCGCGCAGCACGTCCAGATAGGTCAGCCCATCACGCAGTTGGCCCGTCACTTCGCTGACGATGTGCATGACGTGACTGTATCGCTCGACCACAAAACTCTCGCCCACTTCGACCGTGCCGGGCTTGGAAACTCGCCCGGTGTCATTGCGGCCCAAATCGATCAACATCAAATGTTCGGCACGTTCTTTCGGATCAGCCAACAGCTCGACTTCCAGCGCGCGGTCTTGCTCCGGTGTCTTACCACGTGGGCGAGTACCGGCAATCGGACGCATGGTGACTTTGTCACCTTGCAGGCGCACCAAAATCTCCGGTGAAGAACCCACCACCTGCGTCTTACCGGTATCGAGAAAGTACATATAGGGCGAAGGATTCATTGCGCGCAAGGCGCGGTAGACATCCACTGGCCGAGCCTTGAAAGGAATGCTCAAGCGCTGACTCAAGACAATCTGAAAGGCGTCGCCGGCAGCAATGTAATCCTTGCAATCGTGTACGGCCCTGAGGAAACCCTCGCGGGTGAAGCCGCTGACGAAGTCGGTTTCATCGAGCACATTGCCGTGCAGGGTTTCCGGGTAGGGCGCACCGCTGTGGCGCAAGCGGTGCTCGAGTGCATCCAGGCGCCGGTTGGCGCGCGACCACGCCTGTGGCTGCGTTGGATCGGCATGCACGATGAGATAAAGCCGGCCTTTGAGACTATCAAACACAGCCAACTCTTCCGACAACATCAGCAGAATATCGGGCGTGCCCAGCTCATCGGGTTTGTCGCTGTGACCGAGCGATGGTTCCATGAACTCGACACATTCGAATCCAAACCAGCCGACCAAGCCGCCGGTGAAGCCGGGCAGGCCTTCCAACTTTGGCACCGAATAGCTCGTGCGCAGGGTTTCAATGGCGCGCAGAGGATCGGGGACTTCACGGCTTTCTACCACCTCGCCATGTTCGATGGTTTCCAGCACATGCCCACGAACTGAATACACCCGGCGCGCTGGCAGGCCAATGATGGAATACCGCCCAAAGCGCTCGCCGCCTTCCACCGATTCGAACAGATAGGTGTACGGTCCATCGGCCAGTTTCAGATAAACCGACAGTGGTGTATCCAGATCCGACAACACCTCGCGCACCACCGGGATGCGGGTGTGGCCGGCCTCAGCCAGTGACTGGAATTGGGTGGCGTCGATCATGTTCGATGCGATCTTGGTGAGGTGTGAAAGTATGCCAGTGTCGCAGTCGGCGCGGCAGCGTGACGTGCGTGCTCAGGCGCCAAGGCAACCGGCTCGTTCGAGCGCCAGCGGCGCGCGATTCTCCACCGCCGCGGCAATCTGCGCATCAGCCTGATCTACGTCGATCCCCTGCTCCTGATACCACGCCGGACTGTAATAGTTGTGCGCGTAACGCTCGCCGCTGTCACACAGGATGGTAACGATGGAACCGGTGCGGCCCTGTGCATGCAGGGTTTGGGCGGCCAGTAGGACGCCGACAAAATTGGTGCCGGTGGACCCACCGACGCGTCGACCAAGGCGCGCACTGACATAACGCATCGCTGCCAGACTCAGTGCATCGGGAACCCTGGCCATGGCGTCCACGCAATGCGGGATAAAACTGGCCTCAGCTCGCGGCCGACCGATGCCCTCGATGCGCGAACCACAGTGGTGCGTGCACGCGGCATTTAACTCGCCTTGCAGGGTGCGTTGGTAATACTCGAAAAAAGCGGAATGCTCTGGATCCACGCACAGAATTCGGGTGCAGTGGCGACGATAGCGAACATAACGGCCTAGGGTCGCGCTGGTGCCGCCGGTGCCCGGACTGCACACGATCCATTCTGGAATCGGATGCGTTTCTTCAGCCATCTGCTTGAAGATGGATTCGGCAATATTGTTGTTTGCGCGCCAGTCGGTGGCACGCTCGGCATAGGTGAACTGGTCCATGAAGTGACCGCCGACCTCACGCGCCAAGCGTGCCGATTCGGCATTGATTGCGGCCGGATCATCCACCAGATGACAACGCCCACCTTGAAACTCAATCGCGGCAATCTTGTCGGGCGAGGTCCCGGAGGGAATGACCGCGATGAAAGGCAGGCCGACAAGGCGCGCGAAGTACGCCTCCGATACAGCGGTCGAACCACTGGAGGCTTCCACGACAGGACTGCCTTCACGCAGCCAGCCGTTGGCCAAGGCATAGAGAAACAAGGATCGCGCCAAGCGGTGCTTGAGGCTGCCGGTCGGATGGCTGGATTCGTCCTTAAAGTAAACGTCGATGCCGGCAAACCCCGGCAGTGCCAGAGGAATCAAATGGGTATCGGCGGAACGATTGAAATCAGCTTCAATCGTGTGGATGGCCTCGGACATCCAAGTGCGCTGGGTCATGACGGACATCGATAAGAAAGATGCACCATGGTAGCTGCATCGATACCGGCCCCGGAATCAATCACCGGAAGCCATCGGGCTCACACGGCCACGACGGTATCGCGACCCCGATCCTTGGCGCTGTAGAGCGCACGGTCTGCGCTCAACAACAGGCCATCAAAGCCGGTATCTCCCGGCGGCTGGCGCGTTGCGGTTCCAAGGCTGATCGTCAGGTGCGGCGCATTGGGATTACCGTGATGAACGATGCCCAGTTCGGCCACGGTTCGGCGCAAGGTTTCGGCCAGCACTTGCGCGCAGTCGGCGTCACAATCAGGCAGGATCACGGCAAACTCTTCACCGCCATAACGCGCCAGGGTCGCGCCCTTGTGCGACACGACGCTCAGCAATGCGGTAGCGACCTGACGCAGCACACGATCACCGGCTGGATGCCCGTACAAATCGTTGAAGGCCTTGAAGTGGTCGATATCGATCATCACCAGCGAGAGCGATTTGTGCAGGCGTATCCCCTGCTGCCATTCGCGCTCCAGCGTCTCATCGAAACAGCGTCGATTCGGCAGTCCGGTCAGGGCGTCGGTCACTGAGAGTTCGCGCAGCCGGTCTTCCAAGCGCTTTTGCTCGGTTACATCACGGAACACCACCACGTATTGCAGCACTTCGCCGTTGGTATCGCGCACCAGATCGACACTGCCTTCCATCGGAAACTTCGCGCCTCCGGCATGCACGCCCCACAGCGTGCCGCTCCAGTGAGCGGCTTCATACAACTGCCGGCGGATGCGACGCAACACGTCATCATCGTCCGGGTCAAACAAAGGCGTGAGATTTCCCAAGACCTGAGCCGGGCTGTAGCCCGTGATGCGGGTGAACGCAGGATTGACCCGGATCACTCGCAGACTGGCATCAAGCAAGACGATGGCCTCGCCGGTATGCAGCACCACAACATCAGCCAGATGCAGCCCGGCTTGCGCAAGACGCAATTCTTCCAACTGGCCTGACAGGCGCGTGTTGAGCACGCGAAGATGCCGCGCTGAAGCACGTTGCCGACGCAGACTGTAGAGAAACATCAATTCCAGCAACAGAACCAGCATGACAATCGCCACGGCAAAGTTGCGGTAGCGTGCGAGCGCGGCCTGCCAAGCATCAGCACGGATATCAATTCCGAGCACAGCCGCCATCCCACCATCGGTTCCCTGTACCGGTGCAATCGCCGTTACCCACCGTCCCCAATCGTCACTGTAAGCCGGCTGCACCACGGCATCGACCGTGTGCCAAACCTGCCACAAGTCGTCAGAAAAACCGTCGTAGAGATCACCCGGAGCGGAATAGTCCGGCGACTGCGCGGCTTCGGCATCCACCAGAAAAATCATCTTGTCTGGCTCGTCCGGCGAGGGTCGCATCAGATAGACAAAACGAAAGTCCGGATTGGTGTCGCGCGCTCGCCGCAGCTGTGCCCGCAAAGCATCGAACTGCGACGTTTCAACGTCACTTGAATCACCATGCAAAGCGCGCACCTGCGCGGATTCCACACCGGCCGCCGCACTGCGCGCCAATGACAGCATTCGGTCGCGCTCGGTCCGGTCGCCAATACCCACAACGAAGCTTACGAACCAAATGCCGATCAACACCGTCGACACAAGCATGGCCGGACCCAGCCAAAACCGGCTGCGCCCGAGGGTTCGGGTGCGGATATTACTCATGGCGCGGGAAGGGTGCTGAGAAAGTCAGCCTTTGATTATACGGAAGTTTGCGCAAGCATCTCGATTGAACTTGAGCCCGCTTCGAGTCCGTGGCGCGCCCCGGCCGCTGCTCGTCACTGGCCGCCCGCTCTCGCGCGATTTTGGTCTTACTTGGCTGCCATCAAGGCCAGCGTTGTGTCGAGCATACGGTTGGAGAAACCCCACTCGTTGTCGTACCAGCTCAGAACTTTAACCAGCGTCCCATCCATGACGCGCGTCTGGGTGCTGTCATAGATCGAGCTCCGTGCGTCATGGTTGAAGTCGATCGATACCAACGGCTCCGTATTGAAACCAAGGATGCCCTTGAGCGCGCCTTCGCTGGCGGCGGCCTTCATTAGCATGTCGATTTCTTCCTTCGAGGTCGCACGCTTGGCGGTGAAGGTGAGGTCGACGACCGAAACGTTGATGGTCGGCACCCGCATGGCAAAACCATCGAGCTTGCCATTGAGTTCCGGCATCACCAATCCAACCGCTTTGGCTGCACCGGTATTGGTCGGAATCTGACTCATCGTGGCCGAACGCGCGCGACGCAGGTCGGTGTGATAAACGTCGGTCAAGACCTGATCGTTGGTGTAGGCATGAATGGTCGTCATCAGACCATGCTCGATACCGATCGAGTCATTCAACACCTTAGCCAGCGGCGCCAGGCAGTTGGTCGTGCACGAGGCGTTTGAAATGACCGTGTCAGAGGCCTTGAGCACGCCGTGGTTGACGCCATAAACGATGGTGGCATCGACATCATTACCACCCGGTGCAGAAATGATGACTTTCTTCGCACCCGCGGTCAGATGCGCGGAGGCCTTTGCCTTGCTGGTAAAGAAGCCGGTGCACTCCAGCACCACATCGACGCCCAGCTCGGCCCAAGGCAGCTTGGCGGGATCACGTTCGGCACAAACCTTGATCCGATCGCCATTGACGATCAAGTCGCCACCATCAACCTCTACCGTGCCGGGAAAGCGGCCGTGGGCTGTGTCATGCATGGTCAGGTGCGCGTTGGTTTTCGCATCGCCAAGATCGTTGATCGCCACCACCTGGATTTCTTGGGTGCGCTTGGCTTCGTACAATGCACGCAAAATGTTGCGGCCGATGCGGCCATACCCGTTGATCGCGACCTTGATTGCCATGACAGATGACACTCCTGAAAAGGGGTTGAAGAGGAAAACGGCGCACGCCGCGCCAATCTTCATATTGTACTGCAGCCGCCCTGCAGCGGCCTAAATCGCGCGGACATCAAAGCTATAGTAAGTGCCGCATCGGGTTCGAACTAAACCCTCGGCTCACAACGCCGCTAGGTTCTACAATGAGGCGCTGGCGACTGGGTATCGGCTCACTATTTGCCTTGATCGGCTTGCTGTTTTTGGCGTGGACGCTGTCGCACGCCCGCAAGCACCTCACACTGAGGCGGCGCTCGCTGCTTGCCCCACCTTATGGAGAACTCGCATGAAAGCAGGATTTATCGGACTGGGCGCGATGGGTGCGCCGATGGCGGGTCATCTCGCCAGCAAAGGTCTTCAATCGCACCGTAGCCAAGGCTGAAGCTCTGGCCGCCGAGTTACGCATCGTAGCGGCAACATCAGCACAGGCCTTTGCTGACTGTGATGTCGTGCTGCTTTGTGTATCGGCAGACGCTGACGTGCTGGAAAACGCACAGGCCTTGGCCGCCGTCTTGAAGCCCGGGAGCGTCGTGGTCGATCACTCCACCGTGGCCCGCGACACCGCGATCAAGGCCGCCCAGATTTTGGCGGATAAAGGGATCGGCTTCGTTGATGCGCCGGTATCGGGCGGGGTTGAAGGCGCGCGCAATGGGCGGCTTTCGGTGATGTGTGGCGGCAGCGTTGAAGACCTAGAAACTGCACGTCCTGCTCTGGAATGCTACGGCCTGCGTATCGCATTGATGGGTGGCACCGGCGCTGGACAAGCCACCAAAGCGGTCAACCAGGTGATGGTGGCCGGGATCAATGAAGCCGTCTGCGAAGCATTGGCGCTGGGCGCCAAACTCGGACTGGACGCGGCGACCATGTTGCCAACGCTCGGTTCTGGCGCAGCCAACAACTGGTTTCTGGAAAAACGCGGCGCGACCATGCTGGCCGGCGAGTTTGTGCCTGGTTTCAAGTGCGAGCACATGCTCAAAGACCTGCGCATCGCCCAGGCGACGGCCGAGGCGGTCGGGATCGAGCACCCGACCCTGCGCCAGGCCTTGGCCGACTATACGACGCTGGTACGTGAAGGTCTCGGCAGCAGCGACACGTCGGCCTTGATCGCGTTGAAACTCGGCCATGCGGCGTAAGTTGGGTCCAGTCAAACCGGGCCCGCTCCCACCCACACTCCACAGACGCCGGACGACTGGGCAATAATCACTCCGCCGGCGTGCCGGCCGTTGCTTAATTCAAAACCGACGGGGAAATTCATGAAAAAGATCCATGCACGCCGCGTATGTGCGGCGTTGTGCCTGTTGTTGTTGCCGTCCACAACGCTGCTGGCCCAAGCACCCGCCCTGCTGCTGACAGCACCAAGCACCGACAGTCCCCGGCATATTGCACAACGCTACCTGCAGCAGGATGCGCAGCGCCGGCAACTGGACGCGGGCGATCTTGAGTACCGCGTCGAGGACGAAAGCCGCAGTGCACTGACCGGTGTGACCCACGTGAGTTTTCAGCAGACCATCGATTCGATCCCGGTGCGTCATGGTCTGACCAAGGTCAACGTGATGCCGGATGGCCGCGTTCTTTCCGCCAGCAACGGTTTTGCCGCGCAGGTAGCGCAACGGGCCAGTCGCAGCACGCCTTCGCTCAGTGCGGCCGATGCGGTGGAACGTGCGGCACGCCATATGGGCGTGTCCACCCACGGCGTATCTGAAAAAGCGCCGCTTCGTGTTGACCACCAGACCCTCCGCCTGTTCAGCGGTGGCGCGATCAGTGGTGATCAGGACATCGGCGCAACGTTGGTGTACGAAAAAACTAGGGACAGCGTGCGACTGGCGTGGCAGGTGCTGGTCAATCGCTATGAATCGCGTTTAGAAGTGATGGAAATCCGGATTGATGCCCACACCGGCGAAGTGTTGGGAGCCGACAATGTGGTGCAGTTCGAGGGTGAAAAAAACGCGACACCCAAAGCGCGCATGGCGCCACAAGCGGCGGGCTACAACAGCGTTTATCGCGTCTTCGCGCAGCCGTTTGAAAGCCCGGAATCCCCTGGTGCCGCGCACGCGCTGTTGACCAATCCGGCCGATGCCACGGCCTCGCCGTTCGGCTGGCATGACACCCGAGCGAATCCCTCCGCAGGCCAGCCCGAATATACCAACACACGCGGTAACAACGTGTTCGCCCAATACGATCTGGCCTCAAGTAACAGCAATAGCAACCCGCGCCCGGCCGGTGTGTGGGATGCAACCAGCGGCACCCTGACATTCGACTACCCGTGGAATGCCAATCAACCACCTTTCACCGAGGCCAACGCGCAGGCTGCGACCGTTAATCTATTCTATTGGAACAATCTGATCCACGACGTGATGCTTCATTATGGCTTCGATGAAGCAGCGGGCAATTTCCAAAAGCGCAACTACAACTCCGGACTCAATAGTTCGCCGCGCAACAACGACGAAGTCCATGCCGACGCGCTCGACGGTGCCACCAATTCGCCACCCAACCTAAACAATGCGAACTTTCTGCCGGTACCAGAGGAGTTTTTTTCGCAGTTGTTCCTTGGTAAGCCTCGCATGCAGATGTATCGCTGGGGTGCGCCGGGCGCGGTAGAAGTCACTTCACCGTTCAGCGACCAATATCAAGCCGCGCCGGCCGCCTTCGGCGCGACGCTTAGTGCGGCGCTTCCCGGCGAGATCGTGCTGGTAGCCTCCAGCGGCAGCAGTACGCCAGAGGAAGGCTGCGAGACGCCGTACGCCAATGCCGCGGAGGTGAACGGCAAGATTGCGCTGATCAAACGCGGCAGCTGCGAATTTCATCGAAAAGTCGCGTTCGCTGAGCAAAATGGCGCGATCGCGGCCATCGTCTACAACAATGCCGGTGACCAAACCATCGCCATGGGCGAAGGCGAGGAAGGCCATAGCGTGACGATTTCCTCGGCCTTCATCGGTCAGCCTGGCGGGGAAGCGATTGTTACCGCGCTTGGCGACGGGCCCGTTGAAGGCGCCCTGCTGCCACCGGGGGACGCGGGACAAGATCGTGACAGCGATTTTGATGCCGGCATCATCACGCACGAATACGCACATGGCATCTCCAACCGGCTCAGCGGGCGCACAACGCTCAATTGCCATAGCGGTGACGAGCAGCAAGGCGAGGGTTGGAGCGATTTCTATGGCCTGATCTTCACGCTTACTCCGCAGGTTTGCGAGGTGCCGCGCGGAATCGGCACGTATGCCTCGTTCCAGCCGGCTACAGGGCCGGGCATCCGACGCTATCCGTATACGCCGGACATGAACGTCAATCCCTTCACCTTTGCCGATATTGCAGACGAACAGCAAACCGTCCCGCACGGCGTGGGGTCGGTTTGGGCCACGATGTTGTGGGATATGAGTTGCAAGTTGATGGTTCGACATGGCGTCAATCCGGATATTTATGCCCGCGACGCTGGCAATGGGATTGCCTTGCGTCTGGTGTCAGATGGACTGCGAATTGGATCGTGTAGCCCGACATTCGTGCAGTCGCGCAACAATATCCTCGCGGCAGACGCGGCCATTGAGTTTGCCGAGCCGGGCTATGAAGACAATAAATGTCTGATCTGGCGCAGTTTTGCGCGTCGTGGGCTGGGACTGAGCGCGCAAAGCGGTTCGGCCAGTTCCCGCAGCGACCAAACTGAAGCCTTCGATGTGCCAGCCGAATGTGTGACCCACGTTGATACGTCGGCCGGTGCCGGCGGAACTATCTCTCCGGCGGGACCAATCGCGCTCCACTTTGATCAGGTTTTGAGCGTCGATGTGTTGCCTGATCCGGGATTCCAGATCGATACGGTCACTGGTTGTGAGGGCAGTCTGGATGGCACGATTTATACCACCGGCCTGATTAAGGAAAGTTGCGAAATCACTGCATCCTTTGTGCCTGACGTTGCCGAGTTTGCGGTTACCCCAGTGGTGATCGGTAATGGCAGCTTCGACCCGGGCGGAGTGCAGCACATTGCGCCGGGCGCGACGGTCAGTTTCACGCTCATCCCCGCGACCGGTCATCACCTGGTTGACGTCGAGGGTTGTGACGGCAGCTTGGCCGGCAATGTCTACACCACCGGCTTCATCACGGCTGACTGCACGGTGACGGCGACATTTGCCATCGACACATTCCAGATCGACACGGTCGTGAACGGTACCGGTGGCAGCATTTCGCCGTCCGGCCCCATCAGTGCGGACTTCGGCTCGCAACCCGTATTGACGCTGATCGCGGATAGCGGATACGCACTTGATCAGGTCAGCGGCTGCAATGGCGTGCTAGATGGGCTCGATTACACCCTGGCACCGGTCGCGGCTGACTGCACCGTTGAGGCAAGTTTCCGTCTGTTGCCGACCGGCATCTTCAGCGACGGGTTTGAGTCACAACGCTGAGTTCACTGCCGCTCGACACGTGCATCGACAGTTGCTGCGCGTCGGTCTGCGCCCCGGGTTGGAGCACGATCCGGGGCTTTTCTCAACCCGCGATCTCCGCCGCAAACTGGCTTGCAGGCACTCGCAAACTGTAGCGATGTGCCTTGGACGGCGACGACGATACGCACCGTTGCACCCACTGCGACGTTTTCTGTTGTGCCTCGCTCGCAGGTCCGTAGTTTGCCAACGGCGTTCAACGCGCCCACCTGGCCGGCGTACGCGGCGGCCCCGCTAGGTGCTACCTGATGCGACGCCGCCAAATAGGGGGCCAAAACGCCGCGTTCCAGAGCGGGACGGTTTCAACCGGGTTGGCCATAGACGGTGAGCCACTTCGTGTGGCGTATCATGGCTTTGCACGGGGACTTGGTAAATCTAGCTGCGGACGGGAGTGATCCGATGAAAAGAGCATGGGCTTTAGGTCTAGCGACGGTGCTGGTTGTTTTTTCCGTGATGACGACCGCGGCAGTTCTCGACGAGGTAGTGTTCACACCGGTCGCGAGCGATGTATCAGGCGTTGTGGCCGTGCGCCATGCCGGTGATGGCAGTGGCCGCCTATTCCTGGTGCGACAAAGCGGCTCGATTTCTATTGTGGGTGCCGCGGGCACCCTGTTGCCGACGCCATTTCTCAACTTCGATTCCGGCGCCGCCGCGCCACCTCGCGGGTTCACCACCGACGGCGAGCGCGGTCTTTTGGGCCTCGCGTTTCACCCGCAATATTCCGTCAATCGGCGCTTTTTCGTCTATTACACCGACGCCAATGGCGATACGGTGGTGGCCGAGTATCTTGGCTCGCAAGCCGATCCGAACCTAGCCGACACCTCCACCGCACGCGTCATCCTGCGTGTCTACCAACCCCACTCCAATCACAATGGCGGCGACATCCATTTTGGCCCGGACGGTTATCTCTATATCGGACTGGGTGACGGCGGCGGCGGCAATGATCCATGCAATTCCGGTCAGTCGTTAACGGTGGCCAGCATGAATGGCTGCGCGCCTGGCAGCACATTCCTCAATGGCACCCCGGTCGGTAACGCCAACTCTCCTGCGTTATTGGGAAAGATGCTGCGTATCGACGTTGACAGTACCAACCTGCCAACCGGCGCAGACCTTTGCGGCATGGATCCGGCCGCGACCGGAACGCCCGCGCTGCGCACGTATGGCATCCCGGCGGGTAATCCCTTTGCCGGGGATGCAGGCAGTAATCCCGCCGCTTGCGACGAAACCTATCACTACGGCTTGCGCAATCCGTGGCGCTTCAGTTTCGACCGCCTCACCCACGACCTCATCATCGGCGATGTCGGGCAGAGTGCGTGGGAGGAATTGAATCTCGTGTTCGGCGCCGCAATGGGATTGAATTTCGGCTGGAAGATCTGCGAGGGTTTTCATCTGAGTGGCTCGACCACGTCACTATGTACGCTGGCTGGACGCACCGACCCGATCCTGGCTTATCGCAACCCGGATGTGGGTCGTTCGATAGCGGGCGGCTGGCGCTATCGCGGCCCCTACACCAGCCTGCACGGCATCATCTTCTCGGGCGACTTCATGGGCAAGGTGTTTGCGATTACACAAACCGGCGGCAACTGGAGTATTGCCAAGACCTATACCCAGGCCAACACCGGCGTGGCATTGAATCAGATTGTAGGGTTCGGCGAAGGCGAGGACGGCCATCTGTACGTGGCCAGCCTTGGTGGCACGGTGTTTCGCATCGACGGGCCGACGGATCTCGTTTTCGCGGACGGTTTCGAGACGCCATAATCGACGCCCAGGTCGTCAGGGTTTGAACATTGCAGCGCGCGCCCTGCGGGTCGTGCGCTGCGACATCAATCCAGCGATTCGCGTACCGCCAAGGTATCTGGAACTCCGTTTGCGGCTAGTTGGCGCTT
>CAJDVW010000066.1_pt1 | contig 13039 bp, 16 predicted proteins | sample 7391471 | NCBI WGS metagenome assembly CAJDVW01 (sample SAMEA7055714, study PRJEB34461) | soil metagenome | biome: terrestrial ecosystem; feature: Peninsula; material: soil | place: Antarctica | collected 2016
ATGCACTGCCAACATGGCGCGCATGCCGTAGTACATGAAACGTTCCCAAAACTCGGTGCCAAACAGATTCCATAGCGCGCGCGGATGCCCCAGAAACTCTCCGGCGGGCGGTGGCACGAAATCTTCGTGTCCGGGCGCAACAGAAGACCCGGCATTTTGCTTTTGTTGACTCATGGGATTTCCTGGATTGATAACGGAAAAAATAGCCGCAGCCGAGCTGCGACCGGCCACACCGGACTCCCCCTGTGTGGCACGAGGTGGCAACCGTGGTGCAGTCTCTCGCTGCAGTCAACTACCCAGAGTAAAACTGGCGCCCACTCCGCAACCAGGCCGTAGGCATTGCGGGCTTTCAGCACCCGCAAGCCGGATCGATTTCCTCCAAAAGTCATCCGTGCGCGCACGCTTTGTGTGCAGTGCAGCGTGATTATCGCGACCGCAATCCGTAGGATGTGGAACCACACAGATGTGGGGAGGGAGAGACCCGCTTCGTTCGCGAGGCGGGTCTTTTTTTGAGCGATGGTTTTATGCGGTGCAAACGACACGCATCAAAGCGCGCGCTCCGAATCAGAGTTCGGGCACTAACTCAAGCAAGCTCAACAGTGCATTGCGCAGACCCACCCGCAATTGCGACAAATGCCGCGTCGCCAAGTCGCTACCCAAGTGCTCAGCCTTCAGGTGCTCCAGTCGGAACGCCACGTCAGCCAATTCAGTGGCACCCAAAGCCAGTGCCGACGAGCGCAGAAAATGCGCTGCTTGATTGATTTCACTGTGGTCGCCGCGCTCATATCCGACTTCAATGCGGCTCAACAATGCCGGCGCATCCGCCGCGAACAGACGAATCAACTTGGCGGCACTGCCCGGCTGATCGTCATCCAAGGTCTTTAGCAGCGCGACAGCGTCGGGATGCAATGAGGTCGGTGCAGTCATCGTGAAAATCGCAAAAAGGTGACGGAGGTCAACGTTAGCGGCAGCATAACGCGATCGACGCGGCATTGCGCAAGCAGCCTCATGCGCTGGGACCGGAAAGATCCGTGTGGCGACGACAAGAGCACGCCGTTCGCGCTGATCAAGTCCACTAAAACATAAGGGCCGGGTTCAAATGAGCCCGGCCCTTACGGAAGCAATGCGCGTGCAGCCAGCAATTACTCGGCTTGCAAACGCGCTTCCAGATCACGAATACGCGGCATCAATGCGCTGCGATCGAAACGCGACTGCGCCGCAGTCTTGGCAGGTACCGGCAACACGCCCTGCGCGGCCAGCTGCGAGGCCAAACCCTGTGCGCGGCCAAGCTTGTTGTGCTTAGCGGGGCCGACGCCTTCCTGCACAAAGGTGCGGCTGGCACTACGGAAGGTGCGCGCCGGATGGGCATCGTAATTGTCGGGGTTCGCGCCCTTCGGGTAGATAACGAACTCACCAGAGCCGTCATTGGTACCCATTTGCATCAAGTAGAGCGCATACCACTGCTGGCCACCGTAGACGCCGTCCTTGACGAGACTCATATGCAGGCCCGTGGGCGCTTCGAAGTAGCCAACCGCGTCGTGGTAGGTCAAGGCGTAATTACTGCAGCCGCCGACTTGCGCATCGTCCGGCCGACAACCCTCGTAATACCAACCATTGCTGTCGCGGGCGTAGTCATCAAAGACCAGCACATCACCGCTGAACGGATAGGCCTCGCCGGTGGAAGACAGATCGATGGTGACCTGCCACTCACCCAACATGCGCGTGACCTCAGGCCACACTCCAACGGTGTCTTCATACCGCACAAAGTAGAACTCTTGGCGCTGGATGGGAACGGTGCGACCGTTAGGCCAGGTCAAGGTGGCTCGGCGATTGTTGTTGGGATCGAAAACGATCTTCAAACGCCCGTAGCTCGGCTCTATCAGCGGCTCTCCTTGATAGGGCTTGCCGATGGGCTGCACCGCATAAAAGCTGAGCAGATCCGCTTCGAAATAGGCGTTACGATCCAGCAGGCCTGCGGCGATGTACCACTTGGCCTGCCCGGTCTGACTGCCGCTGTAGAGGGTCACCGACATGAAGTCATCCTGCACCTCGATCGTGTAACCGGTACCGCTTTCAGCTGGATTCCACCACAGTCCTGACTCAGGCTCATAGGCCTGTGCAGCCGTTATGGTGAAAGCTGTTGCAACGATAGCGAGGAGAGTGGCAAAAAGTCGCATGCTGAGCCCCGTTTGGGATAAGAGATACATCCTAAGCTAGCAGCCGCCACTTAATCGACATTGAACCAAGTCTCCCGCCCAGTACGAACCGAGGAGTTGGTTCAGCCTCGCTTACGCACGCGCTCCAGCCAGCGAAGCAATGGACGCCAGTCCTCCTGATGGGAACGGATGGCTTCGGAATTGAAGTCAAACAGGCATTTACCAAGGCCTGCCAACAGCACATAGGCTTGGGTATCACGTAACTGACCAACCAATTCGCACGGCCAGACGCTCATCTGTTCGACCGCTTGCTGGGACGCGTGAGTCCAGGGCTTAAGGCGATTGGCCACCAAGCCGGCCGCCACCTGCCCGTTGGCAACGCGCGGCACTTCGGCCAAGGCATCGAGAAAGCGCACGGTCGCTTCCATATCCAGCACGGACGGCAAAATAGGCACGACGATGGCATTGGCCTGCGCGATGAACGCGTCGAGTTGCTTGGGCATCGCGCCGGCAGGTGCGTCGATCACCACATGCGTGGTGCCCTCGGGAATCTGCCGCATCCAATTTCTCCGCGTGCCATCTACCGGCGACACCAAGGCACCGGCAACATCACGCTTAGCGCACCAACTGAGAGCCAGACCTTGCGGATCGGCATCCACCAGCGCAACCGTCTTGCCACGAGTGGCATACCAGCCGGCCAGATTGGTTGAAAGAGTGGTTTTACCGACACCGCCCTTGGCGCTGGCCACAAGGATGCTGAACATGTTGATTTCCGTCGTAACGCATGGATATCACTACTTTGCCAGACCACAGCGCGACTCGCCCGTTAAACTTGTTCGATGCAAACCGACTTCCAGCCCCGTTCCTGCAATATTGCCGCTGCCCTACCCGAGATGGCCGTGCGCCAAGCGGATGCCATCGCGATCCGTTGCCCGAGCGGCACCGATGCGCAAGGCCGAGTTCTGTATGACACGGTACTGACCTACGCCGAGCTTGAAGCCCGCAGCAACGCCATTGCAGCGGCACTGGCGCGCGCCGGAATCCGCCGTGGTACGCGCACCGCGTTGATGGTTCGGCCTTCGCCCGAACTGTTCCTATTGATGTTTGCACTGTTTAAGGCTGGCGCCGTGCCGGTGCTTATCGACCCCGGTATCGACAAACGCGCGCTCAAAGCCTGTCTGGACGAGGCCGCACCGGAAGCCTTTGTCGGCATCCCATTGGCGCATGCCGCGCGCGTGTTACTCGGCTGGGCGCGCCGAAGCTGCAAGATTCAGGTCACCCTTGGCCGCCGCTGGTTCTGGGGCGGGCATAGTTTGGATCGTCTTTTGCAGGAAAGCCGCGATGACAGCTTTCAGATGATCGACACAGACGCCGAGGAAATGGCCGCGATTCTGTTCACCTCCGGCTCGACCGGCATCCCCAAGGGCGTGGTCTATCGTCACCGCCATTTCGTCGCACAGGTCGACATGCTGCGCGCCGCGCTCGACATCAGTGCTGGTGGCGTCGATCTGCCAACCTTCCCGCCGTTCGCCCTGTTCGATCCGGCATTGGGGCTGACCAGCATCATCCCGGACATGGACCCAACCCGTCCCGCCAAAGCCAATCCGCGCAAGCTGATCGACGCCATCCAGCGTTTCGGCGTCACCCAGATGTTTGGCTCGCCGGCACTGCTGGACACACTGAGTCGCTATGGCGCTGCACACGCCATCCAACTCGACAGCCTTAAACGCGTGATGTCGGCCGGTGCGCCGGTGCCACCCGTCGTGGTCGAACGGATGCGACGCATGTTGGCCGATGACGCCAATATCTATACGCCCTACGGAGCAACCGAGTGTCTGCCGGTGGCCATTATCGAAGGGCGACAATTGCAGGCCACGCGTGCCGCGACCGAGCAAGGTGCGGGTACCTGCATTGGCTATCCGGTAGCGCCTAACGAGGTTCGCCTGATTCGGATTTTCGATGAAGCCATCATCGAGTGGAGCGATGCACTACAAGTCGCTGTGGGCGAGATCGGCGAAATCGTCGTCGCCGGCCCGACTGTTACCGATGAATACTTTGCCCGGCCAGAAGCCACTGCATTGGCGAAGATCCGCGAACACCTGCCTGATGGCAGCTTCCGCACCCTGCACCGCATGGGCGATCTCGCTTGGCGCGACGAACAAGGACGTCTGTGGTTTTGTGGACGCAAGACTCAGCGTGTGGAAACCAGCGACGGGCCGCTTTACACCGAGCAGGTCGAGCCGATTTTCAATGCCCACCCCAAGGTGCGGCGCAGCGCGCTGGTCGGCGTCGGTGAAAAGGGAGGGCAAATTCCCGTTCTGTGTGTGGAAGCAGAAGCCGGAACGCGCAAAAGCACGCTCCCAGCCCTTCAGCCCGAACTGCAGACGCTGGCACAGCACTTTCCGCACACCGCACAGATTTCCCACATCCTGTTCCACCCTGGCTTTCCGGTGGACATCCGTCACAACGCCAAAATCGGACGTGAAACCTTGTCTAAATGGGCAAGCAAACAGCTGAGTCGCCCACGCTAAACCCTTGGGAAACTCATGCCCTGCCCCGATAATGTGCGCTATGAACACTCCTACCTGCTTCCTCAACACCAACCCCGACCACGGTTTCCAGTTTCCTGGCGTATTCGAGTTGTCCGCCATGGGCTCGGCTGATGCCGGACTTGAGCGTGAGTTACCCGCTCTTCTGGAGGCAGCCGGAATCACGGTGCGGCACGAAGACATCAACCTGCGTGAATCCAGCGGCGGTCGCTATGTGTCGGTGCGAATCGTCTTTGAAGCCAAGGATCGCGAGCAATACGACGCGGCCCATGTCGCCTTGCGTGAACACCCAGAGGTAAAATGGACGGTCTGATAGACGAACCCGCCGAGCCATTACCCGCACAACAGGTATTGATCCGCGACCTCGGCCAACAGGCGTATGAGCCGATCTGGCACGCCATGCAAAGTTTCACCGATACCCGCGACGGCGAAACCGAGGACGAGATCTGGCTGGTCGAGCACGAACCCGTCTTCACTCAGGGTCAAGCCGGCAAAGCTGAACACATTTTGGGTGCGGGCGATATTCCGGTGGTGCAGGTCGACCGCGGTGGTCAGATCACCTATCACGGCCCCGGCCAGATCGTGGCCTACCCGCTGATCGATCTACGTCGTCTCGGCATTGGCGTGCGGCAACTTGTGTGCAAGATCGAGCAGGCCATCATCGACACTCTGGCTGAGTGGAACATCAGCGCAGAGCGTCACCAAGGTGCGCCAGGCGTATACGTCGGCGATGCCAAAATTGCTGCACTTGGCCTCCGCGTACGACGCGGCTGCAGCTTCCACGGCCTGGCCTTCAACATCGCGATGGATCTGTCTCCGTTCCAACGCATCAATCCCTGCGGCTATCGCGGATTGGCGGTGACCCAAATGGGTGACCACGGCGGGCCGACACACGTGGGAACCGTCGCGCCCGTGTTGGTACGCGAGTTGTGCCGACAATTGCGCTTAGTTCCCGTTGCGGCAGCAACACCGGCTTGACCCAATCCGCCACGCGACTCTGCAGCACAGTTTAGATTGATCGTCGGCGTAAAGCGGTAGACAACAGCTCAGACCACCCCGCGCAGAAACTGACTAACTAGCCTTACAGCCAAGCGCAGCCGAAAACCAAGGTGAACCGCCCTGGGGGTCAGTTCATACCCGGGGCGATTCATTGAAGCCTCTCTGCGCAGTCCGCTTGACCACATAGTTGGGCGGCAACACGAAGTGTTACCTAACAATGACTTTTAGGATTGTGAACACAACGGCGCCGATCAAGCTGACGAGCGCACCGGCAACAGCAACCTTAAACACCAGTGCAAGCACTGACCCAAAGGGAACATGGATGTCGGTGATGACCACATGGCTCAGACCATTTGTACTTTGCGCCGCAACCGGCGGCGCACTAATACGCACCTGCTTCGCCAAAGGAGCGCCGGAAACCTCGTCTGGAATGAACAGGGCCTCCACTCCCACAACTGGTCTAATTTCTTCGATCAGATCTGCCGCGGAAAACCTCCGCTCAACCCCATCCTCTCCTTCAAGTTCGCCTGATCCAAGCTCAGCGTCCCAAGTGACAATTTTTCCTCGCATTATCGATTTCGTAAATTTAGAGAATTCGTGGTCATGCAGCCCAACGCCTGAGTTAATCGGCGGCGTAGCCGTCCGCCTTGAACGAGTTGTTAGACGTCACTGCCTAAGACTACGCGCGCGATACCGAGCCTAGTCCGTAATCGGCATGCGATCTTGAAGGAATGAGTACATCAGACCTGCCGCAGGAGGATCAAAATTGCTGAGCACGACGATGACATAGCCAAGCTTAGGGTAGACGCGAAAGTGAGCATTCATTCCAGGCGCCATGCCACCGTGGCCGTAATTTAGAAGATCACCATCACCGAGCACCTCGAATCCATACCCTTGCCAGCCACTTTGCAGTCGAGTGGCTTCTAAGCGCATCTTTGCTGAAAGTAACTTGTCGGATTTCAAAGCTTGTGCGAAATGCAGCAGATCGCCGACCGTCGAATACCCACCTCCTGCGGGTGAACCCCGATAGGGCAAGGTATCGGCGTTGCCAACGAGGACGCCATTTTCTCGAATGTACCCAATCGCACGATCTTTCAAGGCCACGGTTTCAGGAATAGAACCGGAGTGCTTCATGCCTGCAACGTCATAGATGTGCCGCTGAACGTAGTCGTAGTAGGACTTACCACTCGCTTGCTCAACGACCAAGCCCAATATCATGAAGCCTAAGGACGAGTATTCCGTCTTGCTGCCTGGCTCAAATTGAAGAGGTTGGGTAGCGTATTGCTGGACGTAGTCTTTTGGCGTGCGCATAGCATCTCGCCGTGCGATGAATTCCGCTGGTGTCTTAAATTCTGGCGAATCGTTGAAGCCGATCTCTCCAACGCCACTCCGATGCGTCAATAGCTGGCGGATGGTGACCTTAGACGCGGCATCCTTGTTTGGGTAATCGGGTAAGTAATGACTGATTGGTCTGTCGAGCGACAGCTTACCTGCCTCAACTAGCTGCAAGACGGCAACTGCGGTGATGATTTTGTTCATCGATCCGAGGCGGAAGCGCGTTTCGACCGTGTTAGGTACACCTGCTGCGCGGTCTTCCATGCCCCACGCGTGTTCTAGCAACACCTTGTCGTTGCGCGCAACTAGCACCGCACCACTGAAACGATCTTGCTTAGCAAGCGCATCTCCTCGTGCTAAGAGCGCACTTAGCGCGGCTGTCTCCCCCAGCCGAGGAGGCGGCATTTCATCGATCTTAATGTTTGAAAATTGCACCGGCTGACTTGAAGTCACCCTGAGGGCAAAGCGTATTTGTTTGTCAGGTAGCTCAACCTCTCTCAAGGTTGCTACCAACGAAGTTGGTGATAGCGAATTTAGTGCCACAAGCTCATATCCGCCAGTCTCACTGCGCCAGTCCATTACGTCAGCAACAAGCGTCTCCCGCTTGTAGGTCTGCTGGAATACGGCAATCTTCGCGGTATCTGCTGAGTTGTATGAGTTAAGCCATTCCCCAAACACCTTACCCGCTGGTGTAGAGGGAATGACTGGCTCAGCGATTCCGGGACGAGGAAGCCAGAGCATGAACAGTAGAATCACCAAACACATGAAGTTCTTTGGCATTTCTGTGCCCCCGTTGAAACAGCAAGTGAGGTCTAACGCTTGAATTAAGCCGCCGACAGCCCGTGGAGCGGGTTGACGGTCGGCTTGAATGAATTGTTATAAATCAGGACCGCCCGCCTCATTCCCCATGGAATCCCAGAACTCGCTGTCAAGCCTTTTGATCTGGACTGTGTGCTCTACCTGCACGCCGACGCCGTATTCATACAGATACTCAGCTAGCTTTTCGCCATCTATGAGTATGAGAGTTGTGCTGCCGTTCAGATTCTCTGCGTACTGAAGAGCACCCTTTGAGAAGAACGATGTTGTAATGAATACGCCTTTGTTTGACTGTGCGACAGCGAGCGCTCCAACAAAACTCTGAATTTCTGGCCTACCTATGCTCGTTGCTTGCGCATATCGTTTCGCCTGAATATGGATGCGGCCGAAGCCGAGCACGTCTTCTTTGATGATGCCATCAATACCACCATCGTTAGTGTAAGACGTGACTACACCAGACTGCTTGACCTCGCCGCCGTAACCCATTCTTTGGAGAAGCAAAACGACAAGATTCTCGAACTCGCGTGGCTTCTTAGAAAGGATGGTATCGATGAGCTCTTGATACCGGGCCTCGCGAATCTTCTTCGCCGACTCGTAGAGCTCTTCCTGTGGAGTGAGGCTTGTCTCGTCGAACGCTAGCTTGTTTGACTTGTTTGGCTTGTTCTCTTGTTTCTTGGCGAATTCTGAAGCGATAAACTGGTTGATAGACCCCGGGGTCTTGAGCCTTTCCATGCCAAGTTCGCTGATTCCGTACACGCCTCGCTTTGGCTTGCTCAACAGCCCCGCCATGTTCATGTAGCTCAGAGCCCAGCTGATACGGTCGTAGAAAATTTTGCCGTTACCCGACTCGTACTCTTCTTGGACTTCGTCATCAGACAGACCAAAGTGCTTGGCAAGCGGAGCTTCGAACTCACTCAGTTTCAGCTGACCGCGCTTCGCCAGGAGAGACAAAGCCGGAACACGAATTTGATCATGCTTCGGTATCACTGCAAACGTTCCCCTAATTTATAACTACTATTAGATTACAAAACGCCATCTAATCCCGCAGCCTAACCTGCTTGAGCACATGACATCCATCAAGCGTTTTGCATGTAAAACAACCTGTTACGACGTCTGGCTCTGCAGCCTAATCTGCCGATGAAGTGGGCGGGCTAGGAAACTAGAGTTCAGCAGGATCGTTGCACACCGCTTATCAGTGTGACAAGTCGCTATTGCGTCACGGGTGACTGCGAGCAAGGTAATACACCGACAGCTTGGCAGCCGATTCAAAGGCCGCCGGTCTGCTCCAATAAGAAAACATACCACTCAGCGGTCTGGTGGTAGCGCTCGAAACGCCCGGACTTGCCGCCGTGTCCGGCTTTCATCTCGGTGCGCAGCAAGATCCGGCGCGGGCCGGTGTCGACGCTGCGCAGCTTGGCCACCCACTTGGCTGGCCATGACGGTCGACGTACCGACGCGCAGTTGTACGTTGGCGATACGACCGTCATCACGAAGGGAGCGCAGCATCTCCGTGGCACCGAAGGCCTTGACGAGGAAATTCACGAAACTCTCCGCATCTTTGACGAAGAAGTACGGCGTAATCGTACTGAAGCCTAGGGGCGTGTAGATGAGTACCTCACTAGTTCGTGTATGGGCTTTAACGCTAGAGATCAGCGCTGCAGGTACCGATAGTCAGCCTTCTCGTCTGTGACACACAAAGACATGCTCTGTGCAGAGTTCTCCCTTGTACTCCGCTTGCCGTGCGTCCACTTGAGTGAATCCTGCTCGCCTGAGCGCCGCAAGACAGGACAAGTTACGAATGTCAGCGCTCGCCTCAATCTCAACGATGAGAGTTGACGCGAAAAGCAGCTCAACTACGCCGCGTAGGCTCTCGGAACCATATCCGTTGCCTTGTAGATTCGGAGAGATAGAAAGGCCAACTTCAGCTTTCCGTCTGTCCGCCGAAAGCCAGACGCCCATGTCACCGACGAGGGAGTCCGTCGTGAGTTCCGCAATGGCCAGTTGTCGCCATGTGCCGGGAGCGTGACTCGATTGGGTGGACTGAAATTTGAGATATTCAGCGGCTTCACCGACGGTCATGGGCTCCCAGCCCTGAAATCTGGCGACCGCTGGATCACTCCGATACGCGTAGAAATTTTCTAGATCGCTCGACCGCAATGTGCGCAGGCTCAAGCGAGTGAGGCTATACGGTAGTGACTCGAACATAGCGGAACCTTCTGTGAGGGCTAACTCCGTGTTGAGCCGCGGCCGGCCCGATAACGCTTAGTCGATGCCGGCAGTCCGCTTGCAGGGTGTAGAACCCACCTGCTCACAGCTGCGCCCAGACCTGTCGTAGACCGACCAAGTGGACAATGCCAAATGCTAGGCAGATAGCCGAACTCCAGAACCAAAACGTAGTGCTATTGCCGGGGAAATACGCCATGAGCGGAGTAAAGGCTAGCCCGCGCACTAAGTAGATACCTGTGATAGCACATAGCACCAAGCGAGTCAGCGGCAGCTTGCGGATGACTCCAGCACCAGAGAGTGCATAGACCGACCAGACCAGCAAAATGGACGTGATGACGAGGGTGGCAACGGTGGGGTACCAATGCCCAGCTAAGTCCATTTGCGCCATTTGCTCACCGGCACCGAGAAAGCGGTACCAAGGCGCACCGAACGCAATACAGCCAAGATGCAGCAAGGCTGCCATGGCGCTAAGCGCTGCACCAACGACGAGGAAGTTGTTACGAGTGCGGTTCATAGTCGCCTGTGCGGCCTAAGGCTTGAGCGAAGCGCGTTCAGCTTGAACGAACGGTTATGCGGCACTTGCGCGATGACCCGAGCGCCACAAAGCGAATCCAACCAGTCCAATCCAAAGGAAAAAGCACGCGAACCCCAGGCGTTGCCCGAGTCCAGGAGCTGCGCCTGAGCGCAGGAACCCGGTCACGATGGATCCGATGACGAGAATCAAAGAAGGCCACATCACCCAACGCCACTGAGGCACTGAGCGGAATAGCTTGGGCAGCCAAAACCCAGCTACCAAAAACGCAAAAAATGATCCGAGACTACCGATTGCGTGAACGATCATTGTAGTAGACGATCGATTCTCGAAATCCCCGGGAAATATACCTGACAGAGTCATCAGCAAGCCCGAACAAACAAGTGCTGCTGCCGGAATAATCGCACGGCGATGAACTCGACTAAATTCACGGTTCAGCCCTATTCCAAGTAACGCGATCGAGAGGCCGGGAAGCATGTAGCCCAAAACGTTCCAGAACCACATATTGGGAGCGTCTATTGAGCCAAGTTCGCTTATTGCTTTTGTGAGGTGGCTGTACTCGGGCCGTAAAGCCGACATGATCAAGTAAACGGTCAAGAACCATAGCGGCGTTACTAACGCAATCAAGCCGATGCTTTTACGAGAAATCATGAACCTCCTCCCTGTGACGTATAACACCCGAATTTAACCGCGCCGCGAAGCGATGTCGGCTTGAGCGAATTTTTAGACCTGCAACTGCTCACCCCACGACCTCCGCTAGCTCCGAGTCGGTGTGCGGCCGCTCGTAGGTGGACATGAAGGCGAAGGATGCGCCCGCCATAGTGGCCGCTTCATTGAACGCTCTCAGCTCCACATTGGTATAGCCACCGTCAGCCTCCGGGACGAGGTGCACCAAAGCCCTCGGCTTTAGAAATCTCATGCTTGGATAGAGTTCCTTGAACGCACCTTTGAAGGAATCCGCAATAGCTTGGAAATCACCCATGAGGGTGCGTGGATGCTCAAGGGCGGCGCATTGCTTACGCACGCTGCGGTCCGTTCCGACGCGCATCGCGATGAAGTAGCCACGGTGCACTTTAATGTAAATAAATGGTCGCTTGAACATGTTTTTGCAGATCCAACACCAGTGTTAAGCCCCCGCGTTAGCGGTCGGCTTGGACGAATAGTTAGACCTCGCCGCGCGACGTGCCACCACAATTGGGTTGATCAATCGCCCGTCTTTCGTGAACTTTGGACGTTGCCAAAAATATGGTAGCTACCGCCATGAGCGACGGCCCGAGAACGGTGAATGCCAAAATGTGCGTGCTGAGGCCCACGGCGAGGAATGTAGTCCCGGCTGCGAAGAACACAAACCCCAAAGTGAGCAAAGCCTTACTCGAATTCATTGCAGTATCTCCTTGCGAGGTCTAACGCCGTGGCAAGCAGCTGCGCAGCGATGAAACATCAGTAAACATGGATGCCTCTCCGAAGAGTCGGCTTGACCACATAGTTAGCTGGTGCCGCCACGACGCCATGTGAGCGCCCCTAAAGCTGCGCCAAGCAGAATGGAAAACTCCAACGAGCTTGCCCACCACGGGAGCAGCCTAGTTTGTGGCTCACCGTAGTAGAGCGGGAGAAGCACGTACAGAGCAATGAGGGAGCCAACGACCACCAGCCCAGCTACAGCGTACTTTGGCAGAGTGGAACGCCAGCACACCACTATCGTTGCGAGTGCTACCGGCAACCCGACCGGGATGCCATACACCACCAACATATCCCAGACGAGAGCACCGAGCTCGATAGTGAGGTGCGAACGGAACCACTCAAAGAAACCTTGCGGGGCCGCGATGGCGTTCGAGTAGCCCATAACCGGCACAAGAACGAACATCAGCAGGGCACCTGCTGATAAAGCGCTCACTACGGCGGTGGCGGGTTGAAGGCGCATGGGAGCCTTGAAGGAATGAAAGGTAGCCGATATGACGCTTTGAGGCACGCGATGTGACCTGCTTGCACCAGCTAACGCCGGAATTAAGGCGCGCCGCGAAGCGGTGTCGGCTTGAACGAACAGTTACCGCCCTGTTGCGACACCCTTCCGTACCACTTGTTCATTGAACTCGCTGGAAAAGACAATGTAGTTGCCGTTGATAACCAGAACGACAACACGCTTTCCAATCTCGAAAGGGGCGCCACATGGAGAATGTGCTTGAATCCTGACAAGCGCAGACCCCTTGAGCGTCTCCAAAACTTTTACCGACACAAGTAGATCGAACGGGCTCTCTACTTGATGTGTTGTCAATACTTCTCCAACAAGAACAACGTCCGCAACCCGTGCAATCCCCTCACTGGGAGTTACAGGGCTGCAAGCCTCTGAATTGTTCGATGCGAGCAGCATCAGCAAAAGCGGGACAAGAGATGCCTTCATAGGCACTAACACTGGAGCTAAGCGGCCG
>CAJDVW010000096.1_pt1 | contig 12389 bp, 11 predicted proteins | sample 7391471 | NCBI WGS metagenome assembly CAJDVW01 (sample SAMEA7055714, study PRJEB34461) | soil metagenome | biome: terrestrial ecosystem; feature: Peninsula; material: soil | place: Antarctica | collected 2016
TTTGAGCCAGTGAGTCGGAAGCTGCCCTGCTCACGATCCAGCGTGAACGAAAACACGCCATTGCCGAAGGTGAGCACCAGCACCGTGCTTGATCCATACACCGCGTAACCGGCCGCAACCTGCTTCGTGCCCGGCTGCAGGAAGGCGGATTCGTCGGGATTTTCCACGCCTTCCGGCGCACGCAGCACCGAGAAGATGGTGCCGACGGAGATGTTCACGTCGATGTTGGAAGAACCATCCAGCGGATCGAAAACCAGCAGGTATTCGCCTTTGGGGAAGTGCTGGGGAATCGGATGGGGATCGTCCATTTCCTCCGAGGCTAGGGAGGCCAGATAACCGCCCCATTCGTTGTCTTCCAGCAAAATCTCATTGGACACCACGTCGAGCTTCTTCTGGATTTCACCTTGCACGTTCTCGGTACCGGCGCTACCTAGGATATTGCCCAGCGCGCCCTTGCCGACCGCGATGGAAATCCGCTTGCAAGCGCGTGCAACGACTTCGATCAACAAACGCATATTGGCGTTGATCTCACCGTGCTCACGTTGTTGTTCGATCAAAAAACGGGTAAGGGAAATACGCGGAGACGACGCCATGACGGGACCGGAGCTGCGAAGGGAACGCCTATTGTCGTGGCTGGGCGAAACGGAAGCCAGTCACCACCAAGTCAGTCCTGTGCGCACGGCCTTATTGGGAGTGTTGCAAGACCGCTTCCACGCGCGCTAAATCTGCCTCGGTATCGACGCCTGCCGGGAAGGGTTCCGGGCTGAGTGCCGCTGCAATGGGCCAACCGGCTTCCAGAGCACGAAGTTGCTCGAGTGACTCGATCCGCTCCAAGACTCCCGCTTCCATCGCGGCAAACGCACGCAGATCAGACACGGTATAGGCATAAATGCCGATGTGCCGCGCCAAGGAATCGGAGCGCGACTGAAGTACAGGGCCAAGCCGTTCACATCGCGCACCAATTTTACGCAATTGGGGTCGAACAGCTCGTCGGTATCGGAAAGGGGCTGCGCCAAGGTCGCAATGCGCGCGTTGGATGTGGCCAAAGCCTGCGCCACAGCGCGTATCGCTGCCGGTGGCGCGAGCGGCTCATCCCCTTGCAGATTGACGATGATCCGCTCGTTAGCCCACCCTCGTAATTCGGCACATTCGGCCAAGCGATCCGTACCCGAGGTGTGATTAGCCGAGGTCATGCAGACTGCAACGCCTAAAGGCGCAACCGCGTCGGCGATACGCACATCATCGGTCGCGACCACGACCTCGCAGGCACCGGCCTCAAGCGCACGCCGGGCCACATGCACAATCATCGCTTCACCGGCAATCAAACGCAGCGCCTTGGCCGGCAATCGGGTCGAACCAAGTCGGGCCGGTATGGCGACAACAAACTCGGGCGATCCACCCTGTTGCGAAGCGCTCATCATCGGACTCCTTGGGGTGCCGGCAAGCGCGCCGTCACGGCATCAAAAAAGGACTCGGGCAGTAGCGAATCAACCGGGACCGCGTACCAGTTCGGCCTAGCAAAATCAGCGCACTTGACCGCGTCTTTTTCGGTCATCAACACGGCCGCGTCTTCGCCGAACTCAAGGTCGGCAGACGCATACGAATGATGATCAGGGAACGCGTGCGGCACCACCTCGATACCCTGAGATTGCAGCGCCAAAAAAAACCGTTCAGGATGACCGATACCAGCCACCGCATGCACACGCTGACCGGCAAAGCTCGTCAGCGCGCGTGATGCGCCTCCGGTCAGTGGCACAGCCTGCTGCAGCGCGAGTCGCATCGGGACTTCACCCGCTTTCGGATCACCGCCATTGCAGACGATGAAATCACACGTCTCGGCGCGCAGCACGGGCTCGCGCAAAGGTCCGGCCGGCAGCAACAAGGCGTTACCAAAGCGACGTTGCCCGTCAATCACCAGAATCTCTAGATCGCGCGCCAAACCATAGTGCTGCAGCCCATCGTCAGCCACCAAGATATCGACCTCGCCGGATGCAACCAGCAAGCGCGCTGCTTCAATGCGTTGGGCCGCGACGGCAACCGGTACGCCGGTTCGCCGCGCGATCAGCAAGGGTTCGTCGCCGACCTGCGAGGCGGTCGAATTTGCTTGAACCCGCTGCACCTGATTTGTTTGACGGCCATAGCCGCGTGAAATCACACCCGGCCGATAGCCACGTTCGCGCAAGGACTCGACCAAGGCGATCACAAGCGGCGTTTTGCCAGCGCCGCCCACCGCCAGATTGCCGACGATGATGACCGGCACTCCAGCGTGCTCCGGGCGTTTGCGAGATCCACCCGCGAGGTTTGTCAAAAAACGACGTCGACGTGCGGTGGCGGCCCGTGCAAATAGGCCCGACAATCCACGCAAGATAAGATTGGGCGCCTTCGCTCCGTACCAGCGTTGCTCAAACCATTGGGTCATTCGCGCCCTGAACATGGTCACGCTCAGGCCACCGTGGCCTGATCCCGAAATTGGAACCGATACAAGGCCGCGTAAACACCCCCTTCAGCCAACAATTGCGCATGACGGCCCAACTCAACAATGCGGCCGTGCTCCATCACTGCAATCTGGTCAGCGTGTTCGATCGTGCTTAAACGATGCGCGATCACCAGCGTGGTGCGATCAGCCATCAGCCGCACTAACGCATCTTGGATCAAACGCTCTGATTTGGTGTCCAGTGCGCTGGTGGCTTCATCCAAAATCAGAATCGGCGCATTTTTCAACAACGCACGGGCAATCGCGATGCGTTGGCGCTGGCCACCGGAAAGCATGGCGCCCTGTTCGCCTACTGGACTGTCCAAGCCCTGCGGCAAGGCGCTGATGAACTCCATCGCATTAGCGGCTTCGGCCGCCGCCTCGATCTGTTCGCGGCTGGCGTCGGCCAAGCCACCGTACGCGATGTTGTCGGCAACACTGCCGTTGAACAGCACGACCCGCTGACTAACCAGAGCAATTTGGGCGCGTAGATCAGCAAGTCGATAGTCGGCCAGAGCATGACCGTCGAGCAGAACCTGCCCAGAAGTCGGCTCATAAAAGCGCGGTAACAAGCTGATAAGACTGCTTTTCCCGCTGCCAGACGGCCCAACCAGTGCGGTTACGCTACCCGCCGCGCAGTGCAGATCGACGCCATCGAGTGCTGGCTCGACACGGCCTGGATATAACAAACGCACGGCACGCAACTCGATTTCACCGCGCGCTCGAGACAAGGTGAGGCTGCCGGTGTCCTGCTCTTGTGGTGCATCGAGCACCTCGAACAACTCATCAGCGGCCGCCACGCCGCGTTGGACCGTGGCCTGCACTGTCGTCAGGCGCTTGATCGACGGCAGGATCACCAGCATCGCCACAATCAGCGACATGAACGTGCCCGAGCTCATCGTTTCCAGCAGATCGGGGCGCGTGGCGCGCCACACGATCGCAGCCAAGGAACCGGCAGCCACCAACTGAATCGTCGAGGAGCTGAGCGCGTTGGCGCTGGCAACCTTCAGATTGAGGAAAAGATTGTCATTGACTGAGCGTGAAAACCGCTCGCTCTCACGCGCCTGTCCGCCATAAATGCGGATTTCCCGATGTCCGCCAACGGCCTCCTCGACCATGCCGGTTACATCGCCCATCGAAGCTTGAATAGTGCGATTGATGCGACGATAACGTCGCCCAACATAGCGCCATACCAAGCCGGTCAGCGGCACCATGAGGAACAAATACAAGGTCAAACTCGGGCTGTGATAAAGCATCACCCCAACCATCGCTGCAATCGTCAGGCTATCTACGACCATGGTGCGAACCGCATCCGAGCTTGCCTGCGCAACTTGCTCGGCACCGTAGATCACGCGTGACACCACCTGCCCTGCCGGTTCGCGATCAAAATAGGCAGCCGGCAGGTGTTGGTATTTAACGAAGATATTGTTACGCAGGTCGCGTACCACGCTGCGCCCGATGCGGGCCATGCCGTAATCACCGGCGTAAGTGGCCATACCGCGAACCAAAAATAGCAGCACCAAAGCGATCGGCATCCAGAAGATCGTCTGCTGATCACGTGCATCGAACAGATCGTCGAGCATCGGCTTGATCAGCAGGGTAAACGCACCGGACGCAGCCGCGTCGAACACCATTCCAACCAGCGCCACACTCCAGAACATCCAATACGGCGTAACGTATTTCAGCAAGCGTCGATAGGTGCTTTGATGCGGCTTCGCGGTAGTCATCGGGCCTCGGGCTCCGTCGGCACGGTCGCGATGGAAAGACGTGAAAAACCCAACTTACCGAGTGCGTCCATCGCGGTGACGACGGACTGGTGTGGCGCCTTGCCGTCGGCACGCAGGATTACTGGACGACTCCTGTCATCACCCGCCACTTTGCTAATGGACTCACGTAAAGAATTGGCGTCGCGACGCAAGACCTCACTGCCACCGACGAAGTAACGACCTTCGGCATCGATCACGACCACAAGCGGATCCTTGGGTGTTTCAGACAGCTCACTGCTGGCTTCGGGCAAAGAAATTTTGAGCGCGGTGCGATCCTGAAACGTCGTGGTGACAACAAAGAAGATGATCAGCGTCAGCACGACGTCAATCAACGGGATCAGGCTGATTTCCAGTTCATCGTCGACTCTGGCAGAACCAATCCTCATCCAGCCGCACTCCTGCGACGCACTGGTTTTGCTGGAGTTTTCGACGCTGCAGTGGAGTCCGGATCGAGCATGTCGATCAGGGCGATGGATTGGCGCTCCATTTCGATCACATAGGCCGAGACCAAGCCGCGGAAGTATCGATGAAAAATCAAGGCAGGAACTGCGATACAGATACCTGTGGCGGTGGTGATAAGTGCTTGACCGATGCCGCCAGCCAGTTGGGTCATGTCACCAATACCGTGATCAAGAATGCCCAGAAACAACCGCATCATGCCGATCACCGTACCTAGAAGACCTAACATCGGTGCGGTGCTGGCAATCGTGCCCAAGGTGTTGAGAAAACGCTCAAGCCGGTGCACTGCATGCCGACCGGTATCTTCGATTCGCTCCCGGATGACATCACGTGGCCGCGCGCGCACATCCAAGCCCGCAGCCAACACTTCGCCCAAAGGCGAGGTATCGCGTAAGGCGTCGATATGCTTCGGGTCCAGATGTGCATTGCGCGCCCAGTCACGCACTTCCTCACCGAGTCCAGGTGGCAGGACGCTACGGCGACGCAAAGTCCAAAATCGCTCCAACACGATCGCCAGTGCAATCGCCGACATCGCCAGCAGCGGCCACATTACCCAACCACCGGCCTTCAACAGTTCTAGCACGCGTATGCTCCTTGCAGATCATTGCATGGCCAGTGGCCACTTCCCACGCAGTTTACCCGCACTCATCGTGCGGCAACGCGGTTTCAGCGCGAACAACCGGTCAGCAGCAAGCGCTGACCCGGGCGAATAAGATACTTCGGTGCTTTGATGCCATTGGCTTTCGCAATGGTCGGCACGCTGCATCCATGCCGGCGGGCGATGGCATGCAATGAATCACCGTTCTTGACCACGTAGCTACTCGCGACAACGGCACGCGATGCGGGCGGTGCCGGCGGACGCGCTTCGTGCAACTCACGGCTCACCGCCAACATCGGTCCCTGCAAACACGAGCGCAGGTAGGCATCGCGCACCGCGGCGGGTATCTCGATCTCAGTACCGGCTGGCAATCGTTTACCCGCCTCCCATCGTGCATTGAGGTTACGCACATGGCGGAACCAGCCGCGCGGATTGCCCTGCTGACCGACACAGATAGCCAGCTCATTGATCGACATCTCCGCCTGTAGCTTTATCTTCACCGGTTGAACGTCGTACTGAGCAAAGCTCACGTTGTAGCGCTCGGGGTGCAGAAACAGCCACGCGGCAGCCAAAACCATCGGCACATATTCCCGCGTCTCGCCCGGCAGTGCATTGAATACCTGCGGACTCCAGAAGTCGTGTGCGCCTTTGCCAGACAAGCGAGCGATTCGACCTTCACCACCGTTGTAAGCCGCCAAGGCCAAAGCTAAGTTACCGTTGAGCTCGGCGAAACGTTCATTGAGGTAGGCAGCGTTGGCGCGGGTCGAGGCGGCTGGATCAAAACGCTCATCGAAACCTGCGTCGGTACGCAAACCAAACCGGGCGCCTGTTGCCGGCATGAACTGCAGTGGCCCCGCCGCACCGGCACGTGAAACAGCATGCACCCGACCACCGGATTCCTTTGCCATGATGCCAAACAGCAAGGCTTCCGGCAGACCTGTTTTCTCGTATTCGGGAAACATCCGATGGCGCATGTACTGGTAGTTTTCCCACGTATCGAGTAATTGCGGCCGCATCCACGTCAGCCACTCTTCCATGGCTGCTTTGATCGGCTCATTCAACGCGATGACCTTGGCCAGGTCATGACCATTGAGCAAGGCGATGGTGCGAGCCGCCTCCGGCATGACCAACAGGACCGGAGAATCTCCTTCCCCGCTCAGAACCTCATCGCTATCAAGCGGCAGGGAATCTTCGGTCACCCCAACCAGATAACGGCCCTGCCGAACCAATAAGGCATCTTGTGCTGCGACCACGCGACGCACATCGCAACCCGTCAGTGCCAGACACTCTTCGACGATATCCCGCAACTGGGCGCGCGCGGCACCGAACTCCGCAGCAGCGGCCGCCGTGTCGCCCTTGCCATAAAAACTCGCGGCGACATCGAAACGCTGGGTGGCATCCTCGATACGGGCATAAACGGCGTTGAGCGCCGCATCCGACACCACGTCCGCGGGGCGCTGTGGCGTTGGGGCACAGGCCACCAGCAACGCACAGACCAACATCAAAAGAAACTTCAGACTACGCACAGAGCAGCATCATCCACAAAAAACCAAGCGGCGAGCCTAACTAGCTCAAGCCTGCGCAGCAAGCGCAGCACACCGGCTTGCTGTCCTTCCTTGGTTATGCACGCGGCTGGATTGAGCCGCCCGATCACGGGCTCATTAGCGCGACATCTAAGACCTCGGAATCGGATCACGGCACCACAGCCGTCCAGTCATGGCTGGAGAACTTGCTTGTAGCGAGCTCCTCGGCCATTTGCAGTTCGCGCTCGCTCAGCTCATCGGCAACCAAGCCATGGCGCGTGCGGAACGTGTCGATCATCGAGGCCACCACATCCGCGCGCGTGAGACCTGTTTGACTGCGCAGCGGATCAACCCGCTTTGCGGCACTGGTCGTACCCTTGTCGGACAACTTCTCGCGTCCGATACGCAACACCTCCAACATCTTCGGCGTATCGATGTCATAGGCCATGGTGACATGGTGCAAGACCGCCTTGCCGCGTCGCGCTTGCGCTGCGCCTGCAATCTTGCCAGCAGCCGAAGTGATGTCATTGAGCGGCTGATACCACGCTTTTATGCCGAGTTTTTCCAGCGCCGCCAGCACCCATTCATCCATGTGGGCATAGGCCTCTTGGAAGGTCATGCCCTTCACCAGTTCCACCGGCGCATAGAGCGAGTAGGTGATGGTATTGCCGGGTTCGATGAACATCGCACCGCCGCCGCTGACGCGACGCACCACCTCAATTTCATGGCGTTGCGCGGCCTCGGGATCAACCTCGTTTCGCAGGGACTGGAAGCGCCCAATCACCACGCAAGAGCTGGCCCACTCCCAAATCCGCAAGGTCGGTTGACGACGTCCAGCGGCAACCTCGTCAACCAGCACATCGTCGATTGCCATCTGCATCGACGGACTTTGTGGCGCGCCGTGCAGCAAGCGCCAGTCCAGCGAATTCCAGCGTTCATGGCTCATGACGTGAGCTCCGCTTGCAGCGCACGCGTCACTGCTACCGCTACGCCATCAGACGTAAGCCCGAACGTCTGGGCCGCGCTCAACACGGTGTCCACTGCTGCCGCAAAGACAGCCTCGCCCGCGTCAGCCGACAAACCCTCCAGTGCCTGATTCCTCCAGTGCCTGATTCATTTGCACCAAGGCGGTATCAGGCTCGAGGAAAAAGTCGCCGCTGATTTGCACCTCGGACAATTGACCGTCGCGCAATACCAGATCAACGACCACCAACTTGCCGCCTGGCACCTTGTATTCACCGTGCACCATGTCACTCCTTAGTTTGGGCCCGGCACGAGGCGCGCCGGAATGTTCCACTTATGCCAGCGCTTCACCACGATGCATCAATCAGCCGTCGTTGCACGCACAAACACCGGCTCGCCGCCGACCCAAGTTTGCAGTACCTGAGTTTTCCATACGTCCTCGGGCGGGATTTCAAAAATATCTCGATCCACGATGATGAAATCAGCCCACTTGCCCGCTTCCAGCGTGCCTTGGTCCTTCTCCTGATGCGCCGCCCACGCGGCGCCGAGTGTGAACGCATGCAGCGCCTGGGTCAGGCTGAGACCTTGTGCCGGATACCAACCGCCATCGGGCCGGTTGGCATGATCCTGTCGTGTGATGGCCGCGTGCAAACCAAAGAAGGGATTAGGGTCTTCGACCGGGAAATCTGAGCCGCCAGCAAGCGGTGTGCCCTGTTTCAAAAAGCGCTGCCACGCGTATGCGCCTTGGATACGCTGCGGCCCGACCCGATCCTCCGCCATATTCATGTCCGAAGTGGCGTGAGTGGGCTGCATCGAGGCGATGAGCTGCAAGGGCAGAAAGCGTGGAATATCCGCAAGCGCCATCACCTGCGCGTGCTCAATCCGGTTGCGGAGCTCACGCCCATGACCCACTCGGGTATAGGCCAGTGAAAAGGCGTCCAGCACTTGCCGATTGCCAGCGTCACCGATGGCATGAATGTTCATTTGAAAGCCGCGCGATAGCGCTTTGCTGATCGCTGCGACCATGGTGTCAGTGTCGGTGAACAACAGGCCGCGATTATCGGGATCATCCGAATAGGGCTCGAGCATGGCCGCGCCACGACTACCGAGTGCGCCATCAGCCATCAACTTCACGCTGCGCGCAGTGAGGTGATCTTTGCCGTAAGCGATCAGCGGGCCATTAGCAGCAACACGATCAAAATCTTCGTCTACCCCGTAAACCATGGCGTAGATACGTGCGCTCAAGCGTCCAGCTTCGGCCTCTTGTTTGTATAGCGCCAAGGTGTCGGCATCAATGCCGGCGTCATGCACCGAGGTCAGACCGACACTGGCCATTTTTGCCAGCGCTGCGTGCAATACAGCACGCGACTCCTCTTGGCTGGCAGCAGGGATCTGCGTCGTTATCAGATCCATCGCAGCATCAACCAGAACACCAGTCGGCCGACCTTGCCCATCACGCTCGATGCGGCCGCCTTCTGGATCTGCCGTATCTGGTCCAATGCCAGCCAGACTGAGCGCAGCGGTATTGGCCCAGCCAGCATGTCCGTCCACCCGGCTCAGCCAAACCGGGCGATCCGCCACGGCGCGATCAAGCTCCGCTGCCGTTGGGAAACGCCCGAGCTTCCAAATCACCTGATTCCAGCCACGTCCCGACACCCACTTCGCATCTGGGTGGGCAATGGCCCAAGTCCGGATGATCTCGAGCGCGTCATCGATTGATCACGTCTGCGCCATGCAGTCCCCAGCCCAGTCCCATAACATGACCGTGTGCATCAGTCAGGCCGGGCAGTAGCGTGCGGCCTTGTCCATCGTGTACTACGGCGGTGGGGGCGGTGGCGTGTAATGCGTCACGCGCACCTGTGGCGACCACTCGACCTTCGTCCATTAGGATCGCATCGAAGCGCTGCGGCGCGCCCGCGCTGTCTAAGGTGTAGCCATTGATATTGGCGATCAACAGCGGCGCTGCCAGAAGGGACAGCGGTAATAACAGGGCCGATACGGCCAGCACCAAGCGAAGCATCATCTTTCGTTCCTCAACAGGGGACCGTCTCATTGTGCCGCCACTGGCAGGCAAGGTACATGCGATTTCGTTTGACGGCCCGGATGACCGACAATGGTCGATCAATTCCGTCAGTAAGGCACCGATCCATCGTGAAGCACCGCGTTCTCGCCCTCGCCGGCCTGTTGCAAGGCCTGCGCTTGGCCCAAAGCTGCGCCCGTGATGGCGTGACCGACGAAGCCGACCTGACGGCATCACTGGCGTCGATCTTTCGCATCGACGCTGATTCAGTAGAAGAGATCTATGGATCGGCCAAGCAGATGCGCACCGGCTTGCAAACGCTGGTTGGCCAGTTCCAGGGTGGTGAGCAGCGTGATCGCGGCATCAGTCGCATGGCGATGACGGTGCTGCAGGTCGAGCGTCAGTTGCACGCTCGCGCAGACCTGAGCCGCATCTTGCAGGATGGCATCCAAGATGCGGGTCGCCAGCGCGAGCACTTCGGGGTGACGCATAGCAATGTGATTGCCCGGTTGGGCGATCTGTATGCCAACAGCGTCAGCTTGTTGCCCACGCGAGTGCTGGTGCAAGGCAATCCGGTCCAACTGCAGCAAGAAGCCGTGGTGGCCAAAATCCGGGCTTGTCTGCTGGCGTCAGTCCGCTCCGCGGTACTTTGGCGCCAACTACACGGCAGCTACTGGGATTTCCTGTTGCGCCGAGGCGCGATGCAGAGCGCAGCGCAACGTTGGTTGGAATCCTGATCGCAGCTAGCTAAGCGCAGCGCCGGATCGATCAAGATTCCGGATCGGCAAGATCCAACCAAACCATGTGGTGATCCGAGGCCAAGGTCCAGTCGTGGCCGCGTTCGCCTTCGCGTGGCCAGAACACGCCGCCATCACGAATCGAAAAACCCTGCGATGGCAGCAGATAGTCAATCCGCAACGTGCCAGTACGCGGGCCGAAATTACCGGTGTGCGTAGCGAGTTCGCCCTCGCGCTCGAAACCATACTGCTGCGCCACGTCGATGGCGCCTTCGCTGCGTGGCACGAAGCTGGCATCCACTCTGTGATCATCCAGCAAGGCGGCAATCGCCGTGTGATCGCCATCGCCATCTTGGCGGTCGGCATTGAGATCACCGGCCAGCACAAAGCGTGCATCAGCCGGCAAGCCGCCACAGACATGCTTGTCATCACACAGCCACGCTGCGTCGACATCGCCAATGAGATGCGACCACAAGCGGATTTCATCCGCATTGCGTGCGAGATTGCGGCGCTCGGGACCATCAAATACCGGCGGGGTCGGGTGTGACACCAAGAAATGCACCGTGCCCAGCGCCGTCTTGATCGGGACATCCCAATGCGACTTCGACGACAGACGCAATTGTTGCCACACGGCATCAGGATGGTAGGCCGTGCCATCCGGATTCATCGGGCGACGGGCGTGCGGCAGATCCTTCCACAAGAAATGTTGAAAGCTGCGCACTGCGGCCGCGTCGATCGGATAGCGCGAAAGCACCAACATCCCGTACTGACCCGGATGCTTGCCATAGCCCCAGGCATCATTGGGCGTGTCGGTTGCGCCGTCGTTGTCCAAGTCCAGCCCACTGGGCACGCCCGTATTGACCGGTGCGCTGTAGCGGTAGTCGTAGCGGATCGGTACCAATCCAGCCTGCGGCACCTCGAGATAGCGTCGCTGGAACAGCTCTGCGGCTTGCTCGTCTTCGTCGTAGTCAAACTCATTGAGCAGAACCACATCCGGACGCATCAATTGCACCACCGAAGCAATCTTGCGAGCGTCGTTGTCACCCTCATTCAAGCGTGCGATCAACCCACCCGCTTGCTCGTTAAACAGCGACGTGTTGTAGGTGGCAAAACGCAAGGCGATAGGCTCGGGTGGCGGCACGTCATTGACCGTTGTTACGGCCTCTGGCGCCTGACCACACGCCGCCACCATCACCGCCATCGCAATCAGCAGCCATCCGTTTCGCATTCTGTATATTCCTGTGCATGGACCGATACCAGCCACCTTAATGCTCATGCATGTGCTCATGATGCGAGTGCGCATCGTGTTCATCAGCATCGAACTTGGCCGGATTGCTATCGCTCACGGCGAAGTGAGTCTCGGCCAGCACGGTGTCGCCGTGCAGGAATATCAGCGTCGCACCATTCTGCGTCGCCAAGGCAGACCTTGGCTGGAACAGCATCAGATGCAGGCCGCCCGGCTCCAATGAGACTGAGCCGTGCGGTGGAACGCGCAGGTGCTTCAGCGGTCGCATCCGCATCACACCGTCTACCTCATGCATTTCGTGAATTTCAACAGAACCAAAAGCATCCGAGCGGACGCCGTCGATCACCACTTCGGTGTCACCGTGATTCATCAGCTGCGCATAGCCAGCCCGTACTGGCGCGTTCGGTGGCGCAGCCCGAATCCAGGCCTCATGCACCATCAAATTCTTACCAGCGGACACTTCATCGGCCTGAACCAAACCCGAAACGGGCAGAGTCAGGGCTAACCCCAAGAGAATCATTCGTGCGTTCATACACCTATGATACGTTTGAACCTGAGGAACTACCATGCGACCCAATGTCCTGCCCCTAGCCCTTGCCTTGTC
>CAJDVW010000033.1_pt1 | contig 12379 bp, 10 predicted proteins | sample 7391471 | NCBI WGS metagenome assembly CAJDVW01 (sample SAMEA7055714, study PRJEB34461) | soil metagenome | biome: terrestrial ecosystem; feature: Peninsula; material: soil | place: Antarctica | collected 2016
CCAACAGCAGTGCCATCACTATCGGTTTTTTGTATTGCGTATTCATTTATTTGCTCCTTGGTGATACTGCGAACAACTACCTCACCCTGTAAACACTAGAAGTACGAACCTGAACAGTACACAGTAGGCCGACCTGTGCGATCACATGCAAATGCGAAAATACCCGGTAACCCGGCAGATCGCCGGCTAACAACGCTTCGTCGGCCCTCTCATTTGCACGCCTCATGACCTTTGACGCCTTCTTCCTGATCCTGCTGATGCTGGCAATCGGCAAAATCTGCGCGCGTACGCGTCTGTTTCCAGACAACGCAGCCGAGGTCCTTAACCAGTTTGCGCTGTACATCTGCCTATCGGCGGCCGTTTTGCGCTATGGCTCGAAACTGGAAATCGGACCACAGATCCTGTCGGTCGCCATCGTTCCCTGGGTTTTGGGCGCGATCGGAGTGGGCTTGGTACTGGCTCTACAGCGGGCGTTCGGTTGGAGCCGGGAAATCACCGCGGTACTGATGCTGAGCGTTCCTCTGGGCAATACCTCTTATCTCGGGTATCCGCTGGTGCAGGCCATGCTTGGCGAGGCCGCGCTGCCTTATGCCGTGATCTACGACCAGTTCGGCTCATTCCTTATCCTGTCCACATTCGGCTTGATCGTCTTGGCACGATCCAGCGGCGAGGCGAGCCCGAGTGCAGGCCAACTCGCGCGACGCATATTCAGCTTCCCACCCTTTATCGCGCTCTTGCTGGCTTTGACCGTGTTTCCGGCGCAGCCGCCAGATGCCATCGATGGCGTCTTGCAACGCTTGTCCGACGCCTTGTTACCCATCGTGGCCTTGGCGGTTGGATTGCAGATCAAGTTCCGCCTTCCCAGCCACGCCTTAGCGCCACTAGGTACAGGAATCGCACTCAAGCTGCTGCTCATGCCCGCTTTGGCGCTGGCTTGGGTTCGTCTGGTTGGAATGCCGCCACTGATGGCCGACGCCGTGGTGCTGGAAACTGCGATGCCCACGATGATCACGGCCGCTGCACTCGCGATCTCCCACCGGCTCGCGCCGACCTTTGCTGCCGCGATGGTTGGATACAGCCTGATCCTTTCCCTGCTCAGTCTGCCGCTGTGGAATCTTCTGCTGAGACACCTGGCAAGTTGAGACGACAGCCTCAAGCCGGACGTTGATCGTTCGCTTGCGTATACTCGCCTGCAATGGCCTCATGGTCGCAGTCGGGTTTCGACTCTCGTGCGTACAGAATGGCTTTCACGCTACCCCGCCGATGCGGTCGAAGCGGCGGTGCCGGACGTGGATGCCGCCGCCGCGTTGTTGTTCTCGCGTCGGCCAGAATTGCCCGCTTGGCTGGCACGTTGGCAACAACAACTGGTGACAGACTTCGGCCCGGATTTGCGCGAGGATGCGGCACGCGCTGGTGACGCCTTGCGTATCGCGCTGGCGCGCATGGGCCTGCGCTACGGCAGCTGGGGCGAGGACTATCACGCCTATCACAACGAGAACCACGCGCTGGAATTGCTCGACGGGCGTCTGGGCCGCTTGGTCGATCACACCGGACCAAGCCTCAATGGGCGCGACCGAATCGTGCTGGCACTTTTTTCGGTCTGCCACGACTTGCGTCAACGAGAAAGTGGGGAAACAGATACGCCAGTGGGCGCAAATGAAGCCGCCAGCATCGCCGAAGCGCTGCGCACGCTGAGCCTGGCCGGCTTCGACGAGCAGCAGGATGGCTGGCTTTACCGCAGCCTCGAGTTAGCTATCGCCGGCTCCACCTTCGATGCTGGCCCGCTGCCACCAGACAGTCGCAGCAACACCGCAGAACTAGCCGCACGTGGCGGCCCCTTGGCACCGAACCTAGCGGAGTGGCTGGATACGATCACCCCGGCTTGGCGTGCGGACCCAGCGGTCGTGCATGCGCTGGAGTTGGCGCAGACCGCGTCGGACCTAGATACCGGCAACGTCGCGGAGCCACTGTTGGAACTTGCCGCCAGCTCGATCCGCCTGTGTGAAGAGCGCGAGATGCGAGCCGGGCGTGCAATTGGGTCAGAGGAATCGGCAGCGCCCTGTTTGGTTTTCCTTACCGATGGCCAAGAACGATATTTTTTCGAACTGCACCGATTCTGCTCGGACGCGGGGCGCGAGGCTTTCGCAGCAGGCAAGGCCGAGAATGCCGAACCCCTGCGTGCACTCGTCAATGCCCTACGCCGCGATTATGCTGACGGCCCGGCGTCGGGCGAGTGTGGTCTCGATGTCATCCGCCATTTCGCGCGTCTTGCGCTGCACTATTCCGACTGAGCCATGCTGGAACACCAAACCCGCTTTCTCGACTTAGCCGTGCACTCTCAGGCGCTTTGCTTTGGTGAGTTCACTCTGAAATCGGGTCGCCTGAGCCCTTATTTCTTCAATGCCGGGCGTTTTGATCACGGTGCTGCCTTAGGCGCTCTCGGCGAGTGCTATGCCGAGGCGCTGCTTGCTGCCGGCATTCGCTTCGACATGCTGTTTGGTCCGGCTTACAAGGGCATACCGCTGGCCACCACGACCGCTATCGCACTGGCCGCACGCGGGCACGATGTGCCCGTCGTCTTCAACCGCAAGGAGGTAAAAGATCACGGCGAGGGCGGGAGCTTGATCGGTGCGCCGCTGTGTGGTCAGGTGCTGATCATTGACGATGTGATCACCGCTGGAACCGCGGTGCGCGAGTCCATCGCTTTGATCCGCAGTGCCGGCGCGACACCCTGCGGCGTGCTGGTCGCACTTGATCGGCAGGAACGGGGTGAATCGGGCCTGTCTGCAACTCAGGAAATTGCCCAAACCCATCACATCCCGGTGGTTTCCATCGCCCGTTTGGGTGATCTGCTGACCTATACTGGCGCGAATCCTGCCTTGGCGGAACACCAAGCGCGCCTTCTTGCTTATCGCACACAGTACGGCGTGTCCTGAGATTCCAGACCACCGCCCGGCGATTCACTTCGGAGCTTGTCGTGAAATTGTTTGTGCGCTTTTCTATGCTGGTCACCACCTTGAGCCTGCTGCTGATGACGCTGTCGCCGGATGCGACGGCGCAACGCAAGCTCTACCGCTGGACCGACGGCGACGGCAAAGTCCATTACACCGATCAGCTTCCAGCGGAAGCGGTCAAGGACAAGCAAGAAGTGCTCAACAATCAGGGCATGTCCATCAAAACCACCGAGCGCGCCCGCACCGCGGAAGAGCAAGCCGCTTGGGAAGCCGAGCAGGCTCTGTTGGAAAAGGAGCAGAAGGCGGCCGAAGAAAAGGCCAAGATGGATGCCATGCTGACGGGCTCCTATCCCGCCGAGTCTGACCTGCAACGCGCATACCGCGAGCGCTTCGACCTGATTGAACAGAGTTTGGAATCGGCCCGTGTTGGCATTCGCAGCCAGGAAAAAAGTCTCTCGGAACTACTCGAGCACGCGGCTGATCTGGAGCGCAACAACAAAGCGGTGCCCATCGCCATTACCGACTCCATCACCCGCGCCCGCGCCGCCGTTGACGAGCAACGCAGCTATCTGACCCGACGTGAGGCAGAGCGCACCAACTTGCAGGGCGAATTTGATGCCTTGCTCGCGCGGTATCGCGAACTCAAGGGTATTGAGGCCGAAGCCAAGAGCATCAAGGCCGAAACGCCGGTATCAAGCTCGCCCTGAACTCACACAGTTCCGGCGCGCCGTGCGATGAGCTGAGCGAGAATACTCACCGCTATTTCGTGCGGAGTTTGCTCACCGATATCGAGTCCAACCGGCGCCACGATCTCATCAAGCCACACCGCCTGCTGCGGCATCGCCTGCTTTACCTGCAGAATCCGCCGGGCGCTGCCCATCATGCCGAAAAAAGCGCACTTCACGCCCGCCAATGCCTCAAGCGCGGCAACATCGGTGGGGTAGTCGCGGTTGACTAGGACGACGTAAAGATCGCGCGCGGTGCTTGCCGCCTGTTGTAGGCTGCGTGCGCTAGCATCCATGCACGTCACGCCCTCGAAACGCCCGGAGACAAAACACTCCGGCCGCGAATCGGCCACCACGATCTCAAATTCGAGAAAGACCGCCAATTGCGCCAGAGCATGGCCGCAATGTCCCGCCCCAAGAATCAGTAGCCGCGGACGGGGCCGAAGGACGTGCGCGTCGACCTCGGGTGCTCCCAATTCATCCGCTGACAGTGACTCGGCTTGCCCTGCTGCCAGCACATCGGCAATGACGCGAGCACGAACGGCCATGGCTGCACCCTGCCAACGGCGCAGGGCCAAGGTCATGCCACCGCCGCAAACGCCGGCCGAACCCGCACGGCCATCGAGCTGAATAGTCAGCACTTCACGCTCACGGGCATCGGCCAAAAGCCGGCGGGCCGCGACAAGCACTTGGCCTTCCATCGCGCCACCACCGACGCTTGAACAGATGCTGTCGGCTTCGATCAACATGCGTGCGGCGCGCTCGCGCGGGGTCGAACCGTGCGAAGACAATACGCTGGCCAGCACTACCGCACGATCCTGCTCCAGCGCCTCTGCCAACCGCGCAAACAACCACTCATCCACGGCGCATCGCTGCAATCGCGTGAAAGATCGCCTCCGGCGTTGCCGGCGTCGCCAACTCCACTCGACGGGGGGCATTGCCAAAGGCCGCGACGGCCTCGCGGATCGCCTCGCGGGTTGAAATCGCGAGCATCAGGGGCGGCTCACCTACCGCCTTGCTGCCGTAAATGACATCGGTGCTCAGTTCCGTCTCACGCTCGTATAGCGCGACACGAAAGTCCTCGGGCACATCACCCAAGGTCGGAATCTTGTAGGTGCTGGGCGCGTCGGTCAACAGCCGTCCCTCGTCGGAAAAGCGTAATTCCTCGCAAGTCAGCCAGCCCAATCCCTGCACAAAACCCCCTTCGATCTGGCCTCGATCGATCTCCGGGTTAAGCGATTGACCGACATCGTGCAAAATATCGACCCGCAACAGACGATGCACACCGGTGTCGGCATCAATCTCGACCTCGCTCACCGCCGCACCAAACGCAAAGTAAAAAAACGGATGTCCTTTGCCGGTTTGCGGATTCCACGACAAGCCAGGCGTGCGGTAATAGCCGGTGGTCGACAAACTGATGCGCTGCACGTAGGCCGCTTGGACCACGGCAACAAACGTTTGGCGTGCGCTTGGCTTCGAACGCAGGAACACCTCGTCATCGGCAAAGATCACATCGTCGGCCTTACCACCGAGTAAGCCGGCGGCCACCGGACGCAAGCGCGACAGCAAGATCTCACACGCAACCTTGACCGCCTGGCCATTCAGATCCGAACCGGTGCTGGCCGCCGTGGCCGAGGTGTTGGGCACCTTGTCGGTACTGGTCGGCATGATGCGCAAACGCGCCACCCTAACCCCAAGCGTGCGTGCCGCTACACCGAGCATCTTGGTGTGCAGGCCTTGGCCCATTTCGGTGCCACCGTGGTTCAACTGGATGCTGCCATCGGTATAGATATGCACCAGCGCGCCAGCTTGGTTGTACTCGGTTTTGTTGAAGGAAATACCGAACTTGATCGGGGTGATGGCGATGCCGCGCTTGCTGTGCGCGTGCGTGGCATTGAATTGCGCGACCTGTTCACGGCGTGCGGCAAAGTCACTCTGCTCCAAGGCCTGCGCCCAGACCACATCCAGATCATTGTCGACCACGACCTGATCGTAATGCGTGGTATTGCGGTCAGGTTGTTGCCCCGGTTGGTAAAAGTTGCGGGCGCGCACCTCATGCGGCGCAAGACCAAGATGACGCGCCACCTGCTCGATAATCTCCTCTCCCGCGACTACCCCCTGCGGCCCACCGAATCCGCGAAACGCGGTGTTGGATGGGCCATGGGTTTTACAGATGCGGCCGGTGACGCGCATGTGTGGGGTGAAGTAGGCATTGTCGACGTGCACCATCGCGCGAGAAAGCACCGGCGGCGATAGGTCACAACTCCAGCCGCCATTGGCAAACAGTTCTACGTCGATCGCCCGCAAGCGGCCATCTCGCTCGGCACCGACGCGCCAGCGCGCCAGAAAGTCGTGGCGCTTGCCGGTCATGCGCATATCCAGCCCGCGTTCGAGCTTTATCCTTACCGGGCGGCCGGTGCGATAGGTTGCCAAGGCAGCGACCGCAGCGTAGGGATTGGCCTGCGATTCTTTGCCGCCAAAACCACCTCCCATGCGCAAGGAACGACACACGACTTGATTGGCCGGCAGGCCCAGTACATGCGCGACGATCTGCTGGGTTTCGCTGGGATGCTGGGTTGATGACACCACTTGCAGCACGCCCTCGGAATCAAGGCTCGTCCAACTGGCTTGGGTTTCCAGATAGAAATGCTCTTGCCCACCAATCTGCAGCTCGCCCTGCAATACCACGGGGGCGTTGGCCAGCGCATCATCCACGTCCCCGCGCACGATGCGGCTGACAGGCATATGAAACGCCTCGACCGCAATCGCCTGCTTGATCGTCACAATGGCTTCCAGCGGCTCGTAATCGACTACTACTTTGGCAGCCGCCTCACGCGCGGCATCTTCATCCTCGGCCACGACCCACGCCACCGACTGGCTGTGAAAAGACACAAGGGTATCGGCGATGAGGGGCTCGTCCTTGAGGATTGAGCCGGTGTTGTTTTCACCCGGAATATCCTTTGCGGTGAGCACGCACACGACACCCGGCATGGCCTCAGCAGCGCTCGTGTCGATGTGCAGCACGCGCGCATGGGCATGAGGCGAACAGACCGGCCACAGGCTCAACTGGTTCTTGGGCAGCTGTTGTTCGTCGGTGTAAATCGCCCGTCCGGTCACATGACCGACGGCGCTCTCGTGCTTGATGGATCTCGGATCAAGATTGGTTTGAACGCGCTCAGGCAGATTCATGCCACGCCCTCCACGCCAAGTTTTTCCCGCATGAACTTAGCGAACACATTGCCGCACAGGGCGCGCCGGTAATCCGCACTGGCGCGATGATCAGACAAGGGCGAAAACGTCTGCGTCAGCGCCACACGCGCGGCTTCGACCAAGGCTGCATCAAGTCGATGGCCCAGCAACATGGCTTCGACCTCCAGCGCTCGAATTGGGGTCGCTGCAACGCCGCCGTACGCCAGCCGCGCATGGCGCACCACACCGGCGTCGTCACGTTCGATCGCAAAGGCCGCCGCGACAATGCTGATGTCATCGGTCTGTCGCTTGGCTAGTTTGTAGAAGCCTTGCTGCACCCCTTTTTTTCGGGGAATCAACACCGCTGTGATGATCTCGTCCGGCAAGCGTGCGGTCTTTCGGTAGTCTAGGAAAAAATCCGCCATGGCAATTTCACGCCGCCCAGCTGGACCAAAACACTCCACCGTCGCATCCAGAGCGAGCAAGAACGGCGCCAAGTCACCGATGGGTGAAGCCGAGCCGAGGCTGCCGCCAAACGTGGCTCGATTACGAATTTGGCGCGCCGCAAACCACGGCATAATTTCATCCAGCGCCGGGAATACGTCCGTCAACTCTTTCTCGATACGCGTCAATGACACACCGGCACCAATACGCACCTGTTTGTCGTCACAGTCCAAGCGCTGCAGTTCGGCGATGCGGTCAAGTGCGATGAAAACCGACCCAAGGTCTTGATGACGGCTCAGGTTCACGCCTAAATCAGTGCCGCCGGCAAAAAAGCAGGCTTCCGGATAACGCTGTTTGAGCGCTACGGCGTCTTCCAGCGTGGTCGGACTGTGGAAGTTTCCAATGCAGCCGGCAAGCTTAACGCGGGGCGTGGCCAGCAGTGCCTCAAAACCCGCATGGCTCGCAGGATGTTGGCGCAGCGCAGCGGTTGCATCGCGGATCGGTCGGTAGCCGGTGCAACGGCAGAGGTTTCCCTCGGTGGTGTGATCGTTGAGCTCGCCCTCGTGGAAACCCGCAAACAGGCTCATCACAAACCCCGGCGTGCAGTAGCCGCATTGTGAGCCGTGGTTATCGACCAGTGCCTGCTGTGCGGGATGCAGTTGCTCACCGCCGGCCAGCGCTTCCACCGTCAACAAGTCGCGTCCGGGTAGAAGCCCGACCGGCAGCAGGCAACTGTTGACGGCGACATAGTGCGATTCGCCGTTTTGATCAGCCTCGATCAAGACCACCGTGCAAGCACCGCAATCACCATCGCCGCAGCCTTCCTTGGTGCCAGTGAGATGGCGGCCACGCAACCAGCGCAAGAGTGACTGGGTCGGTTCGGCATCGGCCAGATCGACCGGCTGCCCATTCAGTAGAAATGTCGTATCAGCATGCATGAGAGGAGGGTACGCTGAGCCCGTCACAAGTGAAACCCGTAACATCGGACTATGCCTTGCACTGCGACTTGTTGCAGACTTCAAAGACACACGACCACTGCCGGACTTCCATGCAACAGACTGCCCCGCTCGATCCCGCCCTTGCGCACCTGCTGCGCACCATGCCCAAGGCGGAGCTGCACATCCACATTGAAGGCTCGCTCGAACCCGAACTTATTTTCGAATTGTCGCGCCGCAATGGCGTAGCGATTCCGTATGCGAACGTCGAGGCCTTGCGTGCCGCCTATGCCTTCAACAACCTGCAAAGCTTCCTCGATATTTATTACGCCGGCGCCAGCGTGCTGCGGACAGAGCAGGACTTTTTCGACATGGCGTGGGCCTACTTAGAGCGCGCCAAAGCCGACAACGTTACTCGTACCGAGATGTTCTTCGACCCACAAACGCACACCGAGCGCGGTGTGCCGATGGCGAGTGTAATCAACGGCCTGGCGCGAGCCTGCACAGCCGCCAAATCGGAGTTGGGTATCAACGCCGCGCTGATCTTGTGCTTTTTGCGCCATCTCTCGGAAGAGGCCGCGCTGGCCACGCTGGCCGACGCGCTGCCCTTTCGCGAACAATTCATCGGGGTCGGCTTGGATTCGAGCGAGCTCGGTCATCCGCCGGAGAAATTCGCGCGCGTGTTCGCCACAGCGCGCGACTTGGGTCTGCGTTTAGTCGCTCATGCGGGTGAAGAAGGCCCACCTGCTTATATCCACAGTGCGCTGGACGTGCTTCAGGTCGAACGTATCGATCATGGCGTGCAGGCACTCAAGGATCCGGCACTGGTTGAACGCCTCGCAGCGCAGCGCATTCCGCTGACGGTCTGTCCGTTCTCGAACATCAAGTTATGTGTGTTTGAAGATCTCACCCAGCACAACCTGCGCGAACTGCTGGATGCCGGCCTAGTTGCAACCATCAACTCCGATGACCCTGCGTATTTTGGTGGCTATATCAACCAGAACTTCGTAGAAACCTTTGCCGCACTTGGACTCGACGCAAGCCATGCCTACCGCTTGGCTCGCAACAGCTTCGAAGCGAGTTTTGCCACGGCCGAGGACAAAGCGGCAGACATCGAAGCTCTGGATGCACACTTTTCCGCGGCCGGTTTTCCGGTTCCGGCCTGAGGCACGATGATGGGTAAGCTCACCACACACATTCTTGATACCGCACATGGTCGACCCGGCGCCGGCATCGCGATTTCGCTGTTTCGGATCGAGGCCACACGTCGCACGCTGCTGGGCCACTACATCAGCAATGCCGATGGCCGTTGCGATGCACCGCTGCTGCAAGATGCAGACTTCAAAGCCGGTACCTACGAATTGGACTTTGCTGCAGGCGATTATTTCGCCGCGGCTGGCCTCGAATTGCCGCAGCCACGCTTTGTCGATGTTGTGACACTGCGCTTTGGTATCGCCGATGCGCAGGCGCACTATCACGTGCCTCTTCTGGTTTCTCCTTATGCATACAGCACCTATCGTGGCAGTTGATCAATGATGGGCTTTGCCACGGATGCCATCGCGTTTTTACTGCGCTGGCTGCACGTCATTGCAGCAATCGCTTGGATTGGCGAGTCCTTTTATTTCGTTGCGCTTGACCGCGGCCTCAAACCAGCCCAGAAGCCCGTCGCCGGACTGCATGGCGAAAGCTGGTCGGTGCATGGTGGCGGCTTCTATCACAAGCAGAAATACCTGCCCGCGCCAGCGCGCCTGCCGGATGAATTGCACTGGTCAAAGTGGAAGGCCTACACCACCTGGCTGTCAGGCTTCGCCCTGCTCAGTCTGGTGTACCTGACGTCGCCGAACATCTGGTTGGTGGACCCGCGCATCGCGGCCCTGACATCGACACAAGCCGTGCTGGCTGCACTTGGCCTGTTGCTGGGCACGTGGATCGTCTACGACCTGATGTGCAAATGGGTGGGTTTTCGTGACCGCCTGCTCGGAGTACTGGTCGGCCTGCTCGTACTGGTGCTGTGCCACATCGCCACTCAGCTTTTCGCCGGTCGCGCCGCCTTCCTGCTGGTGGGCGCGGCAATGGCCACAGCAATGTCCGCTAATGTGTTTTTTGTCATCATTCCCGGCCAAAAACGGATGGTCGCCGCCCTGCGGCGCGGTGACACACCGAATCCGGCAGATGGCGCGCGCGGCAAGCAGCGCTCGGTGCACAACACCTATTTCACCTTGCCGGTGGTCTTTGCGATGCTCAGCACGCACTACGCCACCGCGTGGTCACACCCACACGGCGGCTGGATTTTGGCGCTGTTTCTGGCTGCAGCGGCGGCGATTCGACAGTTCTTTGTGCTCTGGCACAGTGGCGAGCGCGCTTGGTGGTTGTTGGGCGCCGGAGCTGCGGTGATGCTGGCCGCTTTCGTGTGGTTGGCGCCAACGACATCCACGCTCGCATCGACAGATACCACCACTGTCACCGAGGTGCCGCAGGGGCCCGTGGAAATGTCCACTATCCACGCCATTCTCAGCGAACGTTGCGGCGACTGCCACGCAGCGCAACCGCAACTGCTTGGCGCACCGCCGAAAGGTCTGGTGTTTGATTCCGATGAGCAGATCCAAGCGCACGCGGCGCAGATCATCCAGCAAACCGTGGTGCTCAAGATCATGCCGCCCGGCAATCTGACCGGCATGACCGATATCGAGCGCGATCAAATCGACCGTTGGTATCGGCAGCGTCAATGAGCCGGTGATAGGCGGCCCATAGTGGAGAAAGTGCGATGACGGATCGCGCGCGCTGGCAGACTACAGCGACCCGCACGAGCGCCGATGTGAGTCAGATCGACACCCACTGCGGCACCCCGCAACATCGCGCTTCAGCAGATCGCCGTGAGCGCTGCACCCGGAACACTGGTAACCGATGAAATATCGCCCGGAAATCGATGGACTCAGAGCCGTAGCGGTAATTCCCGTGATTCTTTTTCACGCGGGATTCGACTATTTCAGCGGCGGCTACGTGGGCGTCGATGTGTTCTTTGTCATCAGCGGATATTTGATTACGAGCCTGATCCTGTCGGCCCAAGAGCGCGGCTCTTTTTCGATTTTAGAGTTCTACGAACGTCGCGTCCGGCGTATTCTGCCGGCGCTATTCATTGTCATGCTCGCGGCCCTACCGTTCGCATGGCTTTGGCTTTCGCCCGGCGATATGAAGGATTTTTCCGACAGCCTGATCGCAGTCTCGACGTTTTCTTCCAACTTCCTGTTCTGGCACGAATCGGGCTACTGGGATACGGCCAGTGAGCTCAAACCGCTGCTGCATACGTGGAGCTTGGCGGTTGAAGAGCAGTTCTACCTGTTATTCCCGGCATTCTTATTGCTGACCCATCGGCTTGGACGTCGCTGGACCTTGGCCGCGATTTTGGTTCTGGCCGCCGTCAGTCTGAGCCTGTCTTGGTGGGCCGCACACCGCGCACCAGCGATGGGCTTCTATCTGCTGCCGACGCGAATCTGGGAGCTGGCGATTGGCGTGCTCATCGGGTTTTTCCTTTCGCAGCGAACGCAAGGTTCGCGCGCTACCGGTTGGCGCGCCATCGCGTCCGAACTGCTGCCAGTCATCGGCTTGGCCCTCATTGTTTTTGCGGTCATGTCATTTGATCATCGCACCCCCTTTCCTGGCCTCCATGCGCTGGTCCCGACACTCGGCGCCGGGCTGGTCATCGTGTTTTGCACGCCACATAGCTGGTGCGGGCGCCTATTGAGCTCCAAGCCGATGGTCGTCATCGGCCTGATCAGCTACAGCGCCTACCTTTGGCATTTCATGATCTTCGCCTTGGCCCGACACCGCTCGCTTGCGGAGCCCGAGCCAACCACATTCGCGGTCCTGGGCGTCGCGTCGCTCGTTCTCGCTTATGTGTCCTGGCGATTTATCGAGACGCCTTTTCGTAACCGCGCCAAGCTGAGTCGAAAGCAGATTTTCCGATTCGCTATCGCCGGATCGGCGAGCTTCATTCTGATCGGACTGATGGGCCGAGCCACGCACGGCTTTGCCGAGCGCGCCAATATCGACGTGATGTCCGAGACCGCATCCGAACTGACGCTCGACATTAATCCGGGTCTAAGTGCGCTTTGCGATGGAAATGCGCTATCTG
>CAJDVW010000127.1_pt1 | contig 11899 bp, 8 predicted proteins | sample 7391471 | NCBI WGS metagenome assembly CAJDVW01 (sample SAMEA7055714, study PRJEB34461) | soil metagenome | biome: terrestrial ecosystem; feature: Peninsula; material: soil | place: Antarctica | collected 2016
CTGGTACCACTACAGCCATAACGGCCGCATCATTGATGTAGAAACCGACGACGATTCCATCGGCGGCCATTTCCTGCATTTGTTGCACGGTGAAAAGCCGCGGGATTCTTGGGTTCGTGCCATGCACACCAGCTTGATCCTCTATGCCGAGCACGAGTTCAACGCCTCCACGTTTGCCTGCCGCGTAATCGCCGGCACGGGCAGCGACATGTATTCAGCCATTACCGGCGGCATCGGTGCATTGCGCGGGCCCAAGCATGGCGGTGCCAACGAAGTCGCTTTTGAGATTCAGCAGCGCTATGAAAACCCCGATCAGGCCGAAGCCGACATCCGCGAGCGCGTGGGTCGCAAGGAAGTGATCATCGGTTTCGGTCATCCGGTTTATACGGTGTCGGATCCCCGCAACCAGGTCATTAAAGAAGTCGCGCGGCAGTTGTCGGCCGAGCAAGAGAACATGAAGATGTATGCCATCGCCGAGCGCCTAGAGTCGGCGATGTGGGACATCAAAAAGATGTTTCCCAACCTCCACATGATGGGCGTGCCGACCGCCATGTTCACTCCGCTGTTTGTGTTGGCGCGCACTGCGGGCTGGAGTGCCCACATCATCGAGCAGCGCATCGACGGCAAAATCATCCGCCCCAGTGCCAATTACAACGGGCCCGAAGATCAAAAGTTCGTGCCGATCGACCAGCGCGACTGAGCCGTGTCAACTCGGCTTCGCGGGCATACACGCGAAGCCGATCTCGCCAAGCTCAGTGGCTTTCCAAGGCCGCTTCCAGACGTGCGGTGATCCATTCTTCGGCAAAACTGCGCAGCCGGTAATCGCGGATAAAACCGCAATGTCCACCGAATGGGGCAATTTCTAGTTGGGCGTTGGCCGGCAGCTGCAGGCTGTGGAAGTCGTCCACCGGAATAATCGGGTCATCAGCCGCCGTCAGAATGCTCACCGGCACTTCTAGCTTGGCCAGTCGCTCGGCGGCGACGGAGTAGCCATCCAGATAGGCGTCGAGCGTGTCGAAATCGGTATGCCGTTCGACCAGCGTGCGCGTCAGCTCGCGCAAGCTGGTGTGCAAGTCGTTGCGGCTGAAGTGGAAGTTCTGCGGATACAGCGCCTGTTTGCGTTGTAGCGATCGGCCCCACTTCTGCAAGAAATAGTGCTCATAAAACCACGGCGCGGATTCGATAGCGCGCATGCCGGCGCTAGGGCTGATGACCGGACACACGGCAGCCGCATGAGCCAATTCGATACCCGCTGACGGGGCCTTCAGTGCTACGCGCAACGCAAAGTTACCGCCCAATGAGTAGCCGGCCACGCACAGACGCTGGTGCGGCACTTCGCTTGCCAGCATCGCGATTGCACCCACCACTTCGTCAATCCGGCAGGAATGAAACAAGCCCGGATTGAGCGCGTGGGTGTCGCCGTGGTCACGAAAGTGCAAGCGGAAGACGTCGAAACCCGCGTCTAACAAGCGCGCGCCGGTGTAGAGCACGTAGTTGGAATCGATCCGACCTTCCCAGCCATGCAACAACACGATTAAGGCGCGTGATTCGGACATGCTGGTTTGGCGCGTGAGAAAACCCTGCAAGCGCACGCCATCGCCGGCATCGAGAATCCGCTCTTCCGCGTGTTCAATCAACTGTTTTGCGGCGCGCCGCGCACCCACTTTGCGCAGGCGGCTGGACGCCAAAATCGATTGCACATGGCGATTTCGCAATAGCCGTGGCGGCTCGAATGTGGCGTTTTTGTCGATCACGAGGCCATGGCTTCGATGATACGTTCGCGTGCCTGCTCGGCCACGTAGCGACGCCCTTCGCTGCCCGGGTTTATGGGAGCGAGAAAATGTACTTCGGCGATACGCGCGGGTTCACCGAGCAGCCGCAGGAAGTTCTGAAGGAAGTGCTCGCCGCGCGCAAAGGCCACGATGGTCTGTGCATTACCGCCCTTGCCATAGCGTAAGGCGACTGGCTGCACCGGCACTTCCGCCTCGAACGCGGCTTGAAAGATGCGGGCGTGGAAAGTCCGAATGTTCTGGCCGCCGGTGGTTCCGCCTTCCGGGAATACGCCGACGGCCTGGCCCGCATCGAGCCGCCCGATCATCATTTCAAGCACGCCATTAAGCGATTCGTTGCTGCCACGTTGGTGGTAGATGGTGCCGGCACGACTGGCCACCCAACCCATCAAGGGCCAACGCCCGATCTCAGCTTTAGCGACAAAGCCGACTACGCGTTGGCTGTGGACCAGCACAATATCGATCCAAGAAACGTGATTGGCCACCAGCAGGTGCGGCCCAGGCAAGGGCGCGTTGATACGGTGGATGCGGAAACCAAAAATGCGCAACAGGCCACTTGACCACGCACGGATGACGCGATGATCGACGCGCTCACCGTCCACACACCAGCGGGCCGTCAAGCGGTTGATCAGAAGCAAGGTGAGCGGCAAGCCAAGCAGAAGATGCAGCAGCAATAAGGGCACGCGCCAGACATAGCGCAGCGGCCGCATCAGGTCACGTTGTTTGTTTACGGATGCCTCGGAAGGTGGCGCAGGCCGCATATCCACTCAGTAGCTTGCCGGATAGTATCCGCCCAGTTTACCGAACCAGCGGCTGCTGCGACTCGCCCGCGCGGGCGAGTCGCACGCGCGATTCAGCCTGACACGCGACCCTGGCGTGGTACGACTGCCATTGTCAGGCGTGAGACGCAGAGGAGTTGACCGGCTTCGTTTTCGATCCGGATGTCCCAAACTTGGGTGTTGCGACCCACATGCAAGGCTCGTGCGGTGCCGGTCACCGTGCCCTGAGTCGCGGCGCGCACATGGTTGGCAGAAACTTCCAAGCCCACCGCCATCGATACCTGTGGATCCAGGTAAAGATTGGCGGCGGTGCTGCCCAAGGTTTCCGCCAAGGCGACTGAAGCGCCGCCGTGCAGCAGGCCAAAAGGTTGCCGGGTTCGCGCATCGACTGGCATCGTGCCACGGACAAAACCCTCACCGACCTCGGTGAACACGATCCCCAGATGATCAACCAGTGTGCCGGCGGTGGACGCGTTGAGTTGCTCAACGCTGGCCTGTTGAAAAAATTTCATCAACGCACCGTGAAACTACTGGGTCGCCAGCTTTGCTTGTTCAGATAGCTGCGCTTGGAGGCGTAGCCGCTGGAGCTGCCATAGCCGATACCAAAGTCACGCTCACGCCGATTGCGCATACGGTTTTGCAGCTCGTCACGGCGTGATTCCAGCCACCCTGCGCGGCCCACGGCGGCAGGATCTTCGCCGCGGCGTGAGGCTTCGTTCTGGCGGTAATCGCAGAAGTCCTCGTAGGCATCGATTTCGTGTTTGAGCTCGCGCACGCACAACTCAATCATGATGGCGTCATCGAGATAGCCGAGCACCGGCACCGAATCGGGAATCACATCAGCGGGGTCGGCAAAGTACACTAGAGCCGCCATCACGCGCTTGCGATCCTCATCCGGCAGGTCCCAACCCTCATCGCGCAGCATCGCGATCAGGTTGTCCAACTTGGCCAGACGTGCGCCGATGAAGTCGGGAACCTCAGTTTTTTTAGCCTCACTCAGAAGCCCCACAGCGGCGGCGATGACTTCTTCGGCACTCTTGTTGCCGGCGGCTTCAGTCGCACTGCGCTGCGCGGCAACGAAATGCTCGAGATCCTGATCGCTCAGTTCGAACGAGATGTTCATAGACATGGAACGGATCCTGCAAAGTGAGGTTAGGCGTGCAGCCTAGCCAAGTGGACGTTAAGCCGTCAATCTGACAAAGAATTGGCTCAGAGAATCGGCGCCAATCCAGCGCCAAAAGCGGTCAGTACACGGGTGTAGATCGACTTGAGAGGAACATCCACCTCAGGAAAGTCGCCGACGGGTTCGTAACAGTCCGCAAACGTCGGATCGTCGCGTGCGACGGGGGCGCAGCCGGGTTTCATCTGCCAGCTGGTGGCATAACGGAATGGCCAGATATCAAACAGCGGCAGCATCTCAAATGTCTTGCCAAGGCTGTAGTTGAGGCCCGATAACACCGGTGCCTTGGGGCGCGGTGCAATCACCCAGGCGTTTTCTGGTGCGGCATCGGCCAGTATGTGTGAGGCGAGCTCGCGCGCGAAGTCGGCATCATGCACGATCACCACGCTTTCAGTGTTGTATCGATCCGAGCGCGGATCGAAGTTGTGTGTGCCCACCAGTGCCACGCGCTCGTCAATGACGATGGACTTGGCATGCAGACCCATGCGGATACCGGCGCGTTTCAGGGAAACACGGCCGGTGCGACGTCGACTGCTGGAGCCGAGTCCGGATGAACCAAAGGCGCGGCGCGATTCGGTGGCGAGATCACCCAATACCGGATTGGGCGCGATCGATGGTCCGCCCAAAGCCAGATCGGCGTCAATCGGCGCGTCACCCGGGAAGGGCTTGTACTCGTAGATATGCAGACCGAACTCGCGCAGGTAACGGCGTTTGTACTTGTGCGAAAGTGCGTAGACCGGAAACGCATCGGTCGAGGCTAGGCTGTTGGTCGAGACAATGATTCGCGGCGGATCAACCCGCTTGTGCAGTTGGCGCAGGCTATTTTGCGCAGTGCGCGAAAACACCAGATAAGGCGTTTGCAGCAGAATGCGGTCGTGCGCGGTGTTGAACATGAGCAGCAAACGCGCCGACAGATCTTCCTCGCTTGGATCGTTGCGCTCCAGTGTTTTGTTGGGCCGATCCGAGACGAACTCGACCTCACCCACGCTGCGCACATCAGCCAGCAGCCGGGTCGCAATCAGCGCATCGTTTGACGCTTGTGCCGCGACCAATGCGACTCGCTCTGGATAGACCGGCACGCGGGTCAATCGGGTGTCTTGACGGGGTTCGGTCGCGTGCAAGCGCGGTCGCACATCACGCAAGGCCGCCGCAGGAACACTGCGCTGGTGATGCCAGAAACGCTCAAATGATTCGCTCATCTGCGTGGTGGCCGGCCCTGCCACTAGGATGTCGCGGTCGCGGTAATTGAAGCTCGGGTCCCAGTCGAAATAACGATTCTGATAGTTGCGTCCGCCGGTGATGCCGACCATGTCATCCACCAGCAGAAGCTTGTTGTGCATGCGCTGGTTGAAGCGGGTGAAGCAGCACAGGATGCCGGCTACGAACTCCATTGGCCCGGTGCGGGCTTTGCCGAAGGTAGGGTTGTACAGGCGCAATTGGAAATTGACGTGCGCCAGTGCCAACTCTGATACCAGCTCGGCGTCATCCACACTGAACAACTGATCCAGCAATAGCCGCACCTTCACCCCGCGCTGTGCCGCCGCCAGCAGTTCCCGCAAGACCAAAAAGCCCGAATCATCTTCGGCGTAGATGAAACTTTGCATGTCGATGCGCTCACGCGCGGCGCGGATCAGATTGATCCGGCCGATGAGGGCATCCTGACCGTTTTCCAGCAACAACAACCGATGACTTGGAGCATCGGGCGTGCTTTGTTCCACGGCTTGGTGGCCCAGTTCATAAAGAGCCGAGTCCTGCGCGCAGTGGCGGGGCAGGTTGCAGCTTACGCGCGTGTCCTGCAGGTCACGCACGTCCTCTTGCGCCTGACGGATACTTTGGCGTGAGGGCATGCAGGCCGAGAGCATCCCCACCAAGGCGATCATCAACAGCAGGCGCAGGGGTGTTTTCATGGCTCAATCAGCGCGCTGCTGGCTTCAGTTAGATAAACCGAAATCGACAGATGCACCAGATCGCCCAGTGCCAGACGTCGAGCATCCATGCCAAACGCGCTGCGACTGATTTCGGCAGTAGCGCGTACCGGGCAGTCGATACCCGGCGTGTCGCAGCTGGCCGGTTGGAGTTCAAATCCGATACGGCCGCGCGCCTCACGCAGTTCCAGCCAGCCCGTGATCTCGCCACCCTCACGCAGACGATGCGGCGTTATCGGATCGGCGCGGAAGCGAATCCAAGGATGGTGCTCGACATCGAAGAACTCGGTCGACTGCGCCCAGGTCAGGTGGCTGCCACGCTGCATTTGCAAGGCGCGCGTATCGATCCCCACATCAACCACGAGACTGCCATCGGGCTGGTGAAAAGCCGCGCCTTCCAGCACCGGAAATACACCTTCGATGCGTTTGAGCCATACCGGACGAATCCAGAAACTGGCACTGGCGCGAGTGCTGTCGATCACCAGCGTCTGCGCCCCTGCGTTGTTGCCGGATATCATCAGCCCGGCCCCGGCCATTAGAAAACTCGATAGCCAGAGATTACCCGCTGGCAAGCGCAACACCGCAACTCCGGCTGGCGGCATGCCACGAAACGCGCCCGAACGGCCGGTGCTGAGCAGAGCGACCAAGTGTTCCAGACCGGGGTTGTGTCCAACCAGCATGACGACCTGAGCATCCTCGTGATCGTCCAGCACCGTGAGCAGTTCGCCGGGCGAAGCCTCGTAGATGCGCGGATCGTAGCGGGTATCGACGGTGCCGATGCGCGCCAGTACGCGCTCTGCGGTCTGACGAGTGCGCAGCGCGGGCGAGCAGATCAGGCGCTCAATGCGGGGCAGGTCCGCCAGCGTGGCGAGGAATTCGGCCGCGGCATCGGCCTCGCTTTCTCCCAGAACGGACAGCGCTCTATCCGCGTCAGCCTGTCCTGAAGGAGTCGAATCGGCAGACGCGTGACGCAGCAAAACTAACCAACGATGTGTGCTCATGGTCGTACCGGTGCGATCGGAAAGAAGGGTATGTCGTAGCGTTGCCAGCGACCTTGCAAGGGCGCTGGCAAGAGGATGCCCGCGCTGACCTTGGCTTGCTCGGGGCTGCTCCAGAATATATTGATATTGCCCGCCGGCGCGATGCGGCTGTCCCAATCGGCGTAATGCGGACAACCCGGACAGTGCGGCCTATACGAATTCATCTCAAGCCGACCGGCGCTGATAAAGCCATCACTGAGCAACCAGCGCGGCTTGCCGCCTTCATCGTACAAATACATCAGTACGCTATCGAACCGACCTTCAGCCAACGCCAAGCTTTCCATATCCAAGCCCCAGCCTGGCTCGCTCGGTGGATACCAGTGTTGGGTGTAATCCGGATTGGCGCGTGCCACACCGTCGGTCGTCAATCGCAACAGTTCAGCACCACGGCGGCCATCGTCGAGCGCCCAGGCCATCATCACTTGCGTGGTGCCGATGCGTGCCAAGTGCATCTGACCCACGCGCTGCTCGACCGGATCGACCATTGATGGGACGGGCACGCCCGGCGGTGGCGGCGATACGATCGGTGCCGAGACCTCGTTCTTCACCCGCATCAACGGTTCGTTGAGCTGGTTGTCGACGAACTCGCCCACGACGGTGTACCAAGTGGACGTATGGTCCGGGTTGCCGGTGTACCAGATCCCACCAAAGTCGTGATAGTTGAAACCGTTGCCAGAGCGTGAGGGACTGGAATAGTTGCCGTCGCGGGTGTTGATCTTCGGGATCGAGAGCGGGCAACTGGTGACAGCTTGGCAGTTGGCATCAATGCTGCCCAAGGCCAGTCGACTGGATTGGGTGCTGTACGAGCTTGTGCTCGCGGTAGCAACGTAGTCGATGTTGAGCGCGCTGGAGCAGGCCGCGTCTGCGCGTATGGCTATGGGCAAAGGCAGCGTGGCGCTTGCGCCGGCGGCAATGGCCGGCAGGCTCAGGACAGATGTTTCCAGATGCAGGCCGGGCGCTGCGAGCGCCTGCGCTTGCGGCGAATGGATGCAGATCGCGGTCCCCGCTTTGGCCGGTTGGTTATAGCTTTCACAGGCCATGTTTAGCGGATCATTGCCACCGACCCCGATCAGTCCAATATTCGCCATGTCGCCCTTATCAGGTGCCGCGACGCGGTATTGATAGGTGACCTCACCGGTGTTGGCGTACGCCACGGCTTGGAACTCGAAATTGCCATCAATCTCGCCGCCGCCCACGTAATAGCCCATGTGGGACCACTGGAATACGTGGCAGCCCTGCGCGACACCCGTATTAGCCGCACGTGGGCAGGTGTTGAAGTAGCGATAACGCAAGCCGGCACCGGCTTGGTCACGCACCACCATGTCGTCGTGGTAAGGGCGTAACTGTGGACCCTTGGAGCCCAGCTCCAACTCAGCATCGCAGGAGACAAACCAGTTTCCACCGGGCTCGTCTGGATCGAAGGAGACATAGCCGTTGGTCGACATCACCGCCTTGTTCCAGTTCGCTCCATACAAGGTGAAGCCCGGCCCACCCAAAGCGATTTCACTGCTGCGGGCGTCATCGAGCGGACCGTAGGTATTGCCGTCGGCGACATAGGTTTCTAGTGGTTCGACTGCGTTGGCGCCTGCAGCAATGTCAATGAAGCTGTATCCGCAATCGGTCGCACCCTCGTAGCCGGCATGATTGGCAATGCCAGTGCCCGCTAGGCCGCTGGCGGCAGCGAACAAGGACAGGGCGCCTGCAGGCAAGCTGGCGTTGCCGGTGTTCTTGAACGTAACCGGCACCGTGTAGCGCTCTCCCGGATCGACGCGACTGTTGCTATTGCCACAGACCTGCTGTTTAGCGCCGACATTAGTCACGGCAATTTCCGGCGCCGCGATGTCCAGCGCCTTCGAGATGCTGCCCACACAACCGGTGGCATCGCGCACACGCAGCGAGACGTTGAGTGAGCGTCGGCTTGGGAAGGAAACCTGCACCCGATCCGGACCTTCACGGTCGACGATGCCATCGCCATCGGTGTCCCACAAATAGGTGTATCCGCCGGCACCGCCACTGGCACTGCCTCGTACCTCGAAGCTCTGTCCGGCTTTCGGTGCCTGGGTGAAAGCCGACGAACTTAAGCTGACCTGCGGTGCACTGCAGCCGCCCTTGCCGTCCATCGTTAAGGGGTTGGTGCCGCTGCGGTCAAAGGCCGCGCGTATGGTCTGGCCGACCGTTCCTTGCATCTCCCACGCCGTACTCAGGCGGCCGTAACAGTCGTAGCCATTAGCGTTACTGCACGAGGCGTTGCCGCCTGACAGAACGCCGATCAACAGGCCATTGGAGCTGCCCCAGAGCCCCGAGCCTGACGAGCCACCCTCGGTGGTTCCCAGCTCGTAGGGGCCGGCGCGCCAATGTGAGTTGTTGGTGCCATCACTGATGATGCAGCTGGCCATTGTCCCTGGCGGGTCGTCATCGAAACTGAGGCGCTTCTCATGGCCGCTGGGATGGTGAATGCCGACCGTGCTTGGCGGAGTGACGCCACTGCGATCCCAGCCGCTGTAGCGCACCTGCGCGTCAGCCGGAATTGTGGTCTTGAGCTCGAGTGCAGAAAAATCAGATGCGCGACTGGCAGAAATTAGTTTGGCACCACCGGTTTGTACCCTGCGGGTATTGGAAGTCACCGGCAGAGGAATACCGTTCTCACTGCTGCCGACGCTGCGGCAGGTCGGACTCTCGTAGCCCCAATAGAACACCGCGGTGTTCGCCACGGTTTCCTCGTCGACGCAGTGATAAGCGGTGGAAAACCGTGGATGGCTGATATCGGCACTGGTGTTGCCGGTGTTCATCAGCGAACCCGTGCACATAAATCGAGATGTGCCCTCGGCAAACGTGTAGTGAGCGACCGAGGCGATCTGGTCGCGCCAGGCATCGCCTTCCGGGCAGATGGTGTCGACGTTGCAGTCACCGGATTTGGCACGCATCACATCAAACGGATTGCGATAGCCCCACACCACCGCCGACATGGCCAGCTCGACCGCGTCGCGTTTGTCTGCCGGTACGTTCAACTCCAACACAGCCTGTTCGCCGTTTAGCATTGGGGTATAGAACGATCCCTTGGTCGGGTTATCGGCATCGGTAAAAGGACCGAGCACATCCTTGCTGTCTGGCGAGCGGATCAGTAGCTGCGCGCCATGCGGCAGGCGGAAGCGCGAAAATGTGAACTCCAAGCTTTTGGCACCCGCGCCAGAGACACGCAGACGCCAAGACCAGTTTCCATCCGGCAATTGCTTCCAGATGCCCGCGCCAGCATTGGCATCCAATGTGCCGGTCGGCAGGATCTGGCCATAACGCAGCGGCAGATCCTTGCGACTGTCGCGTTGTGCATCCTCGGCCTTTAACTTTGTCATGTCTGGCGATACCAGCTGCAGCCGTCCGCCGCTCTTTTCCAGCGTCATGCTGGCGCTTGGGCTGCGCTGGGTGCGATCAGGCTTGGCGGCAGAGGCAGGCTCGGTAACAACAGCCAGCATCAGCAGTGCAAGCAGCGAAAACAGCAGGCGGGAGTGCAACAACATGGGCCAACTCGTCACAGGAACTTGGGACAAGGCAGAATATGCTGCGCCGGGTTTGTTCAGCTGGAGTTCTGATGTTTGATATACATGATCTCGCCGTACGCATACGCGCCGGCACGCCACTGTTGCTGATCGAGACCCAAGAAGAGGATCTGCTGGTCGATACCTTCCGGCACGTCGTTGCCGAGTTGCTGCGACCCTTGTGGCGGTGGTCCATCACCACCGGACTAACCCGGCTCGACATGGATGACCCCTCAGTGCCGGCGGCCACCGACTCCAGTGCGGTGCTCGATGCATTGCGGCGCGAACCGCAGCGCGGTATCTGGCTGCTTTTCGATTTCAACGCCTATCTGCGCTATGCGATGAATATCCGCATGCTGCGCGAAGTGGCGCTAGGACAGGCCGCGGCGACGCAAACCGTGGTCTTGATCGGCTCCAACATTGAGCTGCCGCCGGAGCTGGAACCGCTGGCAACGCGTATCCAGATTCGCCTGCCCACCGATGCGGAACTGGCCAAATTGCTGCGTGAAGAGGCGTTTGCCTATTCCCGTGAAAACAGCGGTCGGCGGGTTGAGATCGATGCCGAATCTCAGCGTGTGGTGCTGCGCCATCTGCGCGGCCTGTCGCTGCACCATGCGCGCCGCATCGCGCGTGAGCTGATTTATGCCGATGGTCTTATCGGCCCGGCCGACATTCCGCGAGCGCAGCAAGCGCGCTTTGAACTGCTGGGTCGTGGCGGGGTGATCTCGCTGGAACCGGATGTAGCGAGAATGGATCAGATCGCCGGGCTGGGCAAACTAAAACACTGGATTTCCCAGCGCCGCAATGTATTTACGGCCGACACGCCGCCCAAGGGTCTGGATCGACCGCGCGGCTTGCTGCTGCTTGGCGTACAGGGAGCCGGAAAGTCCTTGGCGGCCAAGGCCACCGCGGGCGGTTTTGGTGTGCCGTTATTACGGTTGGATTTTGCCGCGCTCTACAATAAGTATCACGGTGAAACCGAGCGCAATCTGCGCGAGGCACTGGCCAGCGCCGATGCCATGGCACCGTGCGTATTGTGGTGCGACGAGATCGAAAAAGGTCTGGCTGTTTCCGACAGTGATGATGGCGTTTCCAGGCGCGTGCTGGGCACTTTGTTGACCTGGATGAATGAGCGTCGCATGCCGGTGTTCATCGTCGCCACCGCCAACGACATCCAGCGCCTGCCGCCGGAGTTCTTGCGCAAAGGGCGCTTTGACGAAGTGTTTTTTGTCGACCTGCCCAATGCCCAAGCGCGGCAGGACACCTTCGTCATCCATCTCAAGCGGCGCGAGCAAGATCCAGCGCAGTTTGATCTGGGTACGTTGACAGCCGCCAGCGCTGGTTTTTCTGGCGCTGAAATTGAGCAGGCTATTGTCAGTGCGCTGTATGACGCCTACGACGCCGGCACCCGCCTGTCCACCGAACGCATCCGCACTACGCTTGCCCAGACCCGTCCGATTTCGGTCTTGATGGCCGAACAAGTGCAAGCGCTGCGCGACTGGGCACGCGAGCGTTGTGTGCCGGCGGACTGAGTTAAACGCTTCACCTTCAAGCACGCACATCTTTGCTTAGAGCATTCTTCCACGTTGGTAATTTTTGCTATCCATGATCGATATCGGTTTGAACCTTACCCATGACAGCTTTGACCACGA
>CAJDVW010000040.1_pt1 | contig 11638 bp, 7 predicted proteins | sample 7391471 | NCBI WGS metagenome assembly CAJDVW01 (sample SAMEA7055714, study PRJEB34461) | soil metagenome | biome: terrestrial ecosystem; feature: Peninsula; material: soil | place: Antarctica | collected 2016
CCACCATCGCTCCCCTTGGAGCGGCGCTTTCGCACAGCACTGCCTTCACCAATGCCGGCTTGGCGAGCTTTCCGAATCTTTCGGCTAGTCATGTCGGCGTCTATCAGCTACGCGCGAGTGCGGATCGAACTGAGACAAGCTCTTCCGTGCCGCTGATCGTCGGCGCCTCGCCCAGCAGCCTGTTCAGCAACGGATTCGAAGCTCAGTAAAATTTATAGAAGTCACGTTTGACTCGATGACCGGAGTGCATCGCTGCCGTATACACTCGCACGATGCGCTATCAATTTGCCGAGTTCGAACTTGATCTAGACACCGGGGAGCTGCAGCAGGGCCAGGTCGTGGTACCGCTGCGCCGACAGACCTTGCGCTTACTACAGGCGTTGGTCTCGGCAGCGCCCGCCTTGCTGACTCGTGATCAGTTGCTGGACGAAGTGTGGGGCCGCTCTGCGCTATCGCCTAATGTGTTGCCTCAGGCGATCAGCGAGCTGCGCAGGGCGCTGGGCGACGACGCCGAAGCGCCGCGATTCATTGAAACGCGACGCGGCCTCGGGTATCGCTTTATAGCGGAGGTTTTCGTACTGGAAGATCCGGCGCCGCGCCCACAGCGAGTGGAACAGCCGAGAGACGCTGCTGTGCACGCGATCGGCGAGACGTCCGCGCGCAAAGCATGGGTGATTGCCGCCGGCATGCTCACACTCGTCGTAATAATTCTCGGCAGCATGTGGATGCTGCGCGCGCCGCCACCGCTAGACCAGACTTCAAGCGTTCCGGCTTCCACCGCGTCGCAGCCGAAAGTGGCGTTGGCGATTGCGCCCTTTCCCGCAGATTCTGCAGTAGCTGACTGGGTGCCACTGGCCGCGCTTGAGCTATTCGCCCAATCATTGCGATCCGAGCGACTCACGCTCTATCGCAGCGACACCCTAGGTGTGAGTCCGCAACAGGATGCCGCGCGCTGGCAGCATCAGGCTCACGATTTGTTGGGTGCCTCGCATGCTTTGAGCGGACGATGGCATGCGGCTGAGGGTGGTGCGCTTCAGCTCGATGTCAGCTTGCTCGATCTGGCGACCGGACAGATTCTGGGCAGTCGACGTTTTGTAGCTGCCAGCGACGATGTGGATCGTTTGGTGGCTCAGGCAAGTGAGCTCATCGCAAACACGCTTCGAGTAGCGGTTGGCCGACCGCGTGCTTCCGGCGAGGCCCGCTTGGATGCAGATGACCGCAAGACGTATTGGTCGGCGCTGTCGAGTCTTGCGCAAGACGACGCGGCCAACGCTGCGACAGCACTCAGCGCCCTGTATTCGAAGCTCGGGCAGCCCGTTTGGATAGAGCCGGATTTAGCGCGCGCACTGCACGCAGCGCAGCAGTATGCGGCGGCACAAGCTCTGCTGGAGTCTAGGCTTAAGCGACGCACGCCGCTGCCGTTGGGGGAGAGACTGCGTATCCAGGCCGAGTTGGCAGGGCTGCGCCATCAGCCAGCAGAAGTCGCCGCTGCGCGACGTGCTCTGGTTGAGCTGTATCCAGAGGATGTCGAAAACTGGATCGGGCTTATTGATGCGGAACTGGACGCGCTACAGGGCGCATCAGCGCGCGCAACAATGGTGCAGCTGACGGCGATCCCACACGCCCAAACTGATCCGCGCTTTCACGTGTTGCGCGCTCGGCTGGCGCTGCTGGACAACAGCTACGTGCAGGCACAGGCCGAGGCCGACCTTGCGCTCCAGCAGGCGGTTAGTTACGACTTACCGAGTATTGCTATTGCTGCCACGTTGACTCATGCCGACAGTCTGAACTTGCAAGGCGAGTTGACCGCGGCGGAGGCTTTGTTGGATCAAGCTGATCGGGAGTGGTCCGGCCGTATCACCGTCGCAGACCATTTTGCGTTGCGCATCCGGCACGCCAAGTTGCTGCGCGTGCGTGGTGATTTGAGTACGCTGGCAGAGCTGCTTGTGAAGATCGAAACACTGGCCGCCAGTCCAAGCCAGCAGGTCCAATTAGGCGTTGAAAAGGCTTTGCTGCAGTCGTTGCTTGGCCAGCACGAGCACGCGCTGGCCGCGATCAATGTGCTGGAGCAAGCGGTTGTCGATGCCGGCGACCCCGCTTTGCGAATAAGTTGGCACGATGCACGTGCGGTCATCGCCCTCGCGGGCAATGACGTTGATTTGGCTAGACAAGAGTTCGATGCAGCATTCGCTGTGGCCAGACACATGGGGCAGGAACGTTTCAGCGTTCCGCTGCAAGTAAACGCCGGGACGTTGTTGGCGCGCCAGCGGCGATTCGCCGAAGCCGATGTGATGTGGAACAGTGCCCTTGAGGTGTTTGCGAAGCTGGGTGACCGGCGGGGGCAGGCAACCTGTCTGGGTAATCTCGCGGCCTCCGCGTCGATTCAAGGCCGACTTGAACAAAGCAGAGAGCTAAGCACAAAGGCCCTGAAGCTATTTCGCGAAATGGGCGTCACCGATGCTCAGGCGCGCACCGCATACAACCTCGCAGTTGACGCCGCACGCTTTGGTGAGATTGCCGACGCGGCAGCCCTATTCGCCGAAGCGCGTGTTGCTTGGCTGGCGGGAGCGCAACTGGATATGGCCATTCGCGCCGCCGTCGGCGAGGCAGAACTCAACTTACTAACAGCGAAGCCGGTCGCCGCGTTAGCAGGACTCGACGCCTTAGCTGCCGATGAGAACACCTCCGCATTCAGTCGAGCGGCATTGCGGGCAGTGCGCGCCAAAGTGGTACTTGCGCAAGGCGATCTTGTGCAGGCTCAAGCCTTGCAGTCGCAAGCGCTGGCTTTACGCCAGCAGGCGGGAAGTGAGGCTTGGACGTCATTGAGTGAGCTCGAGCTATTACGGTCAGACTGGCTGCAGGGAGCAGATTCGACGCGCGTGCAGGTAAGTGCGGAAGCGCTGGCACAGCGATTTTCTGCCCTTAGGGAGCCGCGCGATGCCGCACGCGCTTGGCTGTTAGTTGCTGAAGCGCGATTGGACCTTGGCCAGCGCGCGCCGGCACTGCACGCCCTTGATCAGGTCCAAAAGGGTATTAACGAATTTCCCGATCGGCCGCTGGAACTAGATCTGGCTTGGGTGAGTGCTTGGGCAGCGCCACCAGCTGAACGATCAGCCCGTCTAGATGCCCTGCGCAAAGCTGCAATGGACCAAGGTTACCTGCTAGCCGTCGCCACGGTCGATGCGGCGACATCTCAATCGATGACCGGCGATGGCAGCGACGAATCTCTTCGGATCATATTGCCGCCATACGCCGCTGAGCAGGATTGAAAATCCATATCCGTCCTTGAGTGAGAGCTCTTGCCATCGATAAGGCTCGGCATGATCGCGCAGAGTCGATGACGAATGTCTTCGGGATCGAGATAGCTCGGTTCGCGGGGTGCCTTCCGGTTTGACGCGATCCATGGCGATCTACTCGAAGAGCATACGTTGCACGACTCGATAATCGCCGGCAACCGCTCTGGCGCTGCCTAACTAGAACACCGCCAGATTCGCATGGCTCCCGCGCCAAGCCCGTTGTTGCGCGGACGGACTGCCACTTTACTGAGATTCACGAATACGGTGCGCTCAAAGTATGCGCAAGTCCTGTGTCTCCCTTGATGTTCACACAAATACGGCTCAACCCAAGAGAGCATGTCGGATTACAAGCCTGCACTCAGTAGGATCCTTTCGGGCTCAGGAGTCAAGACATTTGCACCTTGCTCCTCTTCTGTCATTTATTTACAGCAGACTGCCGATAAATACGGCGATTACCCCAATCGGTGCCACGTAGCGCGCCACCCACACCCACACCGTCTCGGCCGTTCCCGATAAGCCCAGCTCGTTCGAGACGCTCTGTCGATCTAGGCCCCATGCCACGAACAAGATGACGCCCAGACCGGTCAACGGCAGCATGATCTTGGCGGTTACGGTGTCCAGCAGGTCGAAGATGTTTAGGTCAAAGACCAATAGGCCACTCCAGACGTTGAGCGACATAAGCGCCACCAGGCCAAGCGCCCACGCAGCAATTCCGCCGACGAGAGTGGCGCCCGTTCGAGATAAGCGTGTGCGTTCGACGAGCAGTTCTACGGTCGGTTCGAGCAGCGAAATGGCCGAGGTGAGCGCCGCGAAAGTAAGTAGCACGAAGAACGCAAGACCCAGCAGCGTGCCGCCCGCCATATTGCCGAACGCCACTGGCAAGGTTACAAAAATCAGTCCGGGGCCCTCGCCAGGACTCAAGCCGTTGGCGAACACGATAGGGAAGATGGCAATGCCAGCCAGCAAGGCAATGACGGTATCCAGCACGATTACCGTGCGTGCCGTGCCTATAAGATTGACGTCCTCGCCCAAGTAAGAGCCGTATGCCAGCATGACGCCCATACCCAGCGACAGGGTAAAGAACGCTTGGCCCATGGCAGCCAATACGGTGCTACCGCTCAGCGCGCTCCAATCGGGGCTGAACATAAAGCTCATCGCCTTGCCGAAGTAGCCGGTGGTCATGCCATAGCCAACCAGCACCAGCAGCAGGATGACCAGCGCCGGCATCATCAACTTGGAGGCGCTTTCGAGCCCCTTGGTAACGCCGCGCCCTACGATCAGGATTACCAAAGCCATGAACGCGCTGTGCCAAAGCGTCAAGGCAAGTGGACTCGCCAGCAGATTGTCGAAAACCGCGCCCACAGCCTCGGCAGGCTGTCCGGTAAAGCTGCCTGTCACCGAGCCCAAGGTGTAATTGAGTGCCCATCCACCGATCACGCTGTAGAACGACAGTATGAGGAACGCGGCGAGGATGCCGCTGGCTCCGACCAGACCCCACAGCGGTGTGCGCTTGTTCCGCTTGGCGAGCTTGAGCATGGAGTTGATCGGGTTGGCTTTGCCGCGACGTCCGATCATCCATTCGGCGACCAAGATCGGAAGTCCGATCAGCGCAACGCAGGCTAAGTAAACCAGCACGAAAGCGGCACCGCCGTTTTCACCCACGAGGTAAGAAAATCGCCAGATGTTGCCCAGCCCGACCGCCGAGCCGGTGGCGGCCAGGATGAATGTCATCTTCGATGACCACTGTGCGTGCGGCGTATTGGACATGGAGCACCTTCAGTTCAGTGCCTGATTTTGGACGTGTGTAGCGTGTTGCTACTGCCGCAAAATTCGGCGAAATGATGTCTTTCCAGTCACGAAACTAGCTGATCCTCGGTGGCGATGGCCAGCGCTATGATCGGAAGGAGCTTTGAATTAAACGTCAAAGGTCTAGATCGAGAGCGCCGTGTACCCCCGCTGCGAAAGCTGGTTTCCGTGCAAGGGAAAACCTCGCGCAAGCGATGAAATCATCACCGTCGCGTGCCGTGATTGACCTAGATGCGGCAGCAGCGCCGAGCCATCAGCTCGCTTGAGGCGCCTGTGATTAAGGCGCCGTGCCTCGCTGCAGAATGTCGCTTTTCCAGCTGACGCTACATCGCTGGATAGTTCGGCCCGCCACCGCCTTGTGGCGCAACCCAGACGATGTTTTGGGTCGGGTCCTTGATGTCGCAGGTTTTGCAATGCACGCAGTTGGCGAAGTTGATCTGCAAGTGCTCCTTGCCCGGCTCACCTACGAACTCGTACACCCCGGCAGGGCAATAGCGCGCTTCCGGGCCGGCGTACTTGGCTAGGTTCACTTCGACCGGAACAGAGGCATCTTTGAGGGTCAGATGACTGGGCTGGTTTTCATCGTGGTGCGTGTTCGATATGAAAACCGAGCTGAGTCGGTCGAAGGTCAACACGCCATCAGGCTTGGGATAGTTGATTTTCGGGTGCTGCGCGGCAGGCTCCAGACAGGCGTGATCGGGCGTGTCGTGATGGATCGTCCACGGTGGATTACGGATGCCGAACTTGGGCAGAAACCACTGTTCGATTCCGGTCATCATCGTGGCCACAGTGCGGCCCTTCTTGAACCATTGCTTGAAGTTTTTGGATTGCAGCAGCTCGGCATGCAGCCAGCTCTTCTCGAATGCCGCAGGGAAGCTTGTCAGCTCATCGTGTGAGCGCTCTTCACCGAGTGCTGCGAACGCCGCTTCGGCCGCCAACATGCCGGTCTTGATCGCTGCGTGGCTCCCTTTGATCCGGCTGGCATTGAGGAAGCCGGCCTCGCAGCCGACCATCACGCCACCGGGGAAGATAGTTTTGGGCAGAGACAACAGACCGCCGGCGGTGAGCGAACGCGCGCCGTAGGCAATACGTGTGCCGCCTTCGAGATAGCCTCGGATTGCCGGATGAGTCTTGAAACGCTGGAACTCCTCGAACGGACTGAGCCACGGATTTTTGTAATCCAGCCCGACCACGAACCCGATGGCGATTTTGCCGTCTTCAGCGTGATAGACGAAGGAACCGCCGTAGGTGTCGCTGTTCAGCGGCCAACCGGCGGTGTGAATGACCAAGCCCGGTTCGTGTTTGCCGGGTGCGGCCTGCCACATCTCCTTGATGCCCAGAGCGTAGCTCTGCGGATCGCAGCCCTCGTCGAGCTTGTAACGTGCGATCAGCTGACGACCGAGTTGGCCACGCGAGCCTTCCGCAAAAATCGTGTACTTCGCATGCAACTCCATGCCGAGCTGGAAATCCGAGGTCGGCACGCCCTCTTTATCCAAGCCCATGTTGCCGGTGGCAACACCCTTCACCGCGTTTTGCTCGTCGTACAAGACCTCCGCGGCGGCGAAGCCGGGGAATATTTCGACCCCGAGCGCCTCGGCCTGCTGCGCCAGCCACCGTGTGACCATGCCAAGCGAAACAATGTAGTTGCCTTCGTTGTGGAAGCACTCCGGCAACAACCAGCCAGGCGTGGCGCGTGCGCCGGTTTCCGATAGAAACAGGAACAGATCCCGGCTGGCTTTCAGCGTGAGCGGTGCGCCCTTCTCGGCCCAATTCGGGATCAACTCGTCGAGCGCGCGCGGATCAACAATGGCACCGGACAGTATGTGTGCGCCAGGCTCTGAGCCTTTCTCCAACACACACACCGAAACCTCACGTCCGGTGTCGTTTGCCTGTTGCTTCAAGCGGATCGCGGCGGACAAGCCGGCTGGGCCGGCACCGACGATCACCACGTCGTATTCCATGGCTTCGCGTGGGCCGTATTGGGCTAAGAGTTGTTCGGGGCTCATATTGTTTCACCTCAAATTGCTAAGGCGAGCACCGCTAAAGGTGCCGCATACCGTTGATGCCAAGGTTATCAGCTAGCTGTACGAGCATTCGCTCCAAGTAGCGCGTGGCGGGCGCTTAAGCCATCACGCGCGCATGCGTGCGGCATCGTGATAAAGCCCAGCATCGACGCGTGTGATCGTGACGCCTAGCCGGCCAGTTTGAGCACGGCCGAAATCATCAGTGCGATGACGCAGGCAAGACCGCAAAACCACGCCAAGCTGCGCAGCAACTGCACAGAAATAATGTAGAAGATTCCATGTAGTACGCGGCAGATGATGAAGGCCACTGCCAGCCAGACGATGCGCTGCAGATCGACCTGCGCCAATTGCGCCATCAGTACGGCGGCAGCAAAAGCCGGAAAAGCCTCGAACGCGTTGAGGTGTGCGGCGTAGGCGTTGCGTACGCGGTAGCCTTCCTGCTTAGCGATCCAGCCGCGCGGATCCTTGTTGTTGTAACCCGGAGCGCCGGTCTTGGCGATACCAACCCAGACATAGGGCAAAAAAGCAGCAATCAGGATGCAGCAATACGCAACGGCCATGACAGTGTTCCAGCGAGATGATGGATCAAGTCTAGCCCGGGTGTCCTACCCATGAATACGACATGCCCCGCAATTGCGGGGCATGTCTTCGATCAAGGTTCGCGGTGTCGCAATTACCAGATGTAGGCGATGCGTCCGTAACCGTATGCGCCGTTGAAACCGGCCGGTGAGTAATTGCTGTACTTGAACATGCCGTAGGTACTGTTCAGCGGATTAACCTGCAGATCCGGGTAGCTGTTGAAGACGTTGTCAGCACCCAGAGTGAAGGTCCACGACGGGTTCGGACGATAGCTGGCCGCTAGATCCACAACCCATTGGTCACCGTAGCTCTGGTCACGTGTGGCGCTGGCCGCATTGCGCACGGTGAAGGTGCCGTAACGCGTTGCATTGGCCCCAACCGTCCAGTAATCGGACGACCAGGATGCACCCAAGATGAGCTTATCTTTCGGGAAGCTTTCCTCGATCCGGCCGAGCTCGTCACGCCCGATCAATGGCGTGGTGATACCAAGATCGGAGAACACCGGCGGGGTGTTGCTGATGCGGGTGATGTCAGTGTCGTTGTAGCTGTAGCCTGCGGTCCAATCAATTGAACTGGCAGCAAGTGGCATCGTGTACGTCGCGACCAAATCAACGCCCTTGGTTTTGGTATCCAACGCATTGGTGAAGTAAGCGAAGCGATCCACCGGCGACAGGCCAAGACTGGTCAACAGCGCACGCGCGGCGGGTGTCGAGGCGATGTTGGACGAATAGATGATGCGGTCATCGATCTTGATCTGATAAGCATCCAATGTGATGTAAAGCTGGTCACTAGGCTGCAGGATCAGGCCAACACTGGCCGATGTGGACGTTTCAGCCTTGAGTGGCACCGCACCCAATGCTTGTGCTGCTGCGCTGCTGGCCGGGAAGGTTCCGCGCTCAGTAAAGATGCCGGCATCGATAATGCTAGATACCGCCTGATAGCCCTGTTGGGCCAAGGATGGTGCACGGAATCCATTGGAGAGCGTGGCACGCATAGCGACCGTATCGGAGAACTCATAGCGTGCGGCGAGCTTGCCGGAGGTCTCGCTGCCGAAGTCCGAGTAGTCCTCATAACGCGCGGCAGCACTGGCTGAGAACTGGTCGGTCAGATCGGCTTCCAAACCAAGATAGGCGGCTACGTTGTGGCGCTTGGCGTTGACCGTATTGACGGGGGTGAAGCCAGGGAAGCCCTGCGCGCCGCCGTTCTCATACGAGCCCGGCTCGCCCGGCAATTGCTGCCATTTCTCTTGCCGATATTCCGCACCGTAGGACAGCGTCACCGGATAGGCCAAACCCCACTCCAGACCTTGCGAGAAGTCCGCATTGAAGATGTCCTGGGTGTACGCCAGACGTCCGTCGTAGAACTCGCGCGGACTGTTGGCGCCGAGCGAGTAGTTCATCGTGTTGCGGGTGTTGAAGTCGATTTCGTTGTGGCCGTAGTTGTAGCTCAGATCCCAAAGCACACCGCCTTGCGTGCTGCCTTTGAGGCCGGCGACGACGGAGCGATCCTTCGAATCCTGCTGGATCTGGGGCACGTATCCGTTGGGATAAACCAGCGAGGTGACGGCGTTGTGGCCGTAGGAGCGGTAAAACGCGAAGGATGTGATGTCGCGATCGCTCAACATCGCGGTGGCGTAGCCTTTAACGGCATCCGTGAACGCGAAGCTGGCGTTGGCCGAAATCACCGCAGCGTCGACTTCCGGGTCACCGATGATGAACGACTTTTCGCCCACGCTGGGGAAGTTGCCGGTGTTCGGCGAGGTACCTTGATACGGTCCAGCGCGATTGGTGCTGTCTTGGGTGCTGTACTGACCGGCAAAATGGATCATGCCGCGATCATCCGCAAAGCGCGTGCCGGCATCACCGCTGATGCCGTACTGCCGACCGTCGCCAGCCGAGTACTGACCGGCATCCAGCGCGATGCTGCCACCGGCACCCGAGCCCTTGAGCACGATGTTGACCACACCGGCAATCGCGTCCGAACCATATTGCGCGGACGCGCCGTCACGCAGCACTTCGATGCGCTCGATCGAGGCAATGGGAATGGTGTTGAGGTCTACCGCGGAAGAACCACGGCCCATGCTGCCATTGATATTGAGCAAGCCCGACAGGTGCCGGCGTTTGCCGTTAACCAGGACCAATAGCTGATCGGGCGACAAACCGCGTAACTGCGCCGGACGCACACCGCTGGTGCCGTCAGTCAGTGCCGGACGCGGGAAGTTGAGTGATGGCAGCGTGCGCGCCAAGGCTGTCGCAAGGTCAGTGCTACCGGTCGCGGTCAAGAGTTCAGGCGTGATGATGTCAATCGGCGACTGCGATTCGGCCACAGTCCGATCCGCCACACGCGTGCCGGTGACGATGACCGTGTCGAGCTTCTGTTCCTTGGACTGCGCCAGTGCGGACGTCGCAGGAATGGCGAGGGCGAAGGCGATCGCAAGAGCAAGTGGGGTGTTTACGCGTTGCATGAGGAGGACTCCTTAGGAAAGCAAATGCCGACGGCCCAAGTCACTTAAGAAAGTGCACGGCAGCAGAAAATCAACAAACGATTATTTAACAAAGTGCGACTGTTTGTACGCGTAAGCAAGAGCGCGCTCGATATCGATGCAGCCGCCAGTCAGGTTGAGCTTACGCATTCCTAGTTAAATGGCGTTTCGGTTCGGTCTAATTGGGCACTATTGCACCACGCACGGCGCCGATCGCTTGATCCGATTGCTACTTTGTTGGTGCCCAAACGGCATTAGCGCGCCGTCGTTAGCAATCCATTCGATTGCAGGCTTGCGGATCGCAGTAAAGCGCCCTCAGGACGCCATGGCGGCGCGAGTTGTCCACGTGCACAACAACTCGACCACGGACCATCAAGCGCTGCCGGTTCATCGCGCCGCTCGTGGCGATGTTCGCATCAATCCAGCGGGGTACGCCGATGATCCTCGTACCCGGGAAGCTGCCGCCGAATCGAGAAACAAGAGTCCTCGCGGATGTTGTCGGCGCCATGGGCCGGTGCAACGTGGTGGGTCTGGCTCGACTTGTCCGGCTAGGCGGAAGCCGGCATTCTTGCAGTTTTACTGCAGCGCCAAAATCCGGCTTGTGCGAACTCGCCATGCCGGTGATTTTCACGACGTTCCCGCGCTGGCGCCGCAGGTCATTATTCTCGAGGAGCCACGATGCGCCCCACACTTGCGGCTTCTTCCATCCCGCCAGATACCCTTCAGGCCTATCTAGAGACGCTATACACGGTGTACGACGAACCGCCGTTTGCACTTCAAATCGGACAGCCCAGCACCGATCTTGCGCGCATTCATGTACGCCACGACAGCATTTGCAGTGCGTTTATCACTGCGTGCAATCCGCTCAGCCAACCGCTGGATGACCGGATCAATGCGGCCCGCCAGGCCGCGCTGGCGACGGAGCTTTCACGCTACGACGTGCCGTTACTTAAGGGTATCGGCCAGCATCCCTCAAATGAATGGCCCGGCGAAGAAAGTTTTCTGGTTCTGGGGTTGGATCTAGACGCAGCCAAAGCGCTGGCAACACGGTTCGATCAAAACGCTTTTGTATGGAGCGGCTCCGATGCGGTCCCGCAGCTGATTGTGTTGAGGTGAATAAACCGCGTCGCGAGCGTGTCGCCGCCACTTACGATTCTAAGTACGCCCGCGCGAAATACCGCTACAAACGTTCGGCCCAATCTGGCGCATTGATGTGTGTCACCAGGTTGGCTCCGGCAGTGCTGGCAAACCTTTTAGGTGCTCTAGACTCGTTACACGATCCAATACAAAAACAGCGTGTCGGAAGTCCGACACGCTGCTCTTGATGAGGAAATTACGCCCTCCGATAAAATCCTTGCGGCGCATCGCGAACGAGACGCCGCAAAGATGTTTACTCAGTAGCGAACCTGCACGTCGTCAATGTAGACGTTGACGGTGTACTTGGTCTCGGC
>CAJDVW010000124.1_pt1 | contig 11537 bp, 8 predicted proteins | sample 7391471 | NCBI WGS metagenome assembly CAJDVW01 (sample SAMEA7055714, study PRJEB34461) | soil metagenome | biome: terrestrial ecosystem; feature: Peninsula; material: soil | place: Antarctica | collected 2016
CTCGGCGCTGGCAAGGTAGCTGCTGTTGTTGCCGCCCGCTATCAGCATCTGGCCTGAGGGAAGACGCGAGGACGGACGGAGGTCCATGCTGTCTTGGCCCCCTGCCACCAGCACTTGGCCCGAGGGCAACAGCGTGGCCGTGTGGCTGAAGCGTGCCGTGCTGAGTGCGCCGGTTGGAGTCCAGTCGTTGTTGACCGGATCGTACAACTCGACGCTGGCAAGAGAACCTGTGCCGTCGTATCCGCCCGCCACCAGTACTTGGCCCGAGGGCAGTAGCGTGGCCGTGTGGAAGGTGCGCGGGGTACTGAGAGTGCCGGCCGGACTCCAGCTGTTGCTGGTCGGATCGTACAATTCGGCGCTGCTAAGCGCGCCCTCGTTGTCGTAACCGCCCGCCACTAACACCTGCCCCGATGGCAGTAACGTGGCCGTGTGGGAGTCGCGCGCAGTGCTGAGAGCGCCGGCCAGACTCCAGCTGTTGCTGGCCGGGTCGTACAACTCGGCGCTGCTAAGCGCGTCCTCGTTGTTGTCGTAGCCGCCCGCCACCAACACTAGGCCCGATGGCAGTAACGTAGCCGTGTGGGAGGTGCGTGCATTGCTGAGAGCGCCGGTCGGACTCCAGCTGTTGCTGGCCGGATCGTACAACTCGGCGCTAGCAAGAGAATCCATGTTCTCGTTGTAGCCACCGGTCACCAGCATCTGGCCCGAGGGCAGCAGTGTTGCCGAGTGGTGGGTCCGCGCCGTGCCAAGGTCGCCGGCCATGCTCCAAGTATTTGGAGCGCCTGCCACGGCAACTTGAGTGATGGCAAACGACGCCACCACCACCAGCGCAACGCGTGCCCACACTGAGATCCGACCGTACATGATCCGCCCCTTAGCCCCTGAGTAAGGTTGACAGTACCTGCCAACAATCAGCCGTACAAGAAAACTAGGTCTCTAGCAAATCAAACGTCGGCGCTAGCACTCACCGAATCATGGACAGTTAGCGGCTTCATTTTGAGGCGCGTTCAAGCGTATCGGGTTTGCGTGCTTTTTCGAGCGTCTGAAGTTGACTGAAAATGGCCGACTCTACGTCGGCGCCCGTCGGCTAAATTCGAACCTTCAGACCGTTGGAAGCTCATGGCCTGGAGGTATCCGCAGGAGCAGGATGAAGCCGCCCGCTATCTGGCGACTGGTGAGTGGACTACCTGTTGTGACGCAACCGCGCGGCGCACCAACTCGTAAGATGTTTCCTGGACAGCGGCACGCGCCGCACCTGTGCCTGAGTTCGTGACGACAGCGACTGCGATGCCGTGCTCGGGCACCAAGAGAAGAAAAGCGGCGCCACCTGACTGGACCCCGCCATGATGAAAGATTCGCGTCGGGTGCTCGGGGCCCAACAATCGTTCCGAGGTGGCGATGCGCCAGCCAATGGCATAGTTCTCAGGATTCGGCGAGCCGTTCGCCAGCGGCACTGGTGTCCATAGGAGTTGCTTACCGGCCGTGGAGACGAACTCATCCCCAAGCAGCTTCATACTCAGTTGCACCAAGTCGGTGGGTGTGGAAACCAAGCCGCCGCCCGCAATTTTGTAACTTGTGTCAGTGGGATGCGCGGGCGTAAAGAGCCCTGAGTCTGCGCTGTAAAAGGACGCTCGACTAGGCATTTCCCCAACGCGGTCGACGGCTGAATCATCCATTCCCGCAGGCCGAAATAGTTGCTTCTCCAATAGTGTCGGGAAGTCCTGGCCGCTGGCGCCCTCCATCAAACGAGAAAGCAATGAGTATCCAAAGGTGGAGTACTTGAAGTCCTCGCCAGGCACGAATCGCAGCGGGTCGTCGCGGAACAGCGAAAGCCCGTCGTCCACGCTGGCGTATGCCTGCGTGGAGTACATCTCCCACCAGCCCAACCACCAACTCGGCATTGAGTAGTGGCGCACCCCACTGCGATGCGATGCCAGCTGACGTGCAGTCAATGGAGCAAGTTGTGGCGGCATTTGCTGAACATAATCCGACAATGGGGCATCCATCTCCACCTGTCCGGCGTCCACCAGCCGAACCAGAAGCACGCCGGTAAGTGCCTTCGCCACGCTGCCGATACGGTAGCGCGAGTGTCGCGTCGCCGAAATGCGCTGCTCGATGTCCGAGTATCCCGTTGCGCCTGCCCATTGAATGCCGCCATTGAATCCAATAGCGGCCGACATTGATGGTAATCCGACCTTTTCACGGCTGTCCTGCAAGATGGCACCGAAGTCCAACGTTGCTGCCGCTGCGGACGACGCCAGTTGATCAACGCTATCGCGTTCCACCTTGGGGATTGGTTGGTCCGGTCGCATCCACTTGTAGTAGAAGACCAGGTTGGGGCCGGCGATAACTGCGGCTAATAGCCCCAGCCAGCCAGTGATGCGCAGTAGCCTCTTGAAACGATTGCGCGATGGAGCGGCAGTGCCATTTTGGTCAACAGAATTCATCTGAGGCAATCCTTGACGCAAATCGGAAAACGACGTCGAGCCAATGAGTTCCGCCGATGATGAGCGCGGCTCGCTGCGGTAAGTTGGCGGGCGTCATCGCGTGGACGACGTCTTGAACGCTAACAGAGGGTACTCATTGACATATTTGGCCAGCACATCTTGCGTCCTAGAGCGTTCGATGTGCCCACTTAATGAGCACTATAAACCTCGGCGTGGACTTGGCGAAGAGTGTGTTTTCGGTGTGTGAGCTGGGAGGCTTCCAGCGCCGGCAGGTGATGGCATTGCAGTGAGGCGCATGAGTCACTCTTTGCGGGTGCTTTGCGTGATTGCGGCCAGCAGGCGGTACACGTGTATCCCACGCGAAGCGGGATGCCGATCTGACAGGGTTCTTCTTGGGCTAGGCGTCGATAGGTTCTGGGTCCCTTCGCTTGGTCGTGCGGCGGCAAAGTCTACGATGCATGGCGCGCTTCAGTTCCAGAGCACTGCACTTCAGGGTTAAATCCCCTGGACTTAAGACAGAGCATCGGCTGAACAGGTTGTTGCGGTTCCGCATATATTAACTAGCTATCATCCAGATGGAAAATATCAGGCCTGACACAGTTATGAGGATGGCGAATATTAAAGCAGCAATTAACCAGCAACGAACGCCGAATTTTACGAGTAGTAGGAAATTAATTCCAAATCCTATCACTGTGCTTACGGTTTCAATGTAACCAGCGAGCGATGAATCTAGTGATCCGCCTAGTTCTCTGGAGAATACAAATGAGGGGGTTGACCATGGAAAAGAAAGGAAAAGTAAGCCAGTCGCTATCACTTCAAAGGCGGGACTCCAATCAAGCCCCAGGGTTTGTGATAACTTAAATATGACAAGAAAAATAAGCGGAACACCGCAGCCAATCAAAAATACCTTCGCTCTAGATAGATTTTTAATCATAGGGTCGCCCTATAGGTTTTGACTTAAGCGCGCCGCGGAAGGCAGGCTTACTCGAAGGAGAAGTTAGGCATCGGTGACGAGTGCATACATAATGCTGTCGATGGTCTCACCATCCTTGAAAACGCTGTGCCGCAGCAACCCCTCTCGGACAAAGCCAACCTTCTCGAGGACGCGCATGGACTTGGGATTCCATCCGAAAACTGGCGCCTCAAAGCGCGCAAACGTAAACGCGGCGCGGGCGTGCGAGATCATAGTGCATGCCGCAGCTGTAGCAAGGCCCTTCCCCCAGTGCGCTTCGCCAAGCCAGTATCCGAACTGGGCCGTTCGCGCAGCTATACCTTCGCCCGGGACCACGCCAATTCCACCAACTGCCTCGCCGTGAAGTTCAATGGCTAGATGGAGACAGGAGGAGGCTTGATTGGCCAGTTTGATCCAAGACGCGGCGTCGACCTCGGTGTACGGGTGCGGAAACGTGTGCGTCAGATTGCGCCAAACGTTCCGATTATTGGCGTGATGAGCGAGCGATAGTCTGTCGTCCGGTTGCCACGGACGCAGACTGCAGGTAGGAATCTGAGTATGAAGATACATAAGGGGCTGTTCCGGCTCTTAACTACTATTAGATGACAAATTGCAAGCCTAGCGCGTCAGCCAAAGCCCGGTACTCATGGATTAGATTCGTGAAGAATTTCAGGCGAAATATGACGCTGTTCTGATGCGGCTGCCTAGTCCGATCGTTCAATATTATCGCGCACGTGTCTCCGATCAAAAAAGCTGTTTCACCGTTGAATCGTTACATAGCTGTGAACGGGCGTCTATAACCCTCGGCGCGATACAGTCGTCGTGCAAGCGCGTGCTCATCGTCACGTGAACCGGTTGGGATACCGGTGCCTCGACCCTGACTCGGCGAATGGGTTGGCGCCTAGATGTTGTTGATCTATAAAAAGCGATACAGGTAAGAGTCCAAGATCGAAGCAGTCAATGGAAGTCGCGCGAGGGCGTCTGCAGGTGGCCCAATAGATGGCTGAGGTCATGCAGGTCGCGTGCGATCAGATGTTCGACCCCATCCACTTTTTCCCAGCGGCCGCGCACAGCCAGTAAACGTGCCCCCAACAGCACTTGACGACAACGTACGGCTAGATCCGGCCAGACAATTACGTTGATCGTGCCGTGCTCATCTTCGATGGTCACAAACGTGGTGCCTTTGGCGGTGCTGGGACGTTGGCGTTGAGTAACGATGCCTGCGAAATGCACGCCACGACCATGTTGCAGGGTTCGCAATCGGCTTGAATCAAGCACTCGCTCAGCGTGTAGACGTTTGCGCAGCAGAGAGAGCGGGTGGGCAGTCAAGCTCAGCCCAAGGGTGCGGTAATCGGCAGCCACGTCTTCGCCGATGTGTGGGCTCGGCAATAACACGGAGGCTTCTTCCGGGCTGCCCGGCAACAAGGGCAACTGATGTTCGATACCCGCCATTTCCCAGCGTGCGGCATGGCGATGACCGGTCAGCGATTGCAAGGCACCGGAGTCGGCCAGCGCGTGGCGTGCTTTGGCGTTCAGCCCAACGCGTCGGCACATATCCTGCAGATCGACAAAATCCTGATTTTTGCGTGCGGCAACGAGCGCTTGCGCCGTCGCTTCAGCCAAGCCAGAAACTTGGCGCAAACCCAATCGCAAAGCGAGTGTCCCGTCCATGTTTTCCAGCGTGCAATCCCAATCACTGTGGCGCACATCGACCGGTAGCACGGCCACTCCCGCGCGCCCATGATGAGCGCGGGCGATGTCTTGCACAATTTGACTGGGCGAATAAAACCCCATGGGCTGTGCGTTGAGCAAAGCGCAGGCAAAGGCGGCGGGTTCGTGGCATTTGAGCCAGGCGCTGATATAGACCAGCTTGGCGAACGAAGCCGCGTGACTTTGTGGAAACCCATACGAGCCAAAGCCTTTGATCTGATCCAAAATCTGTTCGATGAAACCGGCGGCGTAACCGTTACGCGCCATGCGTCCACGGATATGCGCCCGATGTGTTTCCATATCGCCGCCTCGGCCCCACGCAGCCATCGAGCGACGTAGGCGGTCGGCCTGCTCTGGAGTGTAATCAGCGGCATGCATGACCAGTTCCATGACCTGCTCTTGGAACAAGGGAATGCCCAAGGTGGAAGCCAAAATATCGCGCAAGGGTGCAGGGCAGGTCACTGCTTCCTTACCCTGTCTTCGACGCAGATAGGGATGCACCATGTCGCCCTGAATCGGACCCGGGCGCACGATCGCCACCTGCACCACCAGATCATGGAAGGTCGCTGGTTTCAGGCGTGGCAACATGCTCATCTGCGCACGCGACTCGATCTGGAACACGCCCACGGTATCGGCGGCTTGGATCATTTTGTAGGTGTCCTGGTCATCGCTGCCCAGTTGTATCCGCGATGTTGTTCGATCAGCACCACGGTCTTGCGGATGCAGGTCAACATGCCCAAAGCGAGGCAATCGACTTTGAGCAAGCGCATGGTTTCCAAGTCGTCTTTGTCCCACTGGATGATGGTGCGCCCGTCCATGGCGGCGTTTTCCACCGGCACCAGCGTGGACAGCGGTGCATCGCTGATGATGAAACCGCCCACATGCTGAGACAGATGCCGCGGCTGACCGCGCAGTTCTTCCGCGACCCAAACTAGGCGACGGATCAACGGGTTTTCCGGATCAAAGCCCGCCTCGCGCAGCCGTTCTTCAATCGGCACTACCTCTTGCCCACGCGCGCAGCACGCTGCCAAGCGACTGATCTGGTCGGTCGGTAAGCCAAACGCGCGAGCCGCATCGCGCATGGCACTACGGCGGCGATAACGGATCACGGTAGCCGCTAAAGCGGCCCGTTCGCGTCCGTATTTGGCGTAGATGTATTGCAGCACTTCTTCGCGCCGCTCGTGCTCGAAATCGACATCGATGTCCGGCGGATCACCGCGCTCTCGTGATAGGAAGCGGGCCATCAGCAAGCGACTTTCTGCAGGGTTCACCACCGTGATGCCCAAAGCAAAACACACGGCCGAATTGGCCGCCGAACCGCGACCCTGACAAAGAATGTTGCGCTCACGAGCAAAGCGCACGATGTCTTCCACGGTGAGGAAAAACGCTTCGTAGCCCAGTTCGGCAATCAACGTCAGTTCTTCATCGATTTGCGTTTCGATCGCCGCCGGTACGCCGTGTGGCCAGCGCTTGGCCATTCCGCGTCGGGTCAGTTCCGCCAGCCACGTGGTCGGCGTATAGCCTTCGGGCACCAGTTCAGAAGGATGCTGGTAGCGCAGTTGATCGAGCGAGAAATGACAACGCTGTGCCACGTGCACCGTGTTGGCCAAAAGCCGAGCCGGATAGATATTGCCCAGCGCCTGCCGGCTGCGTAGATGGCGCTCGCCATTGCGAAACAAGTAGTGACCAGATTGACTCAGTGGCAGGTTGTGGCGGATGGCGGTGAGGGTGTCCTGCAGTGCACGACGACGACGCACATCCATATGCACATCGCCACTGGCCAGCACTGTCATCTGTACTGCGTCGGCCATATCCAGTAATTCCTGCAAGCGAACCGTATCGTCCTGTTCCCGATGCAGCTCCACCGTCAGATAAGCACGCTCGCCGAAATGCTTCTGTAACCAACGTGCTTCCTCAGGGTCGGGCGTTTCGCTCGGTATCCACAGGGCAAACAGGCCAGATGCTGCAGGCGCTATGTCAGCCAGAATCTGTGCCACCTGGCTTCGATCTAGGCGATAAAAACCTTTGTCTGCCGCGCGACGAGCGCGGGTGATGAGTTCGCACAAGCGCGTGTAGCCGGCGAGAGATTCCACCAACAACACACACTTGAGTCCGCAGACCAAGGTGAACTCGCTGCCCACGATCAGCTTCAGACCGCTGCTTTGCGCGGCCTCCCACGCTCGCACGATGCCGGCCAAAGAGCATTCATCAGTGATGGCAAGCGCGTCATAACCGCAGTGCTTTGCCCGCGCAAAAAGTTTGGCAGCACTGGCCGCACCGCGCAGGAAAGAAAAATCTGAGAGACAGTGCAATTCCGCATATTCAGGGATATCGCGCAGTGCGCCATCGTCCTTGAAATCTTCATTGGCCGCGTGTGGCTGGGTGGGGATCCGCTCTATGGGGGCAAGCAGGCTGAGCGGGGCCGTGGTGCTGTTGCCAGCCATCACGCAAACCATCCATGCAGCATCCAGTTGCCTTGCTCACCCGCTGGCGCAAAAACCCAGGCGCGCTGTCCTTGCGAGGTTTCCAGAACGTAGTAATCGCGTCGAGCGTCATCCCCATCCCACCAGCCACTTTCCAAACGCTCAGGCCCGGAAAGGATGCGTGGATTCCGGTCACGCAGCGGAATCGGGCGCGGCAATAACCATAAGGGTCGTGCCGGCAAGGATGTCGTCATGCCGCGGCTGGAAGACGCGTTCTCCTCCAGCCAGCGCCACGCGCGTTCGGGTCGCGGATCGCTGGCGACATCAATCTGTTGCACCGCATCCTCACCTAGGCGGGCGCGCAAGCGTTCGCGCAGTTGCGGCCAAGACATGGCTTGCCGACTTTTGAGTTCGAATAGGTCCCGCGCAGCCGGGACGAAGCTCGGCATCTCACGTGCCACCAGCCGCAAAGCCACCACCGGACGATTGATACGCACCTGTTCCAGTCGGGTACGAACCAACTCGAACAACAGCGCCGCTTCGCGCTCGACCGCGAGCAACCCCACTTCCACATCGTGATGTCCGTTCTCATGCTCCAAACGCACCGTAAATCGCTGCACTCCGCCATCGCGTATCGACAAAAAAGTACACAGATCGCTGATCAGGCGGCGCAGCGGAAACAGCAGTGCGGTATGGCTTTCTACTTCGTGTCCCAGTTCTAGACGCTCATCGAAATGATCGGGCGGTGCGTGGAAGCTCAAGGGCTCGTTTGCATGACCGTAAAGACGATCAAGGTATTGCGGCAGACTCAATCCGAAACGGCGGCGCAGGGCGTCGTGCGGCAATCGACGTAAAGCACTCAGCGTCCGAATCCCCATGCGCCACAGCCGCTCGCCCGCCGCATCAGGCAAGCCCGCGTGCTGCACCGGCACTTGATCGAGCGCCGTTTTCATCGGCTCGAACTGCATGATCGCCCAGCCATCGTGTCGTTCGGACAAAACCCGTGCTGCCCCCGGCGTGGGCGCCAACGCAATGTGGTGGTTGAAACCCAGCAGGACCAACTCCTTCCGCATCCGGGCTTCTATCTGCGGCCACGGCCCCAGCAGACGGAAGCTGGCTTCCACTTCCAGTAGCAGGCAACCCGGCCACTGCGTACTGACCTGCGAGCTGTAGCGATAAGCCCAACTGGCAAGAAAGTTCTGCCAGCGTGCTTCTGCCGCCGGGTCATATTCGAGCAGGATGAAGTCCGGTACGTGGGCCTGTGCGGCACTCACACGCATCCCAGCCGAAAGCCCGGCTTCAGTCGCAGCCGCGTTGACCGAATGCAGAATGCGCACATGCGCCGGGCCCGTCACCAAAGCCAATGGCTGGTTTATTGCCGACTGCTGACGTAACACCCCATCGAGCGCCAATTGTGGCAAAAGAACACAGGCCCAAAGCATGGCTGTGGCTCACGACCGAGCCGGAACAAAGGCGCGTGTCGGCACCGGTCCGCCGCGGCATTTGCGTACCTGCCAGCCCACCCCATTGCGACGCTCGGATACGGCTTCGATCCGCAAGGCGACCGGCGAGGGATTGGCTGCATGTCGGGCATCGCGCAACACAAAACCCAGACAGCGGCCGGTATCGGCGGCCATCTGCAAGCGCCGCAGAGCGGAGGTGTCGGCTTGTAAGACCCAGCCCAGCACCGCCGCACACGCACCACTGCGCAGTAATTGTTCAAAGCTCCACAACACATCGCGCGGCGCCGCCCGCACGACATGCAGATTCGCCAGATTCACACCGCCTGCACGCCACGCTAAGGCGTAGGGAACATAAGGGGGCGCAACCACAACAATGGTGCCGCCGGCGTCAGACAGGCGGGCTAGGGTGGGTAAAAGTAAGCTCAGTTCACCCACGCCATCGGCTGGCAGCAGCAGTTCGGTAATGGCATGTGCGGGCCAGCCGCCCTGCGGGAGCAGCGCATCAAGTGCTGCGTAGCCTGTCGGTTCACTCCCAATGTGTGCCTGAGGTGCACGTCCAGCACGCCAAAGCGTTTGCGCTGCCAACAGTGCCTCAATGCTGGCTACTTCGGCCATGTCACGACCCAACCCACGGTTGCCGTCATCGCGCAAGAACAGGATGCGGTAAATCTTGCCTGAGCGGTTTTATTAGTACGGGTGCAATCGCTTGTCATGTGCATCAGCCCGGTCGTACCAAGCCACAAAACACACCTTCGACCGCAAAGTCCTGCCCCGCGTCCACCCGGATCGGTGCATGTGCTGGATTGCGGGGCAACAGCAAAATCGCGTCGGTCGTGCGCTGCAAACGTTTGATCGTCAGTTCGCCGTCAACCCGAGCCACCACTGTCTGCCCGTCGCGTGCCTCGTTGGTACGTTGCACGCCCACCAGATCACCCTCGAAGATACCATCGTCGATCATCGAGTCGCCTTCCACCTTCAAAAGGTAATCCGGCCGAGATGCGAACAATCGCCGATCCAGCAGAAAATGCTGATCTAGGCCGATATCCGCACCGATCGGTTTACCCGCGGCCACTCGCCCCAGTACCGCTAAGGGCAACATATCGGCACCGCCATCAGGCAAGCGCAATCCCCGCATTTGGCCCGGCACTTGCTCCAAAAGCCCGTCGGCTACCAGCGCCCTGACATGCCTTTGCGCTGCATTGCGTGAGGAAAATCCGAAAACTTCGGCAATTTCGGCCAAGCTGGGAGCACGACCAGCCAACAGTTCCCGACGCAGGAAGGTCAGGATCGCGGCACGTTTTGGAGGTAGGTTGGAAGATGGCATGTGTACATTTGTACACTTTATCCATCGGGAAAACCAGTGCCTCGCATCCGATCCCACGCCAGGCCCGATGTACCGCAGCCCAGATGGCTGATTTGTCCCATCTCAATCAGCAATCGAGGTGGTTTGGTTCGAGCGCTGGCGTATCCAGATGGCGGAAGGCCAATGATCTCGAATGTAAGCGGCAATTGAAGCGCAGGTACTGCTTGATGACGGGGTGATACAGACTAGGGATGCTGTACTCAGCATCACACCCCAAGGTTGGCGTCTTGCTCAGCACGATTCCAGCGAAGGGCGGCTGTGCCGGCTCAGAGCAGGGATTTCATCCGATACAAGGCTTCCAATGCCTGCTTTGGGCTGAGTTCGTCTGGTTCCAGACTGGCCAGTGCGTCCAGTGCCGCGCTGCTGGCTGAGAACAGGCCGAATTGTTGCGGCGCATCCAATGCGGCGGGGGTGGTTTGCGGTGATTGTGGATCGCGGCGATGGGACTCGAGTTCGGTCAAAGCACGCCGAGCATGGGCGATCACGACTTTCGGCAAACCGGCCAGTGCGGCAACTTGAAGACCGTAACTGCGATTGGCCGGGCCATCTTTGACCGCATGCATGAACACCAGTGCGTCACCGTGCTCAACGGCATCGAGATGGACATTGGCGATACCGCTAAGTCCACCGTGTGCGCTGTTGTCGGCTAGAGCCGTGAGCTCGAAGTAGTGGGTGGCAAACAGGGTCAGCGCGCGATTTTCATGCGCTAGATGGCGGGCGCAGGCTTCGGCCAATGCCAAGCCGTCATAGGTGGAGGTGCCGCGGCCGATCTCATCCATCAGGACCAAGGATTGTTCGCTTGCATGGTGCAGGATGTAGCTGGTTTCGCTCATCTCCATCATGAAGGTGGATTGGCCCTTGGCCAGATCATCGCCTGCTCCGATGCGGGTCAAGATGCGGTCGATTGGGCCGATCTTTGCGTTGCTGGCCGGCACGAAGCTGCCAATGTGGGCCAGCAGCACAATCAGTGCGTTCTGACGCATATAGGTCGACTTACCCCCCATGTTGGGGCCGGTGATGATCAACATGCGGCGCTGCGGCGTGAGTATCAGATCATTAGGCTCGAAGGGTTCATCACGCACGGCTTCCACGACCGGGTGGCGGCCGGCTTCGATATGAATGCCCGGCTCATCGCTCATGACGGGTTGGCACCAATCAAGCGCCAGAGCACGCTCGGCCAAG
>CAJDVW010000177.1_pt1 | contig 11135 bp, 9 predicted proteins | sample 7391471 | NCBI WGS metagenome assembly CAJDVW01 (sample SAMEA7055714, study PRJEB34461) | soil metagenome | biome: terrestrial ecosystem; feature: Peninsula; material: soil | place: Antarctica | collected 2016
TATACGCTGTTGCTGGCCGTTGCCACCTGCGGCCTGCTTGCCGGCTGCAATCAAGGCAGCACCGAGACCAGCTCGCCCGCGCCCGCACCCGATGCGACGACTAAGGCCGTAGCCGTTGATGAGAACGGCGCGCGTTCGGATACGGCCATCACCGCCGCCGACTTCCTCCTCCAAATCAGCACACTGGCGTCGGACGAATTTGCCGGCCGCGCACCCGGCACCAAGGGTGAAACGCTGACCACCGAGTACATCCGTGATTATTTCCAATCCATCGGCCTGAAGCCGGGCAATGGCGACAGCTGGTACCAGAGCGTGCCCATGCTGGAAACCGAAGCGGAGCCCGCCGACGCACAGCTCTCCATCAAGGGCGAAGACACCCAATGGGCGTTTGGAACGCAATGGGTAGGCACCGTCCAGCCGGGCGAATCCAAGATTAGCCTTGACGGCAGTGAGCTGGTTTACGTCGGCTATGGCGTGAACGCACCGGAAGAAAACTGGAACGATTACGCCGGTCTCGACGTCAAAGGCAAGACCGTCGTGATGCTCGTCAACGACCCCGGTTTTCACGTCGATGACCCGGACTTGTTTGGCGGCAAGCGCATGACCTATTACGGCCGCTGGACTTACAAGTACGAGGAAGCGGCGCGTCAGGGTGCGGCCGCGGCAATCATCATTCACGACGATGCGGGCGCGGGTTACGGCTGGGGCGTCGTCGAGAAGGGTTGGAGCGGGCCGCAGTTTGATCTGCCCACCTCGGAAGCGACACGGCACAGGACCTGTTCGCTCGTTCTGGTCTTTCACTGGAAGCACTGCGCATGGCGGCCAACAAACGCGGATTCCAAGCCGTAGCCATGCCAGCGACCATGTCGGTTTCGATGAATGCGACCTCCAAGCACTCCACGTCCAACAACGTCTTGGGTTTGCTGCCCGGTAGCGAGCAGCCGGACGAAGCCATTATCTACATGGGCCACTGGGATCACTTCGGTACTGAAACCGACGATCAGGGCAACAGCAAAATCTTTAACGGTGCCATCGACAACGCCTCCGGTGTGGCCGGGATTATGGAAATCGCTAAGGCTTTCGCGCGCAGTGGTCAGCCACCCAAGCGTTCAGTGCTGTTCGCCGCGGTCACATTGGAAGAATCTGGCCTGCTCGGCTCGAAGTATTACGTCGCCCATCCCACCTTCCCGATGCGCGACATTGTGGGTGTCATCAATATCGATGCCATGACCATCATCGGCAAGACCCGCGACATCGCCGTAACCGGCTATGGAGCGTCCGAGCTGGAAGACATTCTGCGTCCTATCGCGGAGCGTCAAGGCCGTGTACTGCACGCCGAATCTGCTACGGAAAAAGGCTTTTATTTCCGCTCCGATCACTTCAACTTCGCCAAGGCCGGCGTGCCAGCGCTGTATGCCGCATCGGGCCTAGATCATGCCGAAAAAGGTGAGGATTACGGCATCGAAATCGCCCAGGACTACCTGCTCAACCGCTACCACCAGCCCACCGATGTGGTCGATCCGAACTGGGATCTATCTGGTGTAGTGCAGGATCTGGAAGCGTTGTATGCGGTGGGCCGTGAATTGGCTAACGGCGACGCATGGCCAAACTGGTATCCCGGCAGCCCGTTCCGCGCCGTACGCGACGCGCAACGCGCCGAGCAAAACAGCAAGTAATCAAAGTAAGGATTCCACCACGCCCCTGCGTCCAATCGATGGATGAGGGGCGTGGTGCGATTCGTCAGCCGCTATAGCGCGGTCGTCACTTGACCCCGTGCATCAGTTTCTGGATCAAGGGTGCGATCAGGAACAGCAGCACGCCAGCGCCGATCAGTGACCAGAAGCCAAAGGTGTAACCACTCAAGGCCGACTCAACCGTCAGACCGGTATCACCGCTGACCTCAGCGGCAAAGATCCCCGCCAGATTGTTACCAATCGCGGTTGAAAGAAACCAACCACCCATCGCCAAGCCGACTACTTTGACTGGCGCCAATTTGGTAGTCATCGACAAGCCGATTGGTGACAGGCAGAGCTCGCCCACGGTCTGGATTAAGTAGACCATGATCAAGGTCCAGAACGGCACCTTGCCGGCCTCATCCACCAGCGATGACAACGTGTACATCAACAGCAGGAAAGCCAAGCCATTGAAGATCAGGCCTAAGCCGAACTTGCGTGGAATCGAAGGATTACGTGCACCCAATTTCACCCATAACCAGACGAATATCGGCCCAAATACCAGTATCCCAATCGAGTTAACCGACTGGAACCAGCCGACGGGGAACACCCAGGTACCCAAGTCGCGGTCGACGATGTTCTGAGCAAGAAAGTTGAATGAGCTACCGGCCTGTTCAAAGAACATGAAGAACAGCACATTGAAGGCGAAGATCACGAGCATGGCGATGGATCGATCGCGCGCAACCTTGCCGTCGCGCACGCCCTCAACAAGGATCGTCACACACAACACGACAAACAGCGCACCAAGTATCCAGCCCAGCACACCCGCATCGATCGTCAACAAGGCATAGGCGATGGGCACCGCAACCAAGGTGCCGGCAAACACCGCCAACACCCGACCCATGCCCTCGCCGCCCGGCGGGGGTAAACCAATGGCCCCGAGTTGGCGCTTGCCGATCCAGAACCACACCAGACTGATCAGCATGCCAATGCCGGCGGCAATGAACACGAATTTATAGGCCGGCATCACCGCGGTACCGAATACTTGATCGGCCAAGATGCCGGTCAGGATTGGAGCGATAAAGGCACCGGCGTTGATGCCCATGTAGAAGATCGTAAAGCCAGCATCCCGACGCGGATCGTTGAGCCCGTACAACTGCCCAACCATGGTCGAGATATTGGGCTTGAACAGGCCATTGCCGGCGATGATGGTCGCCAGACCGAGACGGAAAACCTGCTCATTGGGAATCGCAATCAAAAACAGGCCCAAGGCCATCACCGCCGCGCCGATCAGGATCGAGCGCTGGTAACCGATCACACGGTCAGCGACGAACCCACCAAAGAGCGCTGCGGCGTAAACCAAGGCCAGATATGCACCATAGAGGCGATTCGCCGGTGCCTCACCGCCACCCTCGCCGCCAAAGAACTGCGACACGATGTAGAGCACCAGCGCCCAGCGTATGCCGTAGAACGCAAATCGCTCCCAAAACTCGGTCATAAACAACATCCACAAGGGACGTGGATGACCTAGGGTTTGCGGGAATCGTGGGTCTGCGCCCGTGGTGGAGGTTGTGCTTACGCTCATGCGGTGCCCCTCATTTTTTGTTGTATGACTGAGTGTGGTCAACCATGCCCAGCAGTGGACATGGGACAGACGAGAGTCATCCGACTGAGGCTCGCGCATCAAGTCCGGTCATCGTCGTCTTTCAGAATCATACGCCCCTGCACGCTGAGCGCGAGGCGGGTACACATGTGCGGTGCCGAGTCAGACGATCACGAGCTGAATCGCGGCCCTTATTTTTCGGCTGGCGGCGCCAACTCGAGCCACCCGGCCAGCACGGCGCGTGCTTCATCCACGCCCAAATGAGAGCTGGCGGAAAACAGCTGCACGCCAACGTCTTTACCGAGCGCACGGCGCGTTTCAAGCAGCGCCCGACTTTGTTGACCGCGTGGCAACTTGTCGGCCTTGGTCAAAAGACAATGACACGCCAGACCGCGTGCGGCGCCGTAAGCCAACATCTGAAGATCGTACTCGCGCAGTGGATGACGCACGTCCATTACCACCATCAGTCCGCGCAGGGCATGCCGGGTGCGCAGGAAGCTGTCGATCAAAGTTTGCCAATGTTCGCGCAAGGACTGCGGAACCTTGGCGTAACCGTATCCGGGCAAATCGACCAAATAACGCTGCGGCGCCACCTCAAAATACACCAGCTGTTGAGTTCGCCCGGGCGTACGACTGGTACGCGCCAAAGCAGTCTGATCCGCCACTGCATTGATTGCACTCGACTTTCCGGCGTTGGACCGGCCTGCAATCACGACTTCGAGACCACCATCTGGCGGCAGATGCACTAATTCGTGCACGCTTTTGAGGTAAGTCATGCCGCGTAATGGATGATGTTCAGTCACGGATACCGCCCTCTGGTTTGACCGGCTTCGGGCCGGCTGGAATAATTCATCTGTTTCTGCAAAACCGAACCATCGATCGGTCAGTCCATTGTGGATCGACCGGCGAAGATGATCTCGAACTGGAACCACTCCGTGCGGGCCTTCATGGCAACGTAGCTGATTACAGTCGTGATGATGAACGTTCGGGAGTGCAGCCGGAAAAGTTTTTTCGCGGAGCATGAATATGAGTTTGCGGCGCTATTGTGGCATGGCCATCGTCCTGGGCTTCGGCCTGGCCTTCAACGCGGTTGCTCAGGATGTGCCTCCGGCAGCCGAAGTTACGGCAGCGCCGGAGACCGAAGCGGCACCGGTGATGGCCTTGAGTGACTCCAACGAGCCGGCAATGCCCGGTGACGCGTCTGCTGGCGAGTCCAAGTCCGCAGTATGTGGTGCCTGCCACGGCTCCGACGGCAACTCACCTGTTCCGATGTATCCAAAACTGGCAGGACAAAGCGAGGCCTACATCGCTCGGCAACTGTCTCTGTACAAGGATGGCAGCCGGGTTGACCCCATCATGGTCGGCTTTGCCAGCACCCTGTCGACTCAGGACATGCGCGACATCGGCGCCTTCTTCGCGACCAAAGCGATCGCCTCTGGCATCGCCGACGATAGCGCGATCACCGACGGACCCAACGCCGGCATGAAATTCTATGAGGTCGGTCAGAAGCTTTATCGCGGTGGAGACACGGTCAGAAGCTTTATCGCGGTGGAGACACGGCACGCGGCATTCCCGCCTGCATGTCCTGCCATGGTCCTAGCGGGCGTGGCAATCCAGGCAGCGCCTATCCGGCCATCGGCGGGCAGCATGCGACCTATACGGCCCTGCATCTGGAACGCTTCCGCGCCGGCACGGCTTGGGGACGCGATGAGCAGATGAACACCATCATGGTCGATGTCGCCAAGTCCTTAACCGACCAAGAGATCCAGTCTCTTGCGAGCTATCTCGAAGGTCTGCACTCCACGGCCGAAGTAGCCGCACAATGAGGATCTTCGCCATACTCACGCCCGCACTGGGTTTAGCGGCGCTGCTCGCACTGACTGCCTGCGGCTCACCAGAGCCGGTCGCACCGGTAGCCAGCACGCCTGCCCCTGCAGTAGCGGAGACGACAGATCACGCCAAGGCCGCACCGGCGAACGCCACGAGCACCGCCGAGATCACGCCAGCGGCGCCAGTCGAGGGCAATAACGACGCGGCGCCAGAAGCCGCGGTGAATGTCGACAACGAGTCCGCATCCGAGGAAGACACCGGTGCCGCGTCACCTGCCGCCGACGAGCCGGCAACCGATGAGCCTGCAGCTGCACCCGATGCGCCGAAGATGGCAAGCGTTGTGCCGGAAGGACCAGAGCCGCGCTTGAATGTGGACTATCAGATCATCGATCCCCCACAGCCAATTACCAGCGAGCCCGGCAAGGTCGAAATTGCGGTGGTGTTCTCCTATACGTGTATTCACTGCGCCAAGCTGGATCCCTTGCTTCCGGATTGGGAAAAAACCCTGCCAGAACAGGTCAACTTTATCCAAGTGCCGATGGCGAACGGCGCCTTCGAACCGATCGCACGGGGTTTCTACGCGGCGCAAGCGATGGGCGTGTTCGACCAAACCCACGCTGAGATGTTCAAGGCATTGGCCGAGCAGCAACGGCTGGGCGGCGGCAAGCTCGACGATATCGCCAAGATCTATGCCGGGCTTGGCGTCGATGCCACAGCACTGAAGGCTACTGCCACATCGTTTGCCGTGAATGCCAAGATAAAACGCAATCAAACCACTGTGGTGCGCTGGGGCATTGAAGGCACGCCGTCCATCGTCGTGGCCGGCAAATATCGGGTTATCGCAACCGCTAACGGCGGTCATCAAGGCATGCTGCAAGCGGCGCGTTGGTTGGCGCAGAAAGAAATCGCCGACCATCAGGCTCAATAAAATCACCGCTACGGCATGACCTGAGGTCCGCCACGCATGACCTACACCCTGTATCACAACCCATCCTGCGGCACCTCGCGCACGGTGCTGGCGACGCTTCGCGCCGCCGGCATCGAACCAGAGGTCGTGCTGTACATGAAGAACCCGCCGAGCCTCGACACGCTGCGCACCCTGCGCGACGCGCTTGGCCAACCCGCACGCGCCCTGCTTCGCAGCAAGGAACCATTGTGTGCAGAACTCGGGCTGACAGCGGACTCGATCGACGACGAACACATTCTTGCCGCAATCGCAGAGCATCCGTCCCTGCTCAACCGTCCCGTGGTCGTCTCTCCGCGCGGCGCGCGCGTGTGTCGCCCAGCCGAAGAAGTTAAAGCGCTTCTACCCTGATTGGCGAACGATCAGACCTGCGCCAGCCAGGCCTGCAATGTCAGCGCAATCCCTTGCGCGCCAGAGCGTCTAACGCTGGCCACGTCGCCCATGCCCAGCTCAGCGCTGGCCACATAGATTGGCAAGACGAGCTGTTCACGCCAATCAGCGAATCGGACCGAATCGAACGCTAAGGTGTCGACCGGCAAGCCGGATGAACTTGGCCGCACCACGTCGAGTACCGCAAAGTCTAGTCCGAGTCGTTCTGCCTGCTGCAAGTCGGCCAGATCGCGGCAATGCGCTGCGCAGGGACGATCCGCTGGTAAAGGCCGGCGGGATAAATGCTTCAAGACGCTGGCATCAAGCATGACGCCTGACCCGTGGTGTCTGGCCCATTCACACTGCGCCTCCCAAGCGGACGGTTCCGCTTCTAGCAGCAGTTGGGCACCTTGCCGCGCTGCCATGGCGCTGGCGTCGACGTACAGCGTCTTGTTACTGCTGTCCAGATCCGACACGCGCAGTCGCAGGCGCGCAGCGCCACCTCGCATGGCACGCGCCATGCGGGCCAGCAACTCGTCACGCTCACCGTCTTGGGTGTCAGCCAACACCAGAGCAGGCGCTTGTACAAGCGCGGCCACCACCGGAAGATCCGCGCCAGGCATCGAATACTGTGTCAAAGACGCCGGCTCGACCCACGCGACAGCTTGGGATTCCATCCCACGCGCCAGCCCGTCGTAATGACCGACACGGTATACCTCAAGAAGGATGCGTTTACCGGTGGCCGTGCGATGCGGGACCACGATCAAAGGATCGAGTGTCGCGGCATCCACCTCGATGCCGAGTTCTTCACGCAACTCGCGCACGAGTGCCTGCGCGGCGGTTTCACCCACTTCGACCTTGCCACCGGGAAACTCCCAGAGGCCGGCAAGTTCGCGATTGCCTGCGCGCTGTGCCAACAAAACCTGTCCCTGAGCATTGCTCAGCACCGCGGCCACTACGTGCAGCGGCGGCTCGTTCGTAGGATCAGCGTCGGCGTCTGCGGCCTTCAACATGCCGGAGACGCCCGCTTCGCCTCAGCGCTTAGGCTAGCTTGCCGTGGCAGTGCTTGTACTTCTTGCCCGAACCACACGGACAGGGCTCGTTGCGACCGACCTTGGGCTCTTCGCGCACCATCGTGTGCACACGCGGCTGCTGTGCGCCCGCCTCGACTTGTGCAGCTTCTTCGTCGGCACCCAAGCCACCCGCGTCTTGATGCTCAAACTGCATCTGCTGACTGCGGGCGACGTTGCGTTCACGCTCGGCCTCTTCCATCTGCGCGACTTCTTCTTCTGACCGGATGCGTACGCGAGCCAACAGCTTGATGACCTCGTAGCGAATCTTATCCAGCATCTGGCCAAACATTTCGAAGGCTTCGCGCTTGTATTCCTGCTTCGGTTGCTTCTGTGCGTAGCCACGCAAATGGATGCCCTGACGCAAGAAATCCATGCGCGCCAGATGCTCCTTCCACGTCTGGTCGAGCACGGTCAGCATCACGTGTTTTTCCAGGGTTCGCATCAACTCCGAGCCAATCATGGCTTCTTTCTCACGCAGCAAGCGCTCTAACGCTTCGCGCGCGTGATTGTGGATATCTTCTGCGGTTAACGCCTCGTTCTCCTGCGCCAAGCGCTGCGCATCCAAGATCAGACCAAACTCTTCGGTCAGTTCTTTTTCCAGCGCCGGGAGGTTCCACTGGGCGTCGATCGACTCGGGTGGCACAAACCGGGCGGTCATATCGGTCACCACGTCATCACGGATTTCCGCGACAACATCATGGACCGAGTCGCTCGTCAGCAAGGAATTGCGCTGTGAGTAAATCACCTTGCGCTGATCGTTGGCGACGTCGTCGTATTCGAGCAACTGCTTACGGATGTCGAAGTTATGCGCTTCAACCTTACGCTGTGCCTTCTCGATCTGGCGGCTGACCATGCTGTCTTCGATCCGATCATCCTCTTTCATCCCGAGGAAGCGCATCGCCTTTTGCACCATGTCAGACGCGAAGATGCGCATCAAGCTGTCTTCCAAAGACAGGTAGAAACGCGATGAGCCTGGATCGCCCTGACGACCGGAACGACCACGGAGCTGGTTGTCGATACGACGGCTCTCATGGCGCTCAGTACCGATGATGTGCAGACCCCCGGCGGCGAGTGCCTCGTCGTGACGCACTTGCCAGTCGGCACGGGTCTTGGCGATATCGGCCTCGGATGCATCCGGCCCAAGCGCTTCCAAATCAACGTCGAGCGAGCCACCCAGCACGATATCTGTACCACGGCCGGCCATGTTGGTGGCGATGGTGACCGAACCACAACGCCCGGCTTGGGCCACAATCGGCGCCTCACGCTCATGCTGCTTGGCGTTGAGCACCTCATGATGAATATTTGATCGACTCAGCTCGGTTGAGAGCAGCTCGGAAATCTCGATCGACGTGGTACCCACCAAAATTGGCTGATTCGCTGCGTGGCGCTCTTTGATGTCCTCCACGATGGCCTTGAACTTGGCCGCTCGCTTCATGAAGATCAGATCCGGCTCATCCTTTCGCACCATTCCCGTTGAACCTTGACCCCTTCCTTGGCCTCAACCGCCTGATGCAAGCCATCAGACCAGCGCCGTCCGGCTAAGGTTCGTCCGGTGAATTCGTCCACGATCAGGACCTCACCGTCACGCACCAGATAGTCAACATCGCGCTGATACAGGGCGTGCGCGCGCATCGCAGCGTTGAGGTGATGCACAACAGCCAAGTTATTGCCCGAGTACAAGCCATCCCCTTCGGCGAGGATGCCGGCCTCGTGCAGTAACTCCTCGGCACGTTCCATGCCGGCTTCAGAGAGATAGACCTGTTTGGTTTTCTCGTCAGCCCAATAGTCGCCGGGCGACTCTTCATCCGCTTGTCGGGCGAATTTCGGCACGATTTGATCGACCTTCAGATAGAGGTCTGGGGAATCGTCGGACGGGCCGGAGATGATCAGCGGCGTGCGCGCCTCGTCGATCAGGATCGAGTCAACCTCGTCCACGATCGCGTAGTTCAGCTCACGCTGGAAACGCTCCTCGTGCGACAACGCCATGTTGTCACGCAAGTAGTCGAAGCCAAACTCGTTGTTGGTGCCGTACGTGATGTCGCAGGCGTAGGCGGCTTTCTTGTCTTCATGCGGCATGCCAGGAAAGACCACACCGACCGACAGACCCAGCCAGCTGTATACGCGTCCCATCCAGGCCGCGTCACGCCGCGCCAGATAATCGTTGACCGTGACCACGTGCACGCCCTTGCCAGGCAGCGCGTTGAGGTACACGGCCAAGGTCCCGACCAAGGTCTTGCCCTCGCCGGTGCGCATTTCGGCGATTTTGCCCATGTGCAGCACCATGCCGCCAACCAACTGGACGTCATAGGGGCGCATACCGAGCACGCGACGAGCCGCCTCGCGCATGGTGGCGAAGGCCGCAGGCAGAAGATCATCAAGGGTTTCACCCTGCTCAAGACGACTTCTCAGTTCGGCGGTCTTTCCGCGCAAACTTTCATCATCGAGCGCTTGGTACTGTGCTTCAAGCGCATTGATGCGCTCGACTTTCTTACGTAGTTGGTTCACTAACCGTTCGTTGCGGCTACCAAAAACGCCAGTCAGAAGTTTGTTGAGCATCGAAAATTCCGGAACAAGGGGCCGCAGTGCGAATCAAGCTATCGCACACACGCCGGTGCGGTTCAGCCGCGGGCGTTACGCAGGTACTGAGCGGGACTAATCACACGTCCGTCTAGCCATACCTCAAAGTGCACGTGGCTACCGGTGGAGCGCCCCGTCGAACCCATTTTCGCAATCACTTGGCCCGCTTTGATGCGATCACCCACGGCAACTGCGTTTTTATCGTTGTGCGCATAACGGGTCATGTAACCGTTGCCATGGTCAATCTCAACCGCATTGCCATAGCCATTGATGCGACCAGCGAACTGCACCACGCCATCAGCCACGCTCAATATGTCCGAGCCTCTTGGGCCGGCAAAGTCCACGCCACGATGAAATGCGGTGAAGCCGGAAAACGGATCGGTTCGTCGGCCAAAGCTGGAAGACGCATAACCAGTGCGCACCGGCCAACCGGCTGGCAGCAGACTGGCATCGAGTTCGCGGTCGGCTAGCACACTTTCCAGCAGAGCCAACTGCTGCGACTGGATAGAAATTTGTTGCGACAGCGCATCGATTGACGAGCCCAGTTGATGCCCCGTGGGTGCAATCTCGAACTCTTGATCCCCACCGCGAACCCGCGCTCCGCCCATAGCGGGAGCCTGCTCGAAGTTGAACTCACCATCTTCGAGCTTTGCAATCTGAGTCAGGCGAATCCCCAGTGCATTGATCCGAGTTGACTCGGCTTGCAGTTCAGCCAGCTTGACCGACATGGCATTGAGCTCACGCTGCGCTGCCTTTTGGGCATCGGCGAACTCACGTTGCTGGTACTCGACTTCACCCTGCAGGCTCTCGAAGCGAGCCGTCTCTTGAATCCCCATGGCTGCGCGCAAAGCGTAACCAGACACACTACCCACGCCCATCAAGAAGGCCACCACAGCAGCCATTACCATGACGACACGCGGATCGCGCAAGGAAAGTTTCCTCGGTGTCCTCAGAAACTTCGATACGATGATTACATTCATCCGCACAACCTGTTCTCGTTTGCCTATGCAATCACCACCGAAACCACCGTATCGCACTGCCCTTTC
>CAJDVW010000044.1_pt1 | contig 11037 bp, 9 predicted proteins | sample 7391471 | NCBI WGS metagenome assembly CAJDVW01 (sample SAMEA7055714, study PRJEB34461) | soil metagenome | biome: terrestrial ecosystem; feature: Peninsula; material: soil | place: Antarctica | collected 2016
TGACCGAGCCGGATGCTGATGGCAACCGGGTGCAGGGCGAAGCCATTGTGGTTGGCGGTAGCGGCAACTTCATTCAGACCGAAGGGCGTCTGGTGGCCGCGGTTGGGGTGAAGGATCTGGTGATCGTGGATTCCGGCGATGCGGTGTTGGTAGCCGATCGCCATCAGGTGCAAGCAGTGCGCCATGTGGTCGATACCCTGCGTCAGCGTCAGCATTACGCGGCTCAGCACCATCTCACCGTGTATCGCCCTTGGGGCAGCTATACCGTGCTAGAGGATGCCGATGACTGCAAGGTCAAGCGCCTGACGGTGAAGCCGGGTGGTGTGTTGTCTCTGCAACGCCATCAGCGCCGCAGTGAGCACTGGACCGTCGTTGATGGCACCGCCAAGGTGCGAATTGGCGAGAAGGAAATACTGCTGCAACGTAACCAGTCCACCTATATCCCGATGAACACCTTGCACCGACTGGAAAATCCGACCGAGCGTGATCTGCACTTGATCGAAACCCAGTGCGGTGACTATTTTGGTGAAGACGACATCGAGCGATTGGAGGATGTCTACGGGCGCTGCTGAGTGCAGCGACCTCAGCTTCGCAGGCGCGCCAGAATCTCTTCGCGCGCTTCGCGCAGGATCGAATCACGGTCAAGGTTCTGCACGATTTCGGTCACCACCCGCTTAGGTCCTAGCTCACCCCAGCTTTTGCCCTGCGCCAAATACTTGGATGCCGCTTCGCCGACTAGCACGGTTGCGTACCAGGCCAATGCGCCTTGTGCGGCCGCGGTGAGTGCCGTAGACAAACCAATGCTGGCGATCTTGAGCGCGGAAGCCACCAGATGCACGCCCCAAATTGCTCCCATCAGCACAGCCAGCTGGGCTGCGATAGTGGCCAGCAGCCTGCCGGCCTCAACCCGTGTCAAGGGCAGGCCGTAGATACGCGACAGGTGCATGACCAGTGCGACGTCGAGCGATGCCGCAGCCAGCAGGTCGGCGACCGGAACCGGGTTGAGCGCTACCGCCACGCCTTTGGCCAAGCAATACATGTGGATCGTCCGGGTCGCCAGATCCTTGCGAATGGCCGTCAGGCGCGTACCGATTTCGTCGGAAAGATCGCCTGCGAACAGCGCGGCATTGATGGCTGCAAGGGTCTTGCCTTCACTTTCCAGAATCGCAAGGATACGTTCGCGCAGGGCAGATACATCGATTTCGCGTTGGCGCTCATCCTCTACTTCACGCCCATCGGGCAGCACCTTGACGACGCGCTGGGCTACTGGCTGTGCCATCGTTGCCACGATGTTTTCCGGTGCCACGATGCCGCGTGCGTGTTCGCCCAAGCGCACTAGCAGCTCCTGCCGCTGCGCCGCGGTGTATCGGTCCGCTTTGTTCAATACCAGCAGCAGCGGACGTCGGGTGCGGGCCAGAAGCGCCAGCGCATCGACTTCGATCGAGGTCATGTCGCCGTCGACCACAAAGACCACCAGATCACTGCGGCCAGCGACATCGAACGCCAGGGTTTCACGCTCCTCGCCTGACAGTTCGTTGATGCCAGGTGTGTCGATCAGGTGTACGCCTTGGGTTCGGGCTTCCTGCCAACGCTGGTGACCGGCACCGGTGGTGGTGCCATGCAGTACTCCGACTTGGAAGGCGGGTTCGCCCATCAAGGCGTTGAGCAGGGCAGATTTCCCGACGCTGACCCGACCGAATACCGCAATGTGGATATGCCCATGTTCGAGCTTATCCAACATGACCTCGATGCGACTGTAATCGGCCGCGAGGCTGGTGCGGATGGAGGCGGGGATCGAGCTGTCGTCCAGCAGTGCACGCAAGCTGTTTGCCACACGCAACAGATTGGCATCGCCGGCCTGTGTGTCGGTCGGATCACTGGTCTTGCCATGACGGAACTGACGCCAGAGTTCGCGCAGACTCATGCCATGCCTCCGGGCCTTATTGTGCGGTCAATTCAAGGTGCGTTTTAACCGCGATCTCGTGTGAAATCGTAGCGGCATTGGCCCAATCGCCAGCGCCAATTTCGAAATCCAGTCGCTTGAGCATGGCACTGCCATCGAGCGTGGCGCGGCCGTCGCTGGGTTGCCAGGAGAACTCAAGCGTCACGGGCTTTTCTACCCCGCGCAGCGACAGACTGCCATCGGCGGCAAAGTTTCCATCGCCAAGGTCACGGAAAATGGTCGCGGTATAGGTGGCCGTCGGGAAGCGTCTGGTGGCGAAAAAATCACTGCCCCGCAACGTTTCATCGCGTTCGGCACTGTGAGTGTCGGCACTGGCCAAAGCGATTTCAACCTCGAATCGGGCGCTGGAAAAATCAGCCGGATCGAACTGAATTTTCGGGCTGAACTGTTTGAACGCGCCCTCGAATACCAGGCCCTCGGCAGTACCGGAGAAACCAAGGGTGGACGCTTCCGCATCGACGCCCCACTCAGCCGAATGCACGGCTGGAGTGCAGATCAGCGCGGCTGAAAAAAGCAGGGGGGAAAGGCGTATGACAAGGTTCTCGGTCATTGTTTTTTCTCAAAGCCGCGCGGCAGTATTCGCCACAGTGTTCGATCACGCAGGATCAGATGATGCAGCATGGCACCTGCGATATGCATGAGGATGACCAGCGTCAGAATCAAAGCGCCATAGACATGGAAGTCATGTGCCAGTTCCTTGATTTGCGGGTTCGGCCCGACCAGCTTCGGTACCGTGAACAGACCAAAGAATTTCATCGCACGCAGACCGCTGGCCGAGTCATACAGCCAGCCGGCAAGCGGCATGCCAATGGCGAGAAGATAGAGGGCTACGTGCGCAGCCTGGGCCGAAATGTGTTGCAAACGAGTGGTGCCGGGCTCCGGCTTGGGAGTGCCGGCATACAAGCGCCAACCAAGGCGAACCAGCATCAGAAACAGAACGCTCAGGCCGATCGACTTGTGCAAGTCGTAAATCCAAAAGTAGCGTGGCGTCTTCGGCAGTTGCACCATGACAAAGCCGACCATCAGCAAGCCGAAGATCAGTATCGCTATCAACCAGTGCAGACTCATGCTGGGCCAACCCCAGCGGGTGTCGGTATTACGCAGTGGCATGCCTAGCCTCATCTAGTGACGGGTTCGTCCCAGCGTAGCCAGCAAAGCTCTGGCTGGGAAGCACCCTGCATCAATTCGGATCATCATGCTCATTGTCCAGACAGGAGAACTCATGTGCGAACGATGACAGACAGACTCGGAATCATGCTGTTGCGGATTCTGGCATTGACGCTGATGGCAACGCTGCCAGCTCATGCAGCAGAGCCTACTCACTATGTGGTGGGTGAACTGGATGCGAAAACGCCGACTGAAACGTCACCCGGCCTGTTGCTGATGGGCGGCGGTGACCGCAATCACGAGGCTTTACGCTGGTTTACAAAGAAGGCCGGCGGTGGGCACATCGTGGTGCTGCGCACATCACAGGGTGGTGAAATCGGCCAAGAGTTGTTCAAGCAGCTTGGCGGCATTGTGTCGGCGGAAACTTTTGTGTTTCATGATCGGGATGCAGCGTCCGATCCAGCGATTCTTGCTCGCATCAAGCGCGCCGACGGCATCCTTATCGCTGGCGACGATCAAGCGCGTTATGTGAACTACTGGCGTGGTACTCCACTGAGCGAGGTGCTGGAGACGCATGTCCGGGACGGAAAGCCGCTGGCTGGCAGCAGTGCCGGCTTGGCAATACTTGACAAGTACGTATACAGCGCGATGGGTGCTGACAGTCAGAGCAGCCGACACGCTTTGGTGAATTCACTCGGCAGGGACGTCATCGAAGCCGGCTTCTTGCACCTGAATCAGCTCAAGGGCGTTATCACCGCCCCGCATTTCTCCGCACCTGATCGTCTGGGGCGGTTGATCGCCTTTGTCGCTGAGGCCGAGCAGATGGCGGGTCATCAGTTCATCGGACTCGGTGTGGATGAAGGCGCCGCACTGGCGGTTGACGCTGATGGCACGGCACGCCTTTATGCGACAACAGAAGGCACTGGTGCCCGCGTGATTCTGAGCGCCGAACAGGAAGGCCAGTCGACTCGCTTCGCTCGGGTGAAGATCGTCGGAATCGGCCCAGATTCGATCCTGCATCTACCCTCAGGGCGAGTGGAAAAGCCCGCTTTCGAACAGACTTGGACCGTACGCGACGGTGTTTTGGCCGCGCTGGATTCGCCGCGGCTGGTAATACACGGCGGTGCCGGAGTGGAGCGAGCTGGTCTCAGTGCCGAAGACGCAGCCGTGATCCGAGAAACACTCGAGGCGGCATTGCGCGCTGGTTATGCTCAACTTACGCAGGGCAAGCCTGCGATGGAGGCGGTTAGTGCCGCGATCACGGTGTTGGAGGATGCCCCGCAGTTCAACGCCGGTCGCGGCGCGGTTTTCACGCATGAAGGCCGCAATGAACTGGATTCTTCAGTTATGGATGGCGCCAGCGGCAAGGCCGGGGCAGTGGCGGGCGTACGTCGGGTGAAGAACCCGATCCTTCTGGCACGCAAAGTCATGGAGGCCTCGCGCCACGTCATGATGATAGGCACGGGCGCGGAAACGTTTGCCGAAGAGCAGGGCGTCGAGCTGGTTGATCCGACCTACTTCCGCACCGAAAAGCGCTGGGATGCTTTACAGAAGATACTGAAGTTGGAGGCAGCCGCGCAGGAACACGAGCAGACACTGCCGGAGCCACCTGGCAAGGCTTACTTCGGTACCGTCGGTGCCTTGGCGCTCGACGTCCAAGGCCATCTGGCGGCGGGTACCTCAACCGGCGGCATGACCAATAAGCGCTATGGCAGGGTTGGCGACGCGCCCATTATCGGCGCAGGTACTTGGGCCGATGCACGTTGCGCTGTATCCGGCACGGGCTGGGGCGAGTTCTATATCCGTGCCGCTGCCGCGCATGACATCTGCGCGCGTGTTGCTTATGCCGGTCAGTCGCTGCAGCAGGCAGCGGACACCGTGATCAATCAGCTCATTCCCGCTGCCGGTGGCGATGGTGGGGCGATAGCGCTCGGCGCTGATGGGAGCATGGCCTTTCCGTTCAATACCGAGGGCATGTACCGCGGCTGGATCGGTGTTGACGGGGTGCCGCACGTGGCGATTTTTGCCGATGAGGCGCTGTCCTTGCCCTGATCGTGTCTGGTCGCGCTCCAGCAAGCAGTCGGTGTCGCCTGGCTCGGTAATCAGGCTTTCATGAAAACCCGCGTAAATTGGCGGATAATGCGAGAAAGCCGGGGCAACCTGGCTTTTTTCGCCTCTGAATTCATAAGCCTTGTGCGTTTTCAAAGACGGTTGATCGCCCGATGTGATTTTCCGTAAACGCATGCCGTGAGGGAGTGGAGAGGCATTACTTAATCCTGTGGCGTGCTTCCCGATGAAGCCGTCACACAGGTCGAGGAGCAGAGCAATGGGTCAGTCGGTCGTAGTGTTGGGCGCGCAGTGGGGCGATGAAGGCAAGGGCAAGATCGTTGATCTGCTGACTGATAAGGTCGCCGCCGTGGTGCGTTTTCAGGGCGGCCACAATGCCGGCCACACCTTGGTAATCGGTGGTAAGAAAACGGTCCTACACCTGATTCCGTCAGGCATTTTGCGTGAAGGTGTGCTGTGTTTGATCGGCAATGGCGTCGTGCTAAGTCCGGCCGCCTTGCGCAAAGAGATCGACGAGCTCGAGGCCGAAGGTATTGATGTGCGCTCGCGCTTGAAGATCAGCCCGGCCACGCCGCTGATCATGCCGTATCACATTGCCCTTGATCAGGCGCGCGAGAAGGCGGCTGGTGGCAAGGCCATCGGCACCACCGGACGCGGCATTGGTCCGGCTTATGAAGACAAGGTCGCTCGCCGCGGCATCCGTGTGGCAGATCTGCACTATCCGAATGAATTGGCAGAAAACCTGCGCACCGCGCTTGATTACCACAACTTTGTGTTGACCAAGTATCTGGGTGGCGAAGCCATTGACTACCAGCAGACGCTCGACGATGCACTGGCCTTCGCCGATTACGTGCAGCCGATGAAGACCGATGTCGCCGGCTTGCTGCATCAGTTGCGACGCGAAGGTAAGCAGGTGTTGTTCGAGGGCGCACAAGGCGCACTGCTTGATATTGACCACGGCACCTATCCTTACGTTACCAGTTCCAACACCACCATCGGTGGTGCTTTGGCCGGCACGGGCGTGGGTGCTGATTCCATCGATTACGTGCTGGGAATTGCCAAGGCATACGCCACACGCGTCGGCGGCGGGCCGTTCCCGACCGAGTTGGACGATGCCATGGGCGAGGATTTGCGCCGGCGTGGTTCCGAGTTCGGCGCCTCAACCGGTCGTCCGCGTCGCTGTGGCTGGATTGATATCGTGGCGCTCAAGCGTGCGGTGGCGATCAACGGCATTTCGGGCCTGTGCGTCACCAAGCTTGATGTGTTGGATGGATTGCCTAGCCTGAAAATGTGCGTCGGCTACAAATACCGCGGCAAAACCACCGAGTACGCGCCCCTGGATGCAGCCGGCTGGGATGAGTGCGAACCGCAGTATCTGGAGTTCCCCGGTTGGAGTGAGTCGACCCACGACATCACCGAATGGAATCAGCTGCCGGCTGCGGCCCGTGCCTATCTGCGTGCGCTCGAAGAACTCGCGGGCTGCCCGCTGGCGATGGTGTCCACCGGTCCGGATCGGGATGCCAATATTGTGCTGCATGACCCATTCGCCTGATTGACGTAGCGGCTTGGGTGAAACGCATGGGCTGGTAGCGCGATTTGTCGATACCAGCCCAAGTTTTTTTCGGCTCAGGCTTTGCGCTTGCCGATCCAGCCACGTCGGCGAAACCACAGCAATAATCCGACGCCCACGCCGAACATCAGCGTCAACACGACGGGATAGCCGTAGCGCCAGCTCAGTTCCGGCATGTTCCAAGGGCTGCTGGTATCAAAGTTCATGCCATACACGCTCGCCACGAACGACAGCGGGATGAAAATGGTGGCAATGATGGTGAGCACCTTCATCACCTCGTTCATCCGGTTACTTTGGCTGGACAAAAGGATGTCGACCAGGCCAGAGGCGATCTCACGATAGGTTTCAATCATGTCGATGAGTTGGATGGTGTGATCGTAGCAATCGCGCAGGTATACCTTGGTGGCGGTGCTGATGAACGGGGTTTCATCGCGGATGATCGCATTGAGCATTTCCCGTTGCGGCCATACGGTACGTCGCACGGTGAGCAGGTCGCGCTTGAGCGTGTGGATGCGGGTGATTTCCTCGAGTGACGGGTCTCTGATCACGTCCGTTTCCAAGTCTTCCAAGGCTTCGCCGTAGAACTCCAGCAGTGGAAAGAAAGCGTCGATGGCCGCATCAAGAATGGCATAGGCCAGATAGTCCGATTCACCATTGCGCAATTTACTGCCAGGGCTCATCAGGCGATGCCGTACCGGTTCGAACACATCTTCGGTGTCCTCTTGAAAGGTCAGTACGAAGTCTTTTCCGATGCAGATCGAGAGTTGCTCGGTTGCCAGTGGCTGTCTGTCGCTGTCTATCGTCGCGATGTCCTTAGGCCCGCGTGCGGGCGCAGTGCCGTCGCCGGCCGGAATGCGAGTGACGATAAACAAGGAATGCTCATACGCCTCGATCTTGGGGCGCTGAGTCGTGTTGGCGATGTCTTCCAAGGCCAGCGGGTGGATTTTGAAGTGCTGCCCGATGGCGCGCAGCACGTCAGCGTCACCCAATCCGCAGATGTTGACCCAGCGCAGGATGTGTCCATCCGGTAAGGCTGGCAACTCGGCAATACTTCCAATCGTTTGGCGACGAATACTCGCTGGATCGGCATCAGGCCCCCAGGACAAGACGTCCAGCTTTGGCGTGCCGGCTTCGGGATGCACCGTGATCGTGCCCGGTGACGCACCCGGTGCCGGCACGTTGCGACGGCGTTTGAGTCTCTTCATCGTGGGCTCCGCGTGGCATGAGCGGTGAGGATAGGTCAGTAGAGGCCGTGGTGTCCGCTTCGGACTGGAGAACCATGCTTGCTGGCTGGCAGGATCGCTCTCCGGTCGTGGCGGAGTGCGTCCTCCCACGCCTCTGCCAAGTCACTGGCCTTGCATGCACTGCGAACTTTGTAAGTCGGCGGTGAGCCAAGGTGTCGACTACAGCAGGAATTGTAACGCTGTCTATAATGAAGACGCATACGCGCTGTGCCGAAGATTTGCAGTGATCTTGTCTACGCGTCATCTTCGGTTTTAAGGGAGACTCAAGTGCCTGCGTTAAAGCTCGATACCGAAGCCGGAACCATCGGAGCGTGGCGTGCCGATCCATCTGACTCACCGCGTGGCGGGCTTGTGGTGGTGCAGGAGATCTTCGGCCTCAATGGACACATTCGCTCAGTCGTGGACGGCTTTGCCGAACAAGGCTATTGCGCGATCGCGCCGGCGGTTTTCGATTACGTCGAACCTGGGGTCGAGTTGGAATACGACGCTGCTGGGATTGCGCGTGGCCGTGGTCTGGCCGCGAGGGTGGGCGTTGACCGCGCGGTTCAAGCAGTCGATGCGGCCGCAGCGTATCTGCGCGATCAATTTAAGCATGTTGGCGTGGTCGGCTATTGCTGGGGCGGCACCATCGCTTTTTTGGCCAACACCCGACTTGGACTGCCGTCCGTAAGCTATTACGGCGGTCACATCGCGTCTTATCTCGGGGAGTCGCCGCGTGCGCCTTTGATGATGCATTTCGGCTCGCACGATGCCCACATTCCGCCAAAAACTGTGCACGCCATTCGCGAGGCGCTGCCGGAGGCGCTGATCCATCTGTACGACGCTGGCCATGGATTCAATTGTGAGCCGCGCTCTGATTACAACGAGTCGGCGGCGCAACTGGCGTTGCAGCGTAGCGTGCAGTTCTTCAAGACGGAGTTCGCGAGATGAGCGAAACCGGTTTTCAACTGCATCCCAATCTGCTCGCAGATACGGTGCTGGTATGTGATTTGCCCTTGTGCCGCGTGTTGTTGATGGACGATGCGAACTGGCCGTGGCTAATCTTGGTGCCGCGCCGCGCTGGCTTACGCGAACTTCTGGATCTCTCGCGTGAGGATCGTATCGCTCTGATTGATGAAATTGACCTCGCTTCGCGTCTGTTACAAGCGCGCTACGAACCGGATAAACTCAATATTGCCGCCTTGGGTAATCAGGTAGAGCAATTGCATGTGCATGTCATTGCTCGGTCCCGAAACGACCCGGCCTGGCCCAGCCCCGTTTGGGGACGCTTCCCACCGTTGCCCTATGCCACAGATTCACGCGCGAGGCTGGCGCAGGAACTTGCTATGCAATTGGACGCTATGAGGTCCGAACAAGCCACGTCCTGACAGGCTTATGAGCGCTGGGCGTGTTCCAGCATTTGGCGGGCGTGGGCGAGGGTGGTGTCGGTTATTTTCATCCCGCCCAGCATGCGTGCCAGCTCCTCGATACGGCTTGTCTCGTCCAATATTTCGATCTGGCTGCGCGTGCCATCACCGGCATCGGCCTTGCTCACCGACAAGTGGTGGTGGCCCTGCGCCGCAACTTGCGGCAGGTGCGTTACACACAAGACTTGTCGCTCATGGCCCAGTGCGCGCAATTTTTGCCCGACCACTTCCGCTACGCCGCCACCGATACCTGAGTCGACTTCGTCGAAGACCATCGTGGGCACTTGGTCCAGATCCAAAGCCGCCACCTCGATCGCCAAACTGATGCGAGAAAGTTCGCCGCCCGATGCCACTTTCCGCAAGGGACGAGGAGGCTGGCCGGCATTGGCAGACACCAAAAACTCAGCACGTTCAGCGCCATCGGGGTGTGGATCCCCGCTCGCCATGGGTTCCAGTTCGACCACGAAGCGTCCGCCACCCATTCCCAATTCGCCCATGAGCAGGCTGATCGTGCTGGAAACATCTGAGGCCGTCTTTTTGCGTGACGCGCTGACGCGCGCTGCGGCGTCGTGCCAGCGCTCGGACGCTGCTTGGCGCTGGCTGCGCAACTGTGCAAGCCGAGCATCGCTGTCGTCCAGTTCCTCGTGTTCGACCTGTAGTCGTTCCTTGACTGCTTGCAACTCCTCCGGCGCCACGCGGTGTTTGCGGGCGAGGTCGCTCAGGCGGCTGAGGCGCTGCTCCAATGCATCCAGACGATCGGGATCGAGCTCCAATCCGTCGCGCAAGCGTCCCAGCGTGGTGGCGGCTTCATCGATTTGTATCTGAGCACCGTCGAGTAGGGCATCTACCTCCATCAGTTGTGGCTCGTGCTCGGACAGCCGCGTCAGGCTATGGCGGAGCTGACGCAATACCACTGGCAAACTCGCGGCATCGTCCCCTTCGAGCGCGGTCGCAACGCGCGCGCAACCCTCAATCAACGTTGTGGCATGGCTTTGACGGCGATGTTCGATGATGGTTTCTTGGATAGCCGAGGGTGCGAGGGCTTCCGCCGTCAATTCGGCGATTTGGTGGGCAAGAAAGTCGCGCCGTTCGCGGCTGTCGCCGATTTTCTCGATTGCTGCGATGGCCGCACCGGCCTGTTGCCAGTCGCGGGCGCTGTGTCGCAGTGCTTCCAAGTCGGCGGGATGACGGGCAAATGCGTCCAGTAGGCTCAACTGCTGGCGACGATCGAGCAGAGCTTGTTGATCGTGCTGGCCGTGGATTTCCACCAGCAGCGCACCGAGTTCGGATAATTGCGCCAGCGTGACCGGCCGACCATTGATGTAGGCACGCGAGCCGCCATCGGCTCGGATGACGCGACGGAGCTGACATTCGTCGTCTTCATCCAAATCCATCTCACGCAGCCAAATGTGTGCGGCTGAGGTCGGCGTAATGGCAAAGCGCGCGACAAGTTCGGCGCGTTCGGCGCCGTGGCGCACCATCGCGCTGTCCGCGCGTGCACCCGTCAGGAGCATCAGCGCATCGACCAGCAATGACTTGCCGGCCCCGGTTTCACCGGAAACCACAGTCAGACCGGGGCAGGGCAGGATCTCCACTTCGTGGACGATCGCAAAATCCTTGACGTACAGGGAAACCAGCATTTGGGCAGGCAGGATGATAGTGATGGAGGCAGCGGGTCAC
>CAJDVW010000065.1_pt1 | contig 10502 bp, 5 predicted proteins | sample 7391471 | NCBI WGS metagenome assembly CAJDVW01 (sample SAMEA7055714, study PRJEB34461) | soil metagenome | biome: terrestrial ecosystem; feature: Peninsula; material: soil | place: Antarctica | collected 2016
GATGCGGATGGCAGTTTGGATGCCAACTTTTACGATCTCCTTGCCTCAGAAGCACGTCTCACCAGCTTCATCGCTATCGCGAAGGCTGATGTGCCCGCTAAGCATTGGTTTCGGCTGGGGCGCACGCTGACGCCGATCGACGGCAGCGCGGGGCTGATCTCTTGGTCGGGTTCCATGTTCGAATATCTGATGCCATCGTTGGTCATGCGCGCTGCCGCCGGCAGCCTGCTGGAGCAGACCAACCAGCTGATCGTTTGGCGTCAAGAGGAATACGGCGAAGAACTAGACGTGGCTTGGGGCATGTCGGAATCGGCGTACAACCTCCGTGACATCGACAAAACATACCAATACTCGGGCTTCGGGGTTCCCGATCTCGGCTACAAGCGCGCACTCGGCGACAACATCGTTGTCGCGCCTTATGCCAGTGGGTTGGCGGCCATGATCGACCCTGCTTCTGCCGCGCGAAATTACAGACGTATGGCCAGCATCGGGGCTTGCGGTGTCTATGGCTGGTATGAGGCGCTCGATTACACGCGCAGCCGCCTGCCAGAAGGCGCCACGGTCGCCGTCATCCACGCTTACATGGCCCATCACCAAGCAATGACCATCGTCGCCATTGCGAACGCCCTCCAAGCTGGTCGAATGCGCGCGCGCTTTCATGCCGAACCGATCGTGCGCGCGGCGGAGCTGCTGCTGCAAGAACGCATGCCGCGTGAGGTCGTGATTGCTAGGCCACCTGCGGGGAAAGCACGCATTGCAACGCAGAACCCCGGCATCGCCCTCGACGCTCAGCGGCGCTATTCGTCACCCCATTCGCGGGTCCCGCAGACCCATCTTTTATCGAATGGGCGCTACACAACGATGGTCACTGCGGCCGGCTCTGGCTACAGCCGTTGGCATGACATCGCCATCACGCGCTGGCGCGAGGATGTCACCTGCGATGGCTGGGGTAGCTACATCTTCCTGCGCGACATAAACAGCGATAGAACGTGGTCTGCGGGCTATCAGCCGAGCGCGGTGGAGCCCGACAGCTACGAAGTGACGTTCTCCGAGGATCGTGCCGAGATAGCACGGAGCGATGACACCCTCGCGACGACGCTCGAGATCATCGTGTCTCCCGAAGACGACGCGGAGGTGCGTCGGGTATCGATTACTAACCACGGCTCCACGACACGCGACATCGAACTCACCTCCTATGCCGAAATCGTCCTCGCGCGGCAGCCGGACGATGTAGCCCACCCCACTTTCGCGGCGCTGTTTGTCGAAACAGAATTTGTTCCTCACCTTGGAGCAATTCTTGCCACACGCCGACAGCGATCGGAAAGTGACCCACTCGTATGGGCGGCGCATCTCGCCGTTGTCGAAGGCGAGAGCTCCGGAGAAAGCCAATTTGAAACTGATCGGAAGCGCTTTCTCGGTCGTGGCAAGACCGTTCGCTCGCCGGCCGCCATCACCGATGGTTGGCCACTTTCCGATTCAGCGGGCGCCATGCTCGATTCCGTCTTCAGCCTACGCCGAAAGGTCCGGATTCCGCGTGGAGCCACCGTGCGCGTCGCATTCTGGACGATGGTGGCATCGTCTCGTGAAAGCGTGCTAGATCTGGTCGATAAGCATCAAGATCCGATCGCCTTCGAGCGCGCAAAGACGTTGGCTTGGACGCAGGCGCAGATGCAGCTTCACCATCTCGGCATCAACTCGGATCAGACCCATCTGTTCCAGCAACTCGCTAACCATGTCTTGTATTCCGACACAACACTACGACCGCCCGCGGACGTGATCGCACGTGGCGCCGGCAAGGCGTCTACGCTCTGGACTCAAGGCATCTCGGGTGATCTGCCGATCGTGCTATTGCGCATTGGCGAGGACCACCACGTGGACCTTGTCCGGCAACTTTTGCTGGCTCATGAGTACTGGCGATCAAAGCAGTTGCCAGTCGATTTAGTGATTCTCAATACGCACCCCGCTTCCTATGTCCATGAACTACAGGATTCGCTTGAAGCACTGCTACGGATAAACCAGTCAAAGCCACGTATCCCGGCGGGCGCTTCCAGCGGAGCGGTGTTCCTACTGCGTGCAGACCTCGTCTCTGCGGAGGTCGTCGATCGTCTTCAGGCCTGTGCTCGCGTGGTGCTTCATAGTGATCGCGGCGTGTTGTCAGACCAGCTCAAGTGTCCCGACGACCTGCTTACGCAGGCCGTACCTGCTGCCAAGCCCACCCAGCCAGCCCTAACACCCAAGCCGCCGTTGCCACATCCAGAATTGGAGTTCTTTAACGGGTTAGGCGGCTTTGCGGACAATGGGCGCGAATATCTGACGATTCTTGATGGTAATGACTGCACCCCAGCACCGTGGCTCAATATCGTGGCCAATCCGTCTTTCGGCTTCCAGGTCTCGGCCGACGGCAGCGGCTTCACTTGGTCGGTGAATAGTCAGCAGAATCAGTTGACTCCGTGGTCAAACGATCCGATCGGCGACCCACCTGGCGAGGCGATCTATCTACGTGACGAAGACAGCGACGAGGTGTGGGGCCCCACGGCACTACCCATCCGCGATCAGGCCGCGGTGTATCTAGCTCGTCACGGCCAGGGTTACAGCGAGTTCGAGCACGCTGCGCACGGCATCGCGTTGACGCTTCTGCAATTCGTGCCGATAGACGACTCCATCAAGATTTCCCGACTGACGATCACCAATCAGTCCCGGCGAACGCGGCATATTTCGCTTACGGCTTATGTCGAATGGGTTCTGGGTCGCGGCCGGTCCACAACCGCGCACTTCGTCGTGACCGAGGTCGATCCGGAAACCGGTTCGGTCTTCGCACGAAACCCTTGGAACGATGAGTTTGGCGAACGGGTGGCGTTCCTAGATCTCGGCGGCCGACAAACGGCGTGGACATGCGACCGAAAGGAATTTCTTGGCCGTGACGGCGCGATGGATCGTCCGCTCGCGCTGACGCCCGGAACGCGACTTTCGAATCGCGTCGGCGCCGGTCTCGATCCTTGCGGTGCGCTGCAAACGCAGTTGACGTTGCACGCCGCAGGCACGACCGAAGTCATTGTGCTTCTCGGACAGGCGACGAACAACGCCGAGGCGCAAGCACTCGTGAAGAAGTACCGCGACGCGGATCTTGATGCCGTGTTTTCCGAGGTGACCCGCCAATGGGACGACACACTCGGTGTGCTGCAGGTCAAGACACCGGACCGTGCTCTGGACATCATGCTCAATCGTTGGCTTCCCTATCAGACACTTGCCTGTCGGCTATGGGCGCGTACGGCGTTCTATCAGGCCAGTGGCGCCTACGGTTTCCGTGATCAACTGCAAGACGTTATGGCGCTGTGCATCGCGCGGCCCGACCTCGCCCGAGAACATTTGCTGCGGGCCGCTGGACGACAATTCGTCGAAGGCGACGTTCAACACTGGTGGTTGCCGGAGTCGGGCCGCGGCGTGCGTACCCGCGTATCCGATGATCGCAGTTGGCTCGTCCTTGCTGTCACGCATTATGTTCGGATCAGCGGCGACATTGCCGTGCTCGACGAGTCGGTTCCTTTCCTCGACGGGCCGGTGTTGAAAGATGACGAACGCGACGCTTTCTTCCAACCTACGACTTCCTCTCAGGCGGCGAGCCTGTTTGAGCATTGCGCTCTGGCGCTCGACACGAGCCTCGCCACGGGCGTGCACGGGCTGCCTCTGATGGGCACGGGTGACTGGAACGATGGAATGGACGCGGTCGGTTCATCCGGAAAGGGCGAAAGCGTGTGGCTTGGCTGGTTCATCTATACGGCGCTGGACGCCTTTTTACCCTTGGCCGAACGGCGTGGCGAGACGCAGCGGGTAGCGCAATGGCGTCGATTCGGGTCGTCCCTTAAGGACTCACTCGAGCGCGAAGCGTGGGATGGCGATTGGTATCGTCGTGCCTGGTTCGACGATGGATCTCCGCTAGGCTCGGTCGCCAACAATGAATGTCGCATCGACTCGATCGCGCAGTCTTGGGCCGTCATCTCGAGAGCGGCGGATCCGGTGCACGCAAGCCGCGCGATGGCCGCATTGGACAAATACCTCATCCGTCGGGACGACAAGCTGTCGCTGCTGTTCACTCCACCCTTCGACCATCCGGCGAGAAACCCTGGCTATATCAAAGGCTATCCCCCTGGTGTCCGCGAGAACGGCGGCCAGTACACGCACGCCGCGACCTGGGCTGTACTTGCGTTCGTCATGCAAGGCGACGGCGACAAGGCGGGCGAGTTGCTCTCGATGCTCAACCCGATCCGGCACGCCCACAGTCCGAGCGGTGTTCTCCGCTACAAGGTCGAGCCTTATGTAGCTTGCGCCGACCTCTATTCGGAGCCGCCTCATGTAGGACGCGGGGGCTGGACCTGGTACACGGGTTCGGCTGGATGGATGTACCGAGTGGCACTCGAAGGGCTGCTTGGGTTTCACCTAGAGGGTGCAAGCCTTAGGCTTGACCCTTGTATCCCGCGTAGCTGGCCCAGCTTCAGCCTCGTCTTTCGCTACCGATCGGCACGCTACGAAATCACGGTGGAAAACCCGCTCGGCGTCTGTCGCGGCGTCGCCTCGATCATGCTTGATGACAAGGCCCTCGCAACAACTGAGTCGACTTTCATCGCGCTGGTGGACGATGGTGCGACGCATCGCGTGCAGGTCCTTCTCGGCTAATCCGGCGATCGATAAGCGGCTCCATTACTCACGCAAGACGCCCGATCTTGTGCCGGAACGTGTGGACAGCCTAGTCGCCGTTGACTCACCTCAAATGGCCCCGCGTAGCGCCAGCAACCCATTACATTTGGTTGAATGCTTTTATAAAACAAGTGTGTAGTGCCACTTCTAGGCCACGCTGGCATTGCCACCCGGCCGACCAACCAACTTATTGATTGTCGTCTGTGAGCACGAACGACCGGCAGCAATTCGGCAGCCTTGGTCGGCGACATTCAGTGAATTCTGTTGAGGTGGCACAGCGACTGTCGAGCCTCGCATTCGCAACGAAGTCGTAGCGCAAGCTTTCCAGTCAGTTGACGCTACGCCATCGCCGTGATAATTCGTTTTTCGTGCCAAGCACCGCTCGGGTGCTCCGCCCTATCCTCTCCAACCGTGTGCCAAAGCCCATGGACCTGAAATCGAACGAGCCGTTCTGGTTGGTCAAAAACGGCATCATTGAGGCGTTTCCATCACTGCGGGACGATGCCGATTGCGAGGTATTGGTGGTGGGAGGAGGCATCACCGGCGCGCTTATTGCGCATCAGTGCGTGGAGGATGGGTACGACACCATCCTCATCGACAAACGCGAGATCGCGAATGGCAGTTCCGCCGCCACGACCTCAATGTTGCAGTATGAAATCGATGTGCCGCTTTACCGGTTGACGGAAAAGATTGGCAAGGCGGGTGCGGAAGCCGCTTACAGAGCGTGTCTGGATTCGATCACCCGTCTGGGACAAATCTGTCAGAGCATCGGATCGCAGGCCGGCTTTGCTGAGAAAAAGTCGCTTTACTTTGCCAGCTTCAAGAAGGACGTCGCGTCATTACAACAAGAGCTTGCCGCACGCGCGGCCGCCGGGTTTGACGTTGACTGGATCGCGCCCGCGGATCTGAAAACGCAGTTTCATCTTGATCGTGCGCATGGTGGCATCCTTTCCGCCGCGGGTGGGAGCGTGGATGCCTACCGGTTGGCGCACGAACTCTTGTTGCACGATATCGACCGTGGCTTGCGGGTTTACGACAGAACGGAGCTGACTGACATCACCCACCGGCGCGGCTTCAGCATGAATCGGATGCAGACTGGCGCCAACATCAAAGCCCGTAAAACCATTTTCTGCACCGGTTACGAAGCGACCAAGCTCATTAAGGAAAAGATCGTTGACCTGTTGAGCACCTTCGCGATCGTCTCAGAGGTCAGCCCGAGCATTGGAACGCAATTTCCCGACATCCTGATCTGGAATACCGCAGATCCTTACCTGTACCTGCGCACCACTGATGATGGAAGGATTCTCGTCGGCGGTGCGGATGAGGATTTTACCGATGCGGCAAAACGCGATGCGCTCATCGGCAAAAAAGAGCAAACCTTGGTCAGAAGTTTCCACCGGCACTTTCCCGAAGCCACCTTCCACAGTGACTTTGCGTGGGCCGGCACCTTTGGCGAAACTCGCGACGGCTTACCGTATATCGGCGAGCATGCCGACTTCCCAAACAGCTACTTTGTGTTGGGCTTTGGCGGGAACGGCATCACCTTTTCCGTCATCGGCATGGACATGGTGGCCGATTGGCTCGACAACAAAAAACACTCCTTGAGCAAGCATTTCCGCTTTGGCAGATAAACGGATGAACCCCGAGTCCGCAGTCTCTTACACAAGCTGCGGGCTCAGGGCTTGGCGTTAAAGCGAACGTTACGGCTCCTCGAAACCGTCCGAAAGTAGCTCTGTTTCTATGATGAGATGACTCAGCGTGGCGTCGTAGTCGTTACTGGTCCACTTGCGCGTACCGATAACGGCAACGACCTCTTCCCCTGTACCGCTGCCCTGTGAACCATCCCAGGAGCCCGTGCCACCCACCCACATACCAAACGGCCGCGACCACCAGTCGGCGTTGTCTCCACTCATGCTGGGGTAGTCAAGCGCGCGGGAGCTTTTTCGTTCCGGCATTCCGCTGCCGCTGAACTGCAGCACCCGCTGATGCACATGATTGATAGGACTGATGAGGAGGCTGGAGCCATTGTCGCGGAAGCGCTGGGCCACGATGAGATCGCCATTGCGGGCCTGGCTCAAGGCTACGGGTAGTGTGAACGGCACATAGGACCACGAAAAGGGAAATGTGCCCCCATTGGCACGGACATCGACCAAGCAATGCCAAGAACTGCCAGGACAGAAGTCCGGGTCATCGGTGAAATCAGGTCGAATCAGGCCGAGATACATCGGCCGATAGTTGGAATCGGTGGTTTCGGTCCAGCCTGCAATCGCAAGCCGTCCATCGTCGAGCACGGTCAATGCGCTGATGGCGCTCTTTTGATCAAGAAAGTCGGGATTGGTGAACCAGTACCAGTACCAGCCCCAGTTGGTTGCGGTGGAGCCCGTGGTGGGGTTCAGACCGAGGGTGAAGCCATTGAAATTGCCGTTTGCTCGCTTACCCTGGCCGGCTACATACAAACGCGTACCGCCTGGCGTACCCGCTTTGGGGATAGCCAGGTCATTGATGTTGACCTCATTGGCCACCCAATCTCCGCTGATGGACATAATGGTGAGATAGCCGCCAGTGCCGAAGCCGGCCACCGCCGAACCATCACTCGCATTGATGCGTGCAACGCCAGCCATGTAGCCATGATCGGTATTCCTCACCCGTGCTGCCACGAACAGCCCATAGCGGCTGTCGTAGAGTAAGCGCTGCGCGAAGGCTCCCGTATTGGGGCCCGTTGTGGTGGCATCCCAGCTCTGGATACCTTCGAAGCCGGAGAAACAACTGCTGCCGGTGTCCAACTCCACGCACAAAACCCGCGTTAGCGGCACCCCGGCGAGCGTCATGTTGGATAGGAAATATGCACGATTCTCGCCGAGTGCAGCATCGACGATGGCGCTTCCAGAGTGCGAATAGATCCAGCCGCTAGACCCGAAAGTCGTATCGATGTCACCCGTCAAACTGATACGCGTCACCCAGCCGCGCCACTGGTCGCCAGCAGTATTTTGCTGTCGCCCCAGCACGTAGTAACCGGCGTGTTGTTGCGAGAACTGAGGAAATAAGAAGGTTTTGACCCACGGAACCACCCGCAACCCGTCTTCCACCCCGGACCAGCCGTTGGTAGGCAGCGGCCAGAACGGCTTCATCCCAGAAGCACTGAAGCCCGTGTCAGGAAGCAGCGAGCTAGGTTCCGCGTCGCCAGCGTCAGCAGTGGCCTTGGCGTGTGCCGCATCGATATAGATTTTCTGCGCATCGATCTCGCTTGCCGCGCACGCGGGGCTGATCCAGGCGAACAAAAAGACCGCACATACAAGAGCTCTTAACATGGCGATGTCCTTACTCAACGGTTGATGTCGCACCAAATGTGGTGCACTCATAAGGGATTAACACCAAAGAGTGCGAAAACATGACATCGGATGCGGATACTGGCCTGCATTCCATAACTGCCGCACCCAGCACTGATCGCGCTCGGCTCCACTCGGGCATCTGCCGAGCCAAGGTCATCCGCGTGCCACCGCCGCACATCAGAGCTTTTGATGTGGGCCAAACACATTCCTTCTCAGATCAAATGGCCGACGCAGGCGAGGCATTCGCGTATTAGGCGAACTGAGTTCCCGGTCGTATGCGAATCAGGGGCTCTCGAAGCCGTCTTTGAAAACCTCATCGCCGAGTGGCGAGGCTGCGGCGGCGTGAAAGCCACCGCGCAGGGTGAAGGTGCCGCCGCTGGCGATGGCGGGATCGGCGTCGGGCTGGGCGATGGTGCCGACCAGCTCAAAATCGCCTCCACTCGACTGCCCACCGCCGGCATCAATGGTGCTGCGGGTGATTTCAAACGCACCGCCCGATTGGGCGCCAACGCTGCCCACGCTGAGCGCAAGCAGCAGCGCTAGGCCGGTGACAATGCCTGGGTTAATTTTCACAGCGCTCATCGCCACAACTGAATACTTTGAGGGCGCCGTTGGTGGAGTCAAAATGGCTGATGATCGGAAGCCCAGAGCTGCGCACGCCGATGCTGGTGTACTCGCCGACGTTGCCTGTGCTATCGAGGGTGCGCGCGCTGCCGGCCGAGCAGTTGGCGTTAATGCAGTCGAAAACCTTGAGATCGCTGTTGGTGGAATCGTTATAACTGATGATAGGCCGCCCGGTGCTCCGCACGGCGATGCTGGTGTCGTGACCGACGGAGCCTGTGCTATCGAGGGTGCGCGCGCTGCCGGCCGAACAACTGGCGTTGCTGCAGTCAAAAACCTTGAGATCGCTGTTGGTGGAATCGTTATAACTGATGATAGGAAACCCGGTGCTGCGCACGGCGATGCCGCGCACGGCGATGCTGGTGGACCAGCCGACGAAGCCTGTGCTATCGAGGGTGCGCGCGGTGCCGGCCGAACAACTGGCGTTGCTGCAGTCGAAAACCTTGAGGTCGCCGTTGGTCTAGTCGTAATAGCTGATGATCGGAAACCCGGTGCTGCGCACGGCGATGCTGCTGAAGTAGCCGACGGCGCCTGCGCTATCAGGGTTGTATCCAAGACCCACCGGCAGCATCTGACACAGCACGCTGCCGTCCTGGTTGATGCCTGCAAGATACTCGCCAGTCGGGCAACTGCCGCTGACTCGGCGCTGGACCTGACTGTCGATGATTTTTGTCGTGCCAATACTGCCATCAGCAATATCCACGGCCGCGACCGCACCGTTTATGATCGCCGCGCTGTCGACTGAGTTGTCGGCAAGCTGCGTCGCGCCAACCGAATTGGCCGCCAGATCGGCCGCGGTGATGCTGCCATCAACAATTTTGCTCGCATCGACGCTGTTGCTGGCCAAATCAACCGCCGCAACGGTGCCATCAATGATCGCGGCACTGTCCACCGAATTATTCGCAAGTTCCGTCGCACCAACCGAATTGGCCGCCAGATCGGCCGCGGTGATGCTGTGGTCGATGATTTCCAAGCTGCCGACGCTGGAGCTGGCAATCGCCGCATTGTCGATCGCGCCCGCCTCAACGCTGCGTGCATTCAGCGCATAGGGCACCGAGGTCAGCGCCTGGCGCGGAAGCAGTCCGGTGAAACCACCAGAGCTTGCACCAGCGCGAACCCCAATCCCGAGCCAGGTCTGGTCACCCTCGAATGGCACCGCGGTGAAGTCGAGGGCAAAGGTGAAAATGCCGTCAGTGACCATCACGTCGTCGAGCTGCAGCACATCAAGTGGAACCCCGCCAGCACCCTGCAAATAAAGCCCGACTTCAAAATCGAACAGGCCATTGGCCGGCTGGCCGGCCTGCTTCAGCTCACCTTGATAGGTAAAGGCGGTGCCCTGCGGCGCAGCGGCTACGCCGAAGCCAGCCACGAGGAGCAACAAGCCGAACGACAGTACGACGGACATACGAAAGCTCATAGATCGTTCCTTAAGTGACGACTTAGATAGACATTTGGCAACGACACCTGATCGGTGGAGCGCTGGAGCTGCCGTGCATAGTCCGCAACGCGTACAGTAAGCGTCGCCGGTTTATCACGCGCAAATATCCGCGTCAATTACTTTTGAATACAGGCTTGCTTCAGTCCCGGCACGCAGCGGCCATTGCTATCCAGCGCAACAGGCGATGAGTGGATGCCACCGTCATTCCCTGTGATGCGGCAATGCAGAACCTAAATGCATCTTGCTATGGTTAGGTAAAGACCGCAGCGCGGTTCTGCAGACATAGCACACGGAGCATGCCGTATGAGAGCGTGGCGAAAACAACGATGGATTGGCTTGAGCCTTGTCGGACTCCTTATCCTCCTGATGATTGGTCGGTTGATGCTTCCGGGATGGGTCACGGACTATCTCAATGCACATCT
>CAJDVW010000053.1_pt1 | contig 10107 bp, 7 predicted proteins | sample 7391471 | NCBI WGS metagenome assembly CAJDVW01 (sample SAMEA7055714, study PRJEB34461) | soil metagenome | biome: terrestrial ecosystem; feature: Peninsula; material: soil | place: Antarctica | collected 2016
CGGGCCTTGGAACTGCCGCAAACAACGCGCGGTCCGGCGACGCCGCCGCCGCTGGTGCTGAACACGTGGCCAATGTCGTAGTTGCTTGAGCCAATCTTGCCGTTGATGATCGAGATAGCGTTGTCGATAACCCAGATGTCGTCTTTATTGTTGAACGGATCGGTGCCCGCATTGGCAAACATGATGAGGTCGTTATTCGGTACCAGCGTGAACTGGATTGACATTTCGTGGCCATACAACTCGTTCACACGATTGATCGCCACCGTCGTTGCCGCTAGTCCGTCAGCCACCGTGGTGCCGCCTACCGCGGCGATGTACTTGTTGTTCGCAGCCACGGCGGCGCGATAGACGCGCTGATTAACGCCCGTGATTGTTTTCGGTTCAGCCGCGCTTGGAGCGCGAAGCGCCTTGTCGAGATCGGGCACGTCGCCGTGGGTCTCGCATTGCCATTGCGCGCCCGGCATCTGAAGCTCGGCGCGACGATAGCTGAGGTACTGCTGGGTGCCCGTTGCCACCGTTTCAGGACGAACCACCCAGATGCCTTCAGGATCGAACACCATGGCTTGGAAACCCAGTGAGGACATGTCCAAACGGATGCGCCGGCCGTCAGCATCGTGCCCGCGGAAGCTCAAGATATCTGGGTACTTTGCTTGAAGCTCTGGGGGCAGGGTGCCTGAGTCGACCACGGTGAAGTCAATGAAGTCGCCTTCCGGCAATGGCAGAGAGACTTCGATAGCCATGCCGCTGGAGTGGGCTTGCTTGAGGTAAGCGCTCATTTGCTGGTTGTCGAGCGCGAGCGCGCGGAAGTTGGCTGGCTGCGGCGCATCGGCCGGCAGCGAGCGCTGCGCGGTGTCTTGCCAGTACTGATCAGTGACGCCAGCCCAGGCCGCGATTGGCCCGATAATGCCTGCAAGCAGTATGGCTCGCAGGATGGGTTTGAAAAATGTCGTATTCACGGATTGAGCTCTCCCCGGAGATATTTGATTCGTAACAGCGAATTGCGTTCGCGCCTCGCACGAGATCGCTCGCAGCAGGTATGACAGGCACCGTGTTCTGCAAGAGGTCTTTTATGCAACCCACACATGGCAAGGGGCGGAGTCCATCTCTGACTCGCTTCACACGGCGACGCCGGCGTCAAACCCATCACCCGCATAGCATGCATCCTGAACCCCTGCCTGCCAACTAGAGCGTGGCGCGTGGCGCGCTGATCTAGTCGCCAGCCCACAACCGTGGGGTTTTGCGCGTTTAATGCCGCGTGAAAGTTTTGCGGCGCACAAAAAAAGGCCGCGATTCTCCGCGGCCTTTTTTTTGAAGCTAAGACTGATGAGATCAGGCGAGACCGGCCTGCTTCATCACTTCGGAAGCGAAGTCGTCTTCCTTCTTTTCGATACCTTCACCAACCATCAGACGACAGAAGGAAAGCACCTGCGCGCCTTCCTTGGCCAGTGCCTGTTCGACCGTGATGTCGTTGTCGAGCACGTAGGCCTGACCGGTCAAGCTGATTTCGGACAGCATCTTGTTGAGCTTGCCACTGATCATCTTTTCCTGAATTTCGGCTGGCTTGGATTTGTCCTTCTCAGTCATCTGGGCCAAGGCGATTTCCTTCTCTTTCGAGACGAAATCCGCTGGGGCATCAGCTGGAGTGAGGTATTGAGGGTTCATTGCCGCGACATGCATAGCCACACCCTTGGCCAACTCAGGTGAGCCGCCTTTGAGATCGACCAACACGCCAATGCGGTTGCCGTGAACATAGTGACCCACGTTCTGGCCATTGGTGATGCGGGCAAGGCGACGTACTTGGACGTTCTCGCCAACTTTAACGATGAGCGCTGCACGCGCTTCCTCGACGGTGTGGCCGTCAGCCATCTTGACGCTTTTAAGCGCTTCGCTATCGGCCACGTTGCTGTCCAGAGCAATCTGGGCGGCGGCGTCAATGAATCGAACGAAGCTCTCATCCTTAGCGACAAAGTCGGTCTCGGAGTTGACCTCTACCAGCACTGCATTGGCGCCGTCTGCAGCAGCCCCAATGCGGCCTTCGGCAGCGACGCGATCCGACTTCTTGTCGGCCTTGGCCAAGCCAGTTTTGCGCAGGTGTTCCATCGCAGCTTCAATGTCGCCGCTGTGGGTGGTGAGTGCTTTCTTGCACTCCATCATGCCGGCGCCTGAGCGCTCGCGCAGTTCCTTGACCAAGGCTGCAGTGATTTCCATGACTATCTCCGGAAAATTTGCGAATAAGTGAAATCGCGCGGCCACTCGTGGTCGCCGCGCAGAGTGCGAATAACGACACGGTCATCTGAAATGACCGTGTCGTCTTAGCGAGCGTGATTACTCGCCGGTTTTCTCGACAGGAGCAGCGACTTCAGCAGGAGCAGCGGCTTCAGCAGGAGCAGGTGCTTCAGCAGCGGCTTCAGTCTCTGCGGCAGCTTCTGCAGGTGCAGCAGTCGGGGCGGCACGCTTGGCCGGAGCTTTCTTGGCCGGAGCGCGAGCCGGTGCCTTCTTGGCGTCGTGTTTCTCGGCCGCAACAGGGTTGCCTTGCTCGTCAAGCTCGATGAACTCGTCGTCACCCGATGCCATGATTGGACCAGCCGACTTGCCTTCCAACACCGCATCGGCGGCCGCACGGGCGTACAACTGCACCGCACGAATGGCGTCGTCGTTGCCGGGGATTGCGTAATCAACCAGTTCTGGGTTGTAGTTGGTATCAACCACGGCGACTACCGGGATGCCGAGTTTGCGGGCTTCCTGGATTGCGATGCTTTCATGCCCGATGTCGACGACAAAGAGCGCGTCGGGCAGGCCATTCATGTTCTTGATGCCGCCGAGCGACTTCTCCAACTTCTCGCGCTCGCGCTGCAAACTCAGTACTTCATGCTTGACCAGCTTCGCCCAGGTGCCGTCAGTCTCGCCTGCTTCCAGTTCCTTCAGGCGTGCAACCGACAACTTAACGGTGCGGAAGTTGGTCAGCATGCCGCCGAGCCAGCGTGCCGAAACGTGCGGCATGCCACAGCGGGTAGCTTCTTCTACGATGGCATCACGCGCCGAGCGCTTGGTGCCCACGAACAGGATGGTGCCGCGCTTTTGTGCCAAGCCAGAGATGAAGTTCATCGCGTCGTTGAACAGCGGAACCGTCTTCTCAAGGTTGATGATGTGAATTTTGCTACGCGCACCAAAGATGTACGGCGCCATCTTGGGGTTCCAGTAGCGGGTCTGGTGACCGAAGTGAACGCCGGCTTCCAGCATCTGACGCATGGTGATTTGTGACATGAGGTAAGTCCTGATGGTGGAATCAAATCGTCTGCGGCTTGGGTCTGTTGGACCGCATGACGAACGCACCACACCGCAAAGATGTGGGATGCACGATTCCGGGGTTAGGCTTCCACGCGACGCCGTTGCCGAACCCCGAAGGGCACCCCGGAACGGACGCAGGTCGCGTGTGTGTATTCGTTGTTGACGCACAACGTAAGCGTTTGTTGCATCTAGTTAGTCAATGCAACTGGCGAATTATAGACCTAAATTGCGGCAGCCACAATCACCGCATTCTATTTTGTCGACTGTGAGTTGCTCATCCACTGCTGGGTGCAGGCGCGGGGCGCTTGCCACCGTAGCGAAACATATCCAGCCCTTCACTACTGATTTCCGGATCGCGACCGTCAATAAGGTCCGCCAAGTAGCGTCCCGAGCCGGCCGCCATCGTCCATCCCAGTGTTCCGTGGCCGGTATTGAGATGCAGGTTGCGGTAAGGCGTGGCGCCGATGATAGGCGTGCCGTCAGGGGTTGCTGGGCGCAGGCCGGTCCAGAATTCGGCGTTCGCAACATCGCCCGCGTGCGGGAAGAGGTCATTAACGACCATTTCCAGCGTGGCTCGGCGTCGCGTCTCCAGCTCCAGGTCGAAGCCTGCGACTTCTGCCATGCCGCCTATGCGGATACGGTCATCAAAGCGCGTCACCGCGACCTTGTAGCTTTCGTCGAGTATTGTTGAAACCGGCGCACCGGCCGGATCGCCGATGGGCAGGGTTAACGAATACCCCTTGAGTGGGTAAACCGGCAAATGCAGGCCAAGCGGCTTGAGCATCGGTGTCGAGTAGCTGCCCAGAGCAACAACATAGTGATCAGCGGTGCGGCGCTTGCCGTCGATCTCGACCCCAGAGATCCGGTCGCCGTCGCATTCAATGCGTTCGATGCTTTCGCCCCAGCGAAACTCGACACCCGCAGCGGCCGCCGCTTCGGCCAGTCGTTCGGTGAATACGTGGCAGTCGCCGGTCTGATCACGTGGCAGGCGCAAGGCGCCAACCAGCTTGTCGACGCTCGCTGCCAGTGCCGGTTCGGCGCGCACGATGCCGGGTCGATCGAGAATTTCGTAGGGAACGTCGTATTGTTCGAGAATACGGATATCTTCGGCCGCGGCGTCGAGTTGCTTTTGCGTACGGAAGAGCTGTGTGGTGCCGAGGCTGCGAGCTTCGTAATCAATGCCGAGACTGTTACTCAACTGATTGGTGCAATCGCGGCTGTAATCAGACACCCGAACCATGCGTGCCTTGTTGATGGCATAGCGTTCATTTGTGCAGTTACGCAGCAGTTGCAGCATCCAGCGGTACTGCGACGGGTCTGTCGTCAAACGAATAGCGAGTGGGGCGTGTCGTTGGAATAGCCACTTCACGGCCTTGAACGGCACGCCGGGCGCGGCCCACGGCGAGGTGTAGCCATAGGACAGTTGTCCGGCGTTGGCGAAGCTGGTTTCGAGCGCTGGCCCCAACTCCCGATCAACCACCGTCACCTCGTGCCCAGCCTTGCGCAGATACCAAGCGCTGGTGATGCCGATGACGCCGCCGCCAAGTATCAAAATCCGCATGATCCCCTCCGCCCAAGCATTTCCTGCATGTATGCAGGTTGGTATTGTGATCTAGATAGTATATGGCGCAGTTTGCAGTTATTTTGCCTGTCTTGTTGCTGAAAGCAGGGTAATCCTCTGGGATTTTCACTAAAGGCCGGTAAAGTTATGGCTGCACGCACCCGGGAACTGGACCGAATCGACCGCAAGATCCTACGCATCCTGCAAGATGAGGGGCGGATTTCCTTTACCGAGCTTGGCGAACGGGTGGGTTTGTCGACCACACCCTGTACTGAGCGAGTACGACGTTTGGAGCGTGAGAACGTCATCACTGGTTACCACGCGCGTGTGGACCCGCAGCAGGTCAATGCCAGTCTGCTGGTGTTTGTGGAGATCAGCCTCGCGTACAAGTCCGGTGACATCTTTGAGGAGTTCCGTCGTGCCGCCTTGCGTCTTCCGAACGTACTGGAGTGTCATCTGGTCTCAGGTGATTTCGATTACTTGATCAAAGCCCGCATTAACGAGATGGCGTCTTACCGAAAGCTCCTGGGCAGCACGCTTTTGACCATGCCGCATGTGCGTGAATCCAAAAGCTACATCGTGATGGAAGAAGTGAAGGAAACCCTGTGCCTGCCGATTGCCGACTGATACCGGCTCAGAGCGTGCTCCGTAGGCTTGCGCGCTTAACGACACCGTGCCAGACTTCCGCGCCATGACTCACCACTGCGCCCACTCTGAAACATTGACCGCTGCCCGGATGGCTGCTGGCATGACCTCGCGTGCGCGCCGACCGTTGCTGCCACGACAGTCCGGGTGACGGCGGCTTCCGCCTTCAAGTTTCTAATAGAAAGCCCGGCCTCAATCCGGGCTTTTATTTTTTGTCCTGCCGTAAGGCACCGCGCCTCCTGAAATGGAAACACTGCATGAAGCCGAACCACTTTCTCAATACCCAGGATTGGTCGCGTAGCGATCTTGAGGCCTTGTTGGTGCAAGCTGCCCATTTCAAGCGCAGCAAGCTGGGTGATGATCTCAAAGGCAAATCGATCGCGCTGGTGTTCTTCAATCCGTCGATGCGCACCCGCACCAGCTTCGAGTTGGGCGCGTTTCAATTGGGTGCCCATGCCATCGTCTTGCAGCCGGGCAAGGATGCGTGGCCGATCGAGTTCGAGCTGGGCACGGTGATGGACGGCGATACCGAAGAGCACATCGCCGAAGTCGCACAGGTGTTGGGTCGCTACGTCGATTTGATCGGCGTGCGCGCTTTTCCGAAGTTTGTCGACTGGCAGATCGACCGTGACGATCGCGTGCTCAAAGCATTCGCCAAGTACAGTCCGGTGCCGGTGATCAATATGGAGACCATCACCCATCCGTGTCAGGAACTGGCGCACGCTTTAGCACTGCGCGAGCATTTCGGTACGGATGATCTTCGTGGCAAGAAGTATGTATTGACGTGGACCTATCACCCCAAGCCGCTGAACACCGCGGTGGCAAACTCGGCACTGACGATCGCTACGCGCATGGGCATGGATGTGACGCTGTTGTGTCCCACGCCGGACTACATTTTGGATGAGCGCTACATGGGTTGGGCGCGGCATAACGTGGCTGAAAGCGGTGGTTCACTGGCCGTCAGTCATGACATCGATAGCGCCTACGCCGGTGCCGATGTGGTGTACGCCAAGAGCTGGGGCGCATTGCCTTACTTTGGTAACTGGGCACCGGAAAAGCCCATTCGCGACCAATACCAGCATTTCATTGTGGACGAGGCCAAGATGGCACTGACCAACAGCGCGGTATTCAGTCACTGCCTGCCGTTGCGCCGCAATGTCAAAGCCACCGACGCGGTGATGGACTCCCCTAATTGCATCGCCATCCATGAAGCCGAAAATCGCCTGCACGTGCAGAAGGCGATCATGGCGACACTGGCAAACCCCTGAGCCGACGGACCTTTTTCAATGAGCCATTCCAATGATTCCCGTGACATCGTGTTGGCCTTCTCGGGCGGCCTCGACACCAGCTTTTGCGTGCCGTGGCTGAAGGAGCAGGGCTGGAACGTGCATACCGTCTTTGGTGACACCGGCGGGGTGGACGCACACGAGCGTGCGTATATCGAGCAGCGTGCCGCTGACTTGGGTGTTGCCAGTCACGTCACCGTGGATGGTGGCCCTGCCTTGTGGCGTGATTTCGTCATGCCGTTTGTATGGGCGGGTGAGGCGTATCAGGGTCAGTACCCGCTGCTGGTGTCAGATCGTTATCTGATCGTCGATGCGACATTGGCGCGTGCGAAAGCGCTTGGAACCAATGCCATCGCGCACGGTTGCACCGGCATGGGCAATGACCAGGTGCGGTTTGATCTGGCCGTCAAAGCGAGCGGCGACTATCGCATCGTGGCGCCAATTCGGGAAATCCAGAAGGAGCACACCCAGACGCGCGCTTACGAGCAAAAGTATCTGGACGATCGTGGTGTGCAAGTACGCACCAAGCAACAGGCCTACACCATCAATGAGAACCTGCTTGGCGTGACATTGTCGGGTGGTGAGATTGATGCTTGGGACGCGCCGGGTGAAGACGCCTTCGGTTGGTGTGCGCGTCGTGAGCAGTGGCCGGCCGAAATGTTGGAAGTGAGCCTGAGCTTCGTCAATGGCGAGGCGGTGGCTTTGGATGGCAAGCCGCTTGCGGGCGAGAAGATACTGGCCGCGCTCAACGTCATGTTCGCTCGCTACGGGGTGGGTCGGGGTATCTACACTGGCGACACGACGATCGGACTGAAAGGCCGCATCGTGTATGAAGCGCCGGGCTTGACCGCATTGCTGGTGGCCCATCGCGCGTTGGAAGAAGCGGTGTTGTCCAAGCATCAGAACCGCTTCAAACCCGAGGTCGGACGAAAATGGGTAGAACTGGTGTACGAAGGTTTCTACCACGACCCGCTCAAGACCGATCTGGAGGCGTTTCTAGCTTCGTCGCAACGGACCGTCACCGGTGAAGTGGTACTACGCACCATGGGCGGCCGTGTTGATGCGGTGGCGGTGCGATCAGCACATATCCTCGCGGCGAAGGGTGCGACTTACGCGCAATCAGCCGATTGGGGGGTGGAAGAAGCTGAGGGCTTTATCAAGCTGTTTGGCATGAGCTCCACGCTGTGGGCCGAAGTGAACAAAGCCGATCGCGGCGTCTGACATAGCGAACATCGCACTCGGCAGGCCGGCCTTGCTGCGCTGTGCAGAGTGAAGCGACAAGGAAGGAGCGGGCCACCATGAGTGAGTTGCTGGAAGCCACACTGAAACATCTGCAATCGCTGGTGTCATTTGACACCCGCAATCCGCCGCGTGCCATTGGCACCGACGGCATCTTTGATTACCTGCGTCAGAACCTGCACGGTTTTGAGATCGAGGTGATCGATCATGGCGCGGGCGCAGTCAGCCTGTATGCGCGACGCGGACAACCCACGCTGCTGTTCAATGTGCATCTGGATACGGTTCCTGATTCGCCGCACTGGAGCGCGGATCCGCACGTGATGCGGCGCGAGGATGATCGCGTGATTGGCCTCGGCGTCTGCGATATCAAAGGCGCAGCGGCAGCGTTGCTGGCGGCCGCAGAGCGCACATCGGGTGACGCGGGTTTTCTGTTCACTACTGACGAGGAAGCCAACGATCCGCGCTGCATCGCTGCTTTTCTTGCGCGTCAGCTTCCATTTGAAGCGGTTTTGGTGGCTGAGCCCACCATGGCGCGTGCGGTATTGGCGCACCGCGGGATTTCCTCGGTCGCGATGAAGTTCCGAGGTCGCGCCGGGCATGCGTCTGGACGATTGGACGCTTCGGCCAGTGCCTTGCATCAGGCCGTGCGCTGGGGTGACCGAGCGCTCGATCATGTGCAGTCGCTGGCGACAGACGAGTTCGGCGGGCTGAGCGGTTTGCGCTTCAATATCGGTCGCATTGAAGGCGGCATCAAAGCCAATATGATCGCGCCGGAAGCCGATCTACGCTTTGGATTCCGTCCCTTGCCGTCGATGGATACCGATGCCTTGCTCGCCACGTTCGCCGGCTTTGCTGAGCCCGCTGCAACGCAATTTGAAGAAACCTTTCGTGGCCCGAGCCTGCCATCCGGTGAGGCTGCAATGGCAGAATCGCGCCGCCTGACGGCACAGGCGCTGGCAGAACGACTGGCTTTGCCGATCGGTCAGGCTGTCGACTTCTGGACCGAAGCCTCGCTGTTCTCTGCCGCCGGCTATACCGCTTTCGTCTATGGTCCGGGTGATATTGCCCAAGCCCACACCGCCGACGAATGGGTGGCACTGGAGCAACTCGACCGCTACGCCCATTCCGTCTTGCGCATCCTGACTCAATAAGCCTCGCCCCGAACCCAGAGCCCGACCACATTCCCATGCAAACTCGTCAAACCATTGTGCGCTTGCTCTCCAGCATGGCCAGCGCCAAGGAAATCAACCAGTATCTCAAGCGATTCTCGCAACTTGATGCCAGCCGCTTTGCGGTGGTCAAGGTCGGCGGCGCGGTTTTGCGTGACGATCTGGATGCGCTGACCTCCTCACTCGCTTTTCTGCAGGAAGTAGGGCTGACCCCGATTGTCCTGCATGGCGCTGGGCCACAACTGGATGCCGAGCTTGCTGCCGCCGGCATTGAGAAGCAGACCCACAACGGCTTGCGCATCACATCACCGGAAGCGCTGGCCATCGTGCGGCGCGTTTTTCGTGCACAGAATCTAAGGCTCGTCGAAGCATTGCAACAGGTCGGCGTGCGCGCCACATCCATCACCGGCGGCGTATTCGAAGCGCAGTTCATGGATCAGGATACCTATGGCCTAGTTGGCGAGGTGACGCAGGTCGAGCTCGCTCCGATCGAGGCCAGTCTGCGTTTCGGTTCGATCCCGGTGATTGCGAGTCTTGGTGAGACCAGCGGCGGCCAAATCCTCAATATCAATGCCGACGTGGCGGCCAATGAGTTGGTCAAGCGTCTGCAGCCCTACAAGATTGTGTTTTTGACCGGCACGGGTGGTTTGTTGGACGAAGACGGGCGAGTTATTGATTCGATCAGTCTGACCAACGAGTACGAACATCTCATGGCGCAGCCGTGGATCAATGGCGGCATGCGACTAAAAATACAGCAAATCAAAGACTTGCTGGACGAACTTCCGCTCGAGTCTTCGGTGTCAATCACTCAGCCTGACGCGCTCGCCAAGGAACTGTTCACGCATAGAGGATCAGGCACCTTGATCCGTCGTGGTGAGCGGGTTCTGCGCATGGAGTCTTGGGATGAGGTGGACAAGGC
>CAJDVW010000150.1_pt1 | contig 9948 bp, 10 predicted proteins | sample 7391471 | NCBI WGS metagenome assembly CAJDVW01 (sample SAMEA7055714, study PRJEB34461) | soil metagenome | biome: terrestrial ecosystem; feature: Peninsula; material: soil | place: Antarctica | collected 2016
TCCATGAAAACCAGGCCGCCCGGGTTCACGCGTGGCGTGACCGAAAGGGTGATGCCGGTATCGCGGAACTGAACATAGCTCTGCTGGCTCTGACCCGTACCAATGCCGGTGTTGATGAAGCTGCTACTCACCGGAATCTGAGTGCCAACGTTGATTGAGGCGGCCTTGTTGTTGAGCGTGACCAGAGACGGCATCGACAACACGTGCACGTTGGATATCGAATCCAATGTGTTGATGATGGCCGCGATATTGTGACTGATGAAGGTCCAGCCGAGGGTGCCGGAGACGACGCTGCCACCCAGCCCCCTCCACCCATTGGCGGCTGCGACCAGGCCGGCGATTTCGGCACCGGGGCCACCCTCAGCACCAATGGCATTTTCGAAATACCACTGAATGCCATATTTTAACTGGTCGTTGAGGGTGACCTGAAGGATCTTGGCTTCGATGTGAACTTGAAGTGGGATCGTATCGAGACGGTCAATCACACGCCGTATGGATTCCCACTGTGAGGAAGTAGCCAACACCAGGATGGAGTTGCTCTCCTCCACCGCTGACACACGGATTTCCTCGGTAAGACCGAGTGCAATGCCGCCGGTGGAATCGACTACGGGCGCACCTTCGCCAAGCTCAGGGGTAAATGCCGAGCCGTCGTTATTGCGCCGCGCGCGCACCGCATTCTGGCGCGACGTATTCTGGGCATTACGCTGATTCGGTAAGGCTGTGCTGCCGTCCGCGCCAACACTGCGCACTTGAACCGACTCCAACCCCGGCGCGACGTTACCGCCGCTGGGCGTGCGGCTAGTCGGTGCGGGGCTACCGAAAACCTCAGCTAAGGTAGAAGCGAGATCGATAGCTTTGACGTTTTTGACTTCATAAACGTATAGGCGCTGTCCGGCTTGGCTACCACCGAGGTCGAAGCGCTCGATCCACTCCCCGATACGCCCGAGGTATTTGGGCTGCGGCGTGATGACGAGGATGGCGTTGATACCTTCCAGCGGCAAGAAACGGAACATGCCAGCCATCGGCGTATTGCTGCCCTCGCCAAATATCTTTTCGAGTTCAGCCACCGTTTTAGTGGCCTCGGTCTGGGTGAGTTTGAACACTCCCACCGACATGCCTGCCAGCCAGTCCACATCGAATACAGACACGGTGTGCATGTAGTTCTGCAGTTCAGCCTGCGAACCGGCCAACACCAGCATGTTGCGGGCCGCGTCGACGTTGACCACCGCTTCGGGTTTGGCATAAGGCTTGAGCAACTTCTCCATCTCGATAGCCGAGATGTACTGCAGCGGTACCGCACGCACCTCGTAACCTCGCATGTTCTGCAAGGCACCCATACGCGGGGTGAGGTTACCGGGCAAAGCTTGCTGAACCGGCAGAATGGTATAGCGGCCATCCTGCCAAATCATGGTGACGTTATTCCAGCGCAGCAGCATTTCAAGAATCGAAAGCGCCTGATCAGCACGCAAGGGCTTGGCGGTGGAGAATGTGACATTGCCCTGCACGCCCGGCGCGATGACGTAGTTCTGCTGCAGGAAATCGCCTAGGATCGCTTTGACCACGGCGTGCAAGGATTCGCCCTCGAAATTGAAGGACACTTCGCCTGTGGGCCCGGGGCCTGACGGCACTCGCTGCGCTGCAGCTTCGTTGATGAAGCTACCAGTGCCACGCGAATTGAGGTCGCGTTCGGAATCCGCACTAGAGTCTTCATCGCCGCTGGCGGACTGATCGGCCGCGGTCTTGTCGATGCCACCGTTGCGCGCCAGCTCCTCGCTGTAGGAATCGAAAGGCTGGAAGGTGTGCTTGGGTTGACGCACGCTACAACCGGCGAGCAACACGAGCAGCGCGACCAGACACAACACAGCGGTCGATCTAGTGCGACTGGGCCAGTGTGTGGGCTGGGGCGAAGGGTTTTTTGGTTTGATCAAATTCACCGGGTCTCGTCCTACTTTTTGTTGGCGCGCTCAGCTTCTTCGCGCATCTGACGTCGTCTATCTTCAATGCGGCGGCGAATCATCTGCATTGGCGAATCGGGCTTCCCATCTTCACGCTTTTCGATCGAGGCAGGCGTCGGAGCCTGACCGCCGGCACCATCAAAGACCCGCAGATCCACTGAGGCGTTTCCGCTTGGACCAGCAAAGACCGCTTTGCGTGGCCCCAGTTCCTTTAACTGCCACGCTGATTGCTCGCCTTCCAGCGCATCACCCACTCGCACCGACACACTTTTGCCGCTGCGGTTATCGGTGAAATGACACTGGTGAGCGCTACATCCAGCGGCATCGCTTCGACCGGCGCTTGACCCTCGCCTTTGTCATCACCCAGCGCCTCTTCCTCAGGCGGCAGTGGACGGCGATCCGGATTGAACAAAGGACGCTCACCGATATCAGCGTAATTCTCCACCGACTTCAAAGGACTGCGCGCTTGTGACAGGTCCAATGCAGCCAGCGGCGGCACTCGCGAAGGATCGTCCGGGTGCAAACGATACCGTCCCGCCAGCCCAGCGAAACCGGCGATGGCGAAAATCAAAGCCCACAGCGCGGTCACCGCCAGCAGCAGTGCCGGCAAGCGCTGCGAGGTAGTGAGCTGCAGACCGCTCATGACTTGCCTCCAGGCGCGCGTCGCAGATAACCGTATAGATCAAACGCCTCGTCCAGATAGCCGGCTGGGGTGCGCTGACCTGGGCGACCTGAACGCGGATTTGGTGTCGAACCGCGCCGGCTGGTAACCACCAGATCAGATACAAATAGTTGTGGGCTGCCGCCTTCCAGACCGTGCAAAAGTGGACCGAAGTGTTCCATCTCGCACAGCATGCGCACCTTGATGGTGACTTTTTCGAACGGCCCGCTATCTTCCTTGCTGCTGCGGCCAGGTCGGTTGCCGCGATACGGCGTGCGACTGACCAATTTGCAGCGCTCACCCGCCTGCAGCAGGTCAACCTGCTCCTGCAGACGCTGGATCATGGCGGACGCCGCGAGATCGAAATTGGCCTCCGTCAGAAAGCCGGGATTCTCGTTTTCAAAATCACGAACTTGCACCAAGGCTTCGCGGATCGCATCACGCTGTTGCGCGATGGCGCGAAAGCGCGCCTCTTCGTCACGCAACTCGATCATCTGTTGGCGCGACTCCAGCAAGGGCGAGACGAACCACCAATGCATGCCGAGCAAATAACCGAGGATCAGCGTGATCAGCAGCAGGATCACCGCTAACACACGGCCCTGTTTAGCGTCCGGAAGCAGGCGCATTGCCATCCTCCGGCTCGGCACCAAAACGGGCCGCGAGATTAAAACGATCCTTGCCAGTGCGTGCGTCGGGCTGGATCGCGCCACTGAGCGCCGCGCTGCGGAAGGTGCTGGCATTTTGCAAAAGCTTGACCAGTTGTGGCGCCTGCTCACTCTGACCGGCCATGGTCAATTCGCCACGCGAGGCGCTTAATCGCTCCACGAAGGTGTCATCAGGCAGAAGCCGAGTCAGCTCCTCGAGCATCAGAAGCATCGACGGCTGGTTGGCCTTTTCCACGGCCAAAAAGTTTGCCCCTTCCGCGGCGGCATCCAACTCGTCGCGCAAGCGCATCACCGCGCGAGCCTCGTCGCGCTGAGCGTCCACTTCAACTTGCAGGCGCTGCACCGCGTCGGCACGGTTGGTGATCATCTGGCTCATGCCCAGCCAGAGGAAAAATACGACCGCGGTGGCAAGCCCAGCCATCAGCCAGATAAACGTGTAGCTGCGGCGGGCACGTTGCTCAGCAGGTAGAAAATTGAATCCCGCACGAGAACCATCCGCTTCGACCACATCCACCGCGCTGAGCGTTGAGGCCAAGCCATCGATGACCGTTAACTCATGTGCCAGACGTTCGCGCGTGACCAAGGCCAATTGCACCGGCACCTGACGAGCGTCGGCCGGATACGGCATGACGCGGCTGTCGTAATGCACCTGATCAGCGCGGAACGGGGTTTGACGATCGAGCTCAAAGCCAAGCACGCTCGACAGATTTTCGAGCGCGGCCACCGGCAGGTGCAAGGTGCGACGCAGCACCGCCTGTGGATCAACCAGCAGTACACGTCGACTCTCGCGGCTGTCCTCACCCAGCAATTCATTGATAGCTGCCGGCAAGGCTTCAGGCGGATCCATCGCGAGCCTGCCCAGCTCTGCGACGGTCCTCTCGCGCATGGCCTCGACGACTAATTCATCGCCATCACGTCGCAACAGCACGGATCGCTCCGACACACGAAAGCGCTCGCGCCAGCGCAGCGGCAGGCACGCACGCAACTCCTCGCCCCACCAGCTCAGAAAGCGTGGGATCGGGCTTTGCATGTAGCGCGCGCTGAGGCGGCTCAATAGCTGGGCTAGTTGGTCGGGAATCGTGGGCATAGGTACTTCAGAGGGTGTCCCCGTCCTGCCAACGCAGAACGGTATATGCCATGCCCGAGACCCCACCGCCGCCAAGCCGGATTGTGGCATCTACCTGCGTCCAGGTTCCGTTCGGAAGCGTGGCACGGGACTCAATACTATACGTGCCAGTGCCGCCTTGCGCCATTAGTTGCGTGCCATCGGGCAGCATCGGAGGCGGTGCGCCGCTGGTTGGATCCCACGCATGACGCGCCTCGATGATCTGTTGCGCCAACTCCGGCGTCATGCCCGGAAGCGCCATCAGTATTTCTAGCGGTGCAAAAGCAAAGTTGGGGCGCGACTGGCCGCCATACACCGTCAAAGCACGCTCGGTGAGCCGATAAATCTCCGGCGTCATGCCCAGCACCTGCAGCAACTCGGAAACCATGCTGAAAGGCGCGTTGTTCGGCCCCCAAGCCAAACCTTCAGCGGCGTACTCAGCTTCTTCAGCACCATTGGGAGAAACAAGGTCATCGGGATCGCGCCAATCCTGGATAGCAGCCGCCAGCGCGGCAGCCTGATCAGGTTCGACACCCACGCCCATGAACAGTTCCGTCAGCATTGCCTGATCGGCGATATTCAGATCGATCAAGCCGGACTCGTCGGTGATCTTGAGTTCGATGCTGGCTGCTTCGAAATCGAATTGATACGCTCGCCCGTCAGGAATCCAGCGCAACTGCGGATCGGGTACAGAAAGAAAATAGGCGGCTTCGTTGATGCCCGCCTCGGCCGCATAGCGTGCCACCGTGGCGTCGTAGAGATGGCGCGCCTGCATGCCTTCCACGCGCGCGATGAGCGCGAAAGAACCCAGCAAGATCACCAACAGGGCCATCAGCCACATCACGACGATAAAGGCTACACCGCGTTGCCGACGCGCTGATGCGGGCTGTCGTCTGTAAGTCATCACTGCAGATCCGTGCGACCGGAGTCTTGATCCGGCCGCAACTGGCGATGCATGCCAAACATGCTGGGCATAGCACTGCCGGCCAACACGGTGATATCTAGATCCGGCCAGACTCGCGCGGTGTCGTCATAGGTCAGCATCAGGCGAACCATCAAGGGCAGTTGCTGCACGTTGTCCCAATCACGCGCCCACTCACCCAGCTCGCCGTTCTCATCCATACCGCGATATTCAAACCACGCCTCGGAAAAGCCCTTCATCAACAACACCGGCTCACGCGGGTTGTTGGCCTTTGGGGCGTCTGGATCGAAACCGTTGAGCTGTGAGTGGTCGAACAACAATTGATTGCCGGCAATCGTGATCCATTGCACGTGCGGCCCGCCATTGGCCAGATGGCCAGGCATGGGAGCGACAAAGCGCAGCTGATTTCGATCAGCCTCAAACACATGGTTTTCACCGGTATCTTCCATGCGCTCGAATGGAACGGCCATGGCATGGGACAACTGGCGTCTCAGGAATTCCTGCACCGTGCGGGTTTCGTTGGTGTGCGAGATGGTGCGCTCGCCGCTATGGGTAATCCCGATAGCCGTACGCAAGGTGCCAAAGGCCATCGCCATCAGCAGCGCCAATAAGGTGATCGCAATCAAGACTTCCAACAAGGTGAAGCCGGAGTGCGCGCGCGGCAGAACTGGCGGATGCAACTTCATTGTGGCGTCAAGGCACGCAGGGTCGAAAACTGGACTTCGTGCACGCGCCGGCCCCGCTCCCACGTCACTACCAAATCAAGTCGGTACAGATCCACGGGCGCCATCGCCGGATCCTGTGGGGTATCCGTGGCGATCTCGTAGGGCCTGACATCAAGCTGCCACTGGTAGCGATCGCCAAAACGTCCAGAATCAGTGCCTTCCTCGAGCCGCTCACCCACGCCGGTCGTATCAAGCAGGGACTGCGCGTAGAGCGAGGCTTCGGTAAATTCGGTGGCACTGCGTGCTTGGTGCATGGCGCCGATGGCAACTTGCATTACCGCTGCCAAGCCTACGGCCAGCAGCGAAAAGGCGACCACCACCTCAATCAGAGTGAAACCCGATTGGCGGCGACCGATCACGACATGGGATGACATGAACGACATGCTGACCTCAACGGTCCTTGGGCTCGATTACCACAACTTCCCCGGTCAACCAGTTGATCTCGATACGCCAGGCCGCTTCACCTAGGATCAGCTCGACATTGCCGCCGGTAGATGCACCATCCGGAAAGAAGCGAATCCGACCGGTGTTTTCATCCTCCATCTCCGAACGCGCCGTTTCGAGCTGCATTTCCATCTTGCGCGGCAATTCAACCCACTTCTTGCCCGGTGCGCGATAACGCCGACCCTCCACGTCGATCGCCAGCGCTTGTGATTCACGCTTCACGATGGCTTGTCCACGGGTGTAGCGCAAAGCAGCAACGAGGTCACGGCTGGCAGCTTTAACCCGCGCTCCGGCCAAGCCGTCACCCACTGTCACGGCCACCAAGGTCATCGCCAGCGCGATCAGCGCGATCACCGCGAGAATTTCCACCAAGGTGAATCCACGCGTGCTGCGCATCGCTTGCCCTCGTCGCCTGTCCAAGCCGCGCAAGCCGTCAGTTCGCGCTCTGCTACAAACGCTCACAGCGAACGGCAGCCGGACCTTACTCGTTGGTGATGTCCGCATCCACACCCGAACCTCCGGGCTTACGGTCCGCACCATAACTGGTGATGGTGAAACTGCGACCCGAAGCGCTGTACTCAAAGGGGGTATTCCAAGGGTCCTTCAGCTCAGATTCCTTCGAATACGGGCCGAGCCAACCTTTGATGTTGCTGGAAGCAGAAACCAGTTCATCGAGCCGCTGCGGCACTTCGCCGGTGTCCATCTCGAATTGCGAGATTTTGACCTTGGCCCGATCCTGCCCACCAAACACCTGATTGGCAACCATGCCGGCAATCAGCGCGATCAGCGCTACCACGATCAGGATTTCGATCAGGCTGAAACCAGTCTGGCTACGCGCCAGAACCCGGGTATTGAGTCGTTGTTTCATTGTCATCACTTCCACTTTGTTGATTGTCAGCCGACCGCGTTGGTCAGGCTGAAGATCGGAATCAGGATCGCCATCATAATCAGCGCCACCACGATCGCCATGAACACCGTGACCGCTGGCACCAGCGCGGCAAGCAGGCGATCGACCGTATTTTTTACCTCGACGTCGAAGGTATCGGCGACCTTCGACAACATCGTATCCATCTCGCCCGACTCCTCACCCACTGCAATCATCTGCAAAGCAAGACGAGGAAATAATTTGCTGCGCCCAAGCGCTGACGCCAAGCCGCCACCGGTTTTGACCTCATTACTGGCCGCATCCACCGCATCCGATAGCGCCAGATTACCCATCACGTTGCGCGCAATCGAAAGTGCCGTCAACAATGGAACACCGTTGTGCACCAAAGTTCCCAGCGTTCGCGCCAAACGTGCGGTTTCGATGCGTGCCACCAAGCCGCCGACCAAGCCGCGACGCAGTATCCACGCGTCAAATGACCGACGTGAATCGGGATCGCGAAGGCGCTTGCGCAGTAGCAAAAAACCACCGATCAACAGCGCCAGCAACAACCACCAATAACCACTGACTACGTTGCCCGTCGCCATCACGACCTGGGTCAGCAGCGGCATATCGACATCCATATCTTCGAACAATGGTAGGAACTGCGGCACCACATAACCCAACAACAACAGCAAGGCGCCGAATACCATCAACACCAAAATCGACGGATAGATCAAGGCGTTGATGACTGATTCGCGCAGCGCCTTGCTGCGTTCAAGATAATCGGCCAGACGCTTGAGCGTGTCGTGGAGCGAGCCACCGACTTCGCCGGCACGCACCATGTTGATATACAAACGGGAGAACACGTTTTCCTGCTGTTCCATCGCCTGCGACAGCGGCGTACCGCCGCGCACCGCGTCACGAATCCGCTCGATCACGCGACGCGCCTCGGGCGCGTCAGGCAAGTCCAAAAGGATCTGCAACGCGCGATCCAGTGGCTGGCCCGCGCCTAGCAAAGTCGACAACTGTTGGGTGAACTGCAGCACCTGCGCCGTATTCATCGGTGCACGACGGAACATTGCTGCCAAACCGCCCTTGTCCGACTCGCCAGCCAGACGAGCTTCCAAGGGAAGGTTGCCAGCATCCTGCAGGCGCGTGACGACTTCCTCAGCGCTGGCCGCTTCCATCACGCCGTCGATGGGGTCGCCAGCAGAACTCAGGGCTCGGTAACGGAACTGGGCCATGCCTTAGCTTTCCTGCGTCACGCGCAGTACTTCCTCGAGCGTAGTGACGCCCTGCATCGCCTTGACCAATCCGTCCTCATACATGGTGCGCATGCCCAACTTCCGCGCTTCTTCCTCGATCGCGTTGGTATCGGCATGTTTCATGATCATGCGGCGGATCGGCTCACTGACGACCAAGAACTCCATGATCGTGGTACGACCAAGATAGCCGGTTGGGGTCAGAGCAGACGGCACCGGCCGATAGAGATAGATCGTGCCTTCCGGTTGGAACTTGCGCAGATCGAACTCTTTGATGACTTCCGGCGACGCCTCGTAGCGCTCGGCGTGGGTCGACTCGAGACGCCGCACCAAGCGCTGCGCCAAAATGCCATTAACGGTAGAGGTCAACAGGTAATCCTCGACCCCCATGTCGAGCATACGGGTCACGCCACCGGCAGCGTTGTTGGTGTGCAAGGTCGAGAGCACAAGGTGACCGGTCAGCGCCGATTGAATCGCGATCTTGGCGGTTTCCAGATCTCGCATTTCACCAATCATGATGATGTCGGGATCTTGTCGGACAATCGAGCGCAATGCATGGGCGAAGTCTAGGCCGATCTGCGGCTTGGCCTGAATCTGATTGACGCCTTCGAGTTGGTACTCGATCGGGTCTTCCACCGTGATGATCTTCACGTCCGCCGTATTGAGTTGCGACAAGGCGGTGTAGAGCGTGGTGGTCTTGCCCGAACCGGTCGGACCAGTCACCAGCAATATCCCATGCGGCAATTCCAGCACCTTGAGGAACTGGGACAAAAATTGGTCAGTAAAGCCGAGCTTCTTGAAGTCGAAGACGATGGATTCTCGGTCCAGGATACGCATCACAACCGATTCGCCGTGCGCGGTCGGAACCGTGGACACACGCAAGTCCAGTTCCTTGCCTTGCACCCGAATCATGATGCGACCATCTTGCGGCAGCCGGCGCTCGGCAATATTGAGTTTGGCCATGATCTTGATGCGACTGATCACGGCCGCGGTCAGATTGGCGGGAGGCGACTCCGCCTCTTCCAAAACACCGTCGACGCGATAGCGCACTTTGAGACGGTTCTCGAACGGTTCAATGTGGATATCAGAGGTGCGCTGTTCGACCGCGCGCTGGATCACCAAGTTGACCAAACGAATAACCGGCGCTTCCGAAGCAAGGTCGCGCAAGTGTTCGACATCGTCTTCATCATGGACATCTGAACCCTCGCCCAGATCCTCGACGATGGCACCCATCGCAGATCGGCCAGTACCGTAATAGCGCTCGATCAGGTCGTCGATTTCAGCACGCAGGCCGACCTTGACGCGCACTTGTCGGCCTGTGGCCATGTGTACAGCGTGGACCGG
>CAJDVW010000074.1_pt1 | contig 9816 bp, 4 predicted proteins | sample 7391471 | NCBI WGS metagenome assembly CAJDVW01 (sample SAMEA7055714, study PRJEB34461) | soil metagenome | biome: terrestrial ecosystem; feature: Peninsula; material: soil | place: Antarctica | collected 2016
CGAGAACGGTTTCTGGGGCGCGAAAATGGACTGGCGGATCACCGATAACCACTTGCTTGAGCTGCTTGGGTTCTCTGACAAGGACGAGTCCTTGACCGGCACTTACAACTACAACTGGGACCGTGATGAGATCGGTTCCAAAGTTGGTGATACGACCGATCAAGGTGGTGGCGACAATGGCTCGCTGACCTACACCGGCTATTTCGGTGAGAACTTTGTGGCGAAGGCCATGTATGGCATCAACCAATCGCGTGCCTTGTCTTTCTCGCCGGCCGATGTGGCGTGCGAGCAGATCTTCTACGACAGCAGCTTCGGCGATCGCTACGCAGCCATGGGTTCTCCGGCGCTGGGTTGCCATCCGGGTTCGGGCTCAGTGGTGACACACGCAGATGAACGTGAAGTGGCCCGCCTCGATTTCGAGTGGACGCTTGGCAACCATCTACTGAGCTTTGGTGTCGACCACGAAACGATGACCACGGATCGTAAAACGGTCTATCCGGGCTCCGGCATACGTTACACCGCCTACGTTGTTGACTCGGGCTCTCCGCTCGACAACGGTGCGCTGGTGCCGGCCGGCGTGGATCAGATTTTGATGGGTCGCGAACGCATCGATGGCGGCGTGTTCGAGACCTCAGCCAGCGCCTATTACATCGAAGACAGCTGGAGCGTGACGTCCAACCTGCTGCTGAATCTCGGCGTGCGTGTGGACAGCTTCGACAACAAGACTGCTACCGGCTCCAGCTTCATCAAGATGGATAATCTCGTTGCTCCACGTCTCGGCTTCTCTTGGGACATGAAGGGTGACGGCACTACTAAGCTGTTCGGTAACCTCGGCCGCTACTACCTGCCGGTCACCAACAACATCAACGTCACCTTCGCTGGCGGCCTGATCGACGAGCGCACGTTCTATGTGCTTGACGGCTGGCGTCAGGCGTCCAATCCGGTCACGGGTACCAGTTACATGGAGCCGATCATTGGTGCGCAGATTGGCAACGTGGATACCTCGTACAACATCAGTGTCGATGATTTGCGCCAGAGCGTGGATCGTGATCTGGACGCGGTCTACCAAGACGAAGCCATCCTCGGCTTCCAATCGGCTATTGATCAGGCGTGGTCGTGGGGTGTCAACGCAACGTATCGACGCATGAAGAATGCGCTGGATGATATCCGCATCAACCATACGCCGTGTGGTCCGGCTGGTCGTAACTTGTGGCCTATCGCCAACCCCGGTCAATCGTTGACAATCTGGGGTAATCAACGCATTGGCTGTGCCACAGAAGGCTGGATCACCATCGACACTTCCACCGACGGTTACCGTGCGGGTGGCAGCGGCGTGGTGATGGGCTACAAGACGCCCAAGCGCGAATACAAAGGGCTCGAGTTCCAGGTCGATCGCGCCTGGGATGGTAAGTGGTCGCTGAATGCGTCCTACCTGCTGTCGAAGTTGGACGGCAACCACGAAGGTCCGGTGAACTCAGATACCAACTACGGCGACACCGGCATGGTCCAGTACTGGGATCACCCGGCCAACAACCAGGACTACGGCCCGTTGTTCAATGACCATCGTCACCAGATCAAAGTGCGCGGTGTTTATGCCATCAACGATCAGTGGATGTTAGGCGCAACGATGACGGCGCAGTCGGGTGGCCCGATCACCCGTCTGGGCGTGGCATGGCCTGATGACAGCACCGGCGCCGCGTGGCGGGGCGGGTCGTATGCCGTGGGTCTACGACGTCGGTGCCAGCCTCACCTGGACTTTCCCTTCGGACAGTGTTGATCTCAAAGCACGTTTGTCGATCTTCAATCTGCTCGACCAGCAGACCGTCGTCAACGTACGCCAGCGTTACGAGGCTGCTCCAGGTACTGCGCGTCCACTGTTTGGTACCGGTACGCGTTGGCAGTCGCCGCGCACCATGCAGTTGGTGGTGACCTACAACTTCTAAGCACGACAGCTGGATAGTTCCACAGAAAGGTAGTCGGGTGACCTTTCTCTCTCTTCGGGCGGCCTGGCTGACAGGCCGCCCATTTTTTTCGGAGTGATTGCAGCAGTGAGTGAAGTGAAGATGGAACAAGCGTTGGCGTCAGGATCGTTCACTGGCGTGGATCTTGCTGCGTTGGCGGAGCGTGAAGGTACGCCCTTGTACGTCTATGGCGCATCGTCGATACGGGCTCGTGCACGCGCACTCAGTCAAGCCTTGCGTGGGCTTGATGCCGGCATACGCTACGCCGTCAAAGCCAATGGCAACCTTGCAGTGCTGCAGTTGCTTGCAGCGGAAGGGGTAGGTGCCGACATCGTTTCAGGCGGCGAGCTTGAACGCGCGCTGCGTGCTGGCATCGCGGCCGAAGACATCGTGTTCTCCGGCGTCGGCAAAACGGACGCAGAGATTCTTGCCGCGTTGAAAGTCGGTATCGGCCGCTTCAACGTGGAATCACGCGCCGAACTGGAATCGATCCAACGCCTCGCCGCGGAGCAAGGCGGACAGGCGCGTGCTTCGGTTCGAATCAACCCTGACGTCGATGCCCGCACCCACGCCAAGATCTCCACCGGCATGGCTGAGAATAAGTTTGGCGTCTCGATTGATGAGGCGCGCACGTGGTTCGACTCAGCTTCTCAGTATCCGAACGTTTGTCTAGATGGCTTGCACATGCATATCGGCTCGCAATTGCTGGACCTTGCGCCAGTGCGCGATGCGCTTCAATGCATCGGCGACTTCTGGCGCGAGCTGGATCAGGCCGGTCACATCATTAGCTCCATTGATGTTGGAGGCGGGCTGGGTGTTCGTTACCGCGAGGGAGAAGTGGCTCCTGATGCAGATGAGTATGTGGCTGCGATCCGCAGCGCGTTGGCAGGATTCGCCGGTAAGGTTCTGGTGGAACCAGGGCGCTGGCTGCTGGCGGAGGCCGGCCTGTTACTGACCCGCGTGGTGCTGGTAAAACACGGTCAGTCGCGCCGCTTTCTGGTGCTGGATGCGGCCATGAATGATTTGCTGCGACCCAGCCTATACGAGGCCTGGCACGATATTGTCCGCGTCGGAGCCGAGGACGGTCGAGAGAAGCTCAATTACGATGTCGTCGGGCCAGTCTGTGAGTCGGGCGACACCTTTGCCGTTGGGCGTGCGGTATCACGCTGTGAAGCCGGCGATTTGGTCGCCATTCTCGGTGCCGGTGCCTATGGTGCGTCGATGGCTTCCACCTACAACACGCGACCGTTGGCAGCCGAAGTATTGGTTGAAGATGGTCGTTATGCACTGATCCGGCGGCGTCAGAGTTTGGACGCCATTCTTGCCGACGAGCAGGCCGCTCGCGAATGGAGAACCGCATGAAACCTATAGTCCACGGGTTTGGATCCGGATGTCGCAGTGAGGCGGCCGGTATTGCCGTGCTTGAGCACTCGCCCCAGCCAACATCAGGGGCAATGCGCTTGTGTTTGGCCACGCTGACGCTGGGTTTAATGAGTCTGTGTGTTTCGGCCTTTGCACTTGAAACCGTGCGCCCGCTGACGCTGGATAGCCACATCGATATCCCAAATGACTACATGCGTCAGTCGCGCTTTGATGCCGGTGGTAACAGCGTCTTACAGGTTGATTTGGGCAAGATGCAGCGCGGCGGGTTGGATGCGGCCTTTCTTGTGATCTATGTCGATCAAGGTCCGCTCACATCAGAGGGTTATGCCGCTGCAGTGGCCCAGGCCGAACGCAAGTATTCGGCCATTGAGATGTTACTCACACAGAATCCGGATCGGGTTCGCGCCGCTCTCAGCCCGAAGGACATTCGCGACAACCGCGCACACGGACTGCTATCGGTCGCGATAGGTATCGAGAACAGCTACTCACTTGGGCACGATTTGAACCGCATCGACGCGGCTTTTGCCCACGGTGCGCGTTATCTCGGCTTGGTGCATGTGGGCAACAACGACCTGTGCAGCAGTTCCATGCCGGATGTGGACGCAGGCGAGCCGGCTCACAACAGCGCCGAAGATGCTGGCATGAGCGATTTCGGTCGCGCTGCCGTGGCGCGCGCCAATGCCTTGGGCATGATGGTCGATGTGTCACATGCCTCGGATCGCTGCGTGCGTGATGTCTTGGCGCTATCAAAGGCACCGATTATCGCCTCCCATTCCTCGGCCCGGGCTGTGACCGATCACCCGCGCAATCTGCCTGACGACTTGCTGCGTGTTATTGCAGCCAAGGGTGGTGTGATCCAGGCCGTCGCTTACAAACAGTTTGTGAAACACGATCCCGCTCGTTACGCCGCCGAAGAAGCGCTCGAAGAGGCCGTCATGCGTGGGGCAGGTGATACCGAGTACGACAGCGACAAACACGACTATCTACCCGCCATGGCGGAAGGCTTGGCGCAGATCCAGCGAGAACACCCGCTCGCCAATCTAGATGATTACATGGCTCACATCCGGCATCTGGTCGACGTCGCTGGTATCGATCACGTCGGCTTGGCGTCAGATTTTGATGGCGGCGGTGGGCTAACCGGTTGGATGGATGCGAGTGAAACTGGCAACGTCACGACGGCCTTGCGTGCAAGCGGTTTCAGCGCAGACGAAATCGCCAAACTGTGGAGTGGCAATTTGCTGCGGGTCTGGCAGGCCGCGATTGATGTGGCCGCAGGCGGGCCGGGTGCTGATGCCGAACTTTCTGCTACTGCGGCTCTGGTGGATAAGCTGGTGCAGCAGACGATCGCGCACTATGACTTGCCCGGCATCGCGCTCGGCGTGATCGAAGATGGCGAAATAAGCCTTGCCCGCGGTTACGGTGAAACCGTGGCGGGTAGCGGCGAGAAGATCGATCGCGAATCCCTGTTCAAGATCGCCTCCAACACCAAGGCCATGACGGTGGCGTTGGTGGCTCGCTTGGTGGATCAGGGTAAATTGCGCTGGGATGACCGCGTAGTTGATCACCTGCCGCAATTTCGCATGCACGATGACTGGGTCACGCAGAACTTCCAAGTTCGTGACTTGCTCATCCACAACAGTGGCCTTGGTCTGGGTGCCGGCGACCTAATGTTGTGGCCGGAGCCCAATCATTTCAGCCGCGCGGATCTCTTGGCGGGGCTCGCTCATTTGAAGCCGGTCAGCAGCTTTCGTTCGCGTTACGCCTACGACAATTTGCTGTACATCATCGCCGGCGAATTAGCAGCGGAGGTAGCCGGAGACACGTATGAGAATCTGTTGCGTCAGGAGGTCTTTCAGCCGCTTGGCCTGACGCGTTGCCACGTCGGTGAGTTTTCCCGCGATGCGGTTGCCAACATCGCTCAGCCTCACCGTCGCACGGCGGCTGGCAATGTCGCTATTAAAGTGGATGGGAAGGTGATTCCCGCCATCACCTCGGCTGCCGCCGGTGGCGTTCGTTGCAGTTTGGACGACATGCTGCTCTGGGCACACAACTGGCTCGATCCTGCGCTCACGCCGGATTGGCTCTCAGCCGAGCAACGCAAGGCCATCACCTCGGCACAGATGCCGATGCCGATCAGTGAGCGTGAACGGCGTTGGGAAAATACGCACTTTCGTGCCTATGGTTACGGTCTTCGTCTTTCTGATGCGCATGGACAATTTCGATTTGGCCACACCGGAACGCTCGACGGCATGTACTCAGCGATGGCAATTTTTCCAGACCTGCGCAATAGCTATGTTTTCTTGATCAATGGTGAGGCTGGCGATGCGCGCACGGTATTGGAAGCCGCTTTGACGCAGGTTCTGATCGGCTCCAAATCACTGCCTGATATCAAGCAACTCGCGCAGGAACTGCACTCGTCACGCGAAGCCTCCGGAGCTGACCAAGCACGCGCCCAGGCCGCCGTACGCAAGCCCGCATCGTCAAAAGACCTGGGTGACGCACTCGGCATCTATCACGATGCATGGTTCGGCGAAATCCGCTTGTGTCCGGAGGGCAAATCCGTGCAATGGGCATCGAGCAAATCGCCGCGTATGCACGGCACCGTTATGCAGGCCAAGACGCGCTTGCTAGTGGCTTGGGACGATCCCGCCAATGATGGCGCCGACGCTTGGCTAGACGTGGTGAAGGGCTCAGACGGCAAACCGAGCTTGGCGATGCGCGCCATCGATCCGGAAACAGACTTCAGTTATGACTTCCACGATCTCGCACCACGCCGCGTCCGGGCCTGCGATTGACGATGGTGGCCTCACATCGCACAGACATCGCCATTGTCGGCAACGGCATTGTCGGACTGTCCTGTGCCTTTTATTTGCAGCGCGCCGGTCATGATTGTCTCTTGATTGATCCGCAAGACTTCGGCGTTGGCGCTTCGTTTGGCAACGCCGGCGCATTGTCGTTTGCCAATGTCTTCCCACAGGCCACGCCCGGCATCGCGTGGCAGGGTCTGCGCATGCTGTTTAATCCGGATGCGCCGCTGAAACTGGACTTTGGCGCGTGGCCCGCGTGGTTCGGCTGGCTGCGGCGTTTCATCCGCGCCGGTCACGCCGATCAGATCGAGGCCATCATTGCGGCGCTGCACGCTATCAACGCGATCTCGCGCGCAGCGTGGTTCGAGCTTGCGCACGACATCAATGCGCAGGATTTACTGGATGAAACGGGCTATCTGCACCTTTACAGCGAAGCCAAAAATTTCGCCGCTGATGCGTGGAAACGCGAGTGGTATGAGCGTCTTGGCATCCCGTATCGCGTGCTGGATCATCAGCAGTTGCGTGAACTGGAACCGGGGCTGGGCGACGGCTTTGTTCGTGCGCTCCTGCAGGAAGACAGCGTAGCGCTGCGTGATCCGGGTGGTTTTTGCCGCCGATTGGGCACGGCATTGGTCGAGCAAGGCGCGCAGGTTCTGCGTGCGCGGGTACAGAAGATCGAACGCCAAGCGGACGGATACTGCATCAATACCGAGCAGGGCCAAGTCGCGGCTCGACGCGTCGTGCTGGCGACAGGTAGTCGCATCAACGAACTGCTGCACGGTCTTGCGCCAGTGCTGCCCGTCATCGCCGGACGCGGTTATCACCTTATGTATTCGACGCAGGCACCTGTGCCGCGACGCCCGATGCTGTGGATCGAGCGCTATATCGTGCTTTCTCCGATGGATACTGGCATTCGTTTAGCCGGTTTGAAGGACTTGACCGAACCCGGCCGTCCGCCGCGCTTCCGCTTCATCCATCGCCGCCAATCCGACGCGCGTCGCATGTTGCCGACTTTGCATGGCGCGCCGATGAGCGAGTGGTATGGCGATCGCCCCTTGAGCCCTGATTCGCTCCCGATCATTGATCGTCTTGATCATGACGGACTATTCGTCGCCACCGGCCACGGCCACCTCGGTATGACGCAAGGGCCGGCGACTGGCAAACTGATTGCCGAATTGGTCGATGGTCGTGAATCCAGTATCGCGCTGGAGCCTTATCGCCACGGACGTTTCAACTGAGGTTTAGGCGATACGCGCCGCTGTTGTAGCGGTGACCACGACCACGACCACTGGCACAAGCGGTCATGCAGCGCTGCGGCTACCATTTGGTTCGACTATCACTTCGGACGAATTCCATATGCGCCTGTTCGCCCTGCTTGCCGGCTTGCTCGTCGCAGCCGCGGTGTCTGCACAGACCCCGGGCTATTTCCGCTATCCCACGATCCATCAGGATTCAGTGGTGTTCACCGCTGAAGGTGACTTGTGGCTGGTTGCGGCTCAAGGCGGCGCGGCACGTCGCCTGACGACCCATCCGGCCGAAGAAAGTCGGCCTGCGATTTCACCCGATGGCACACAACTGGCTTTTACAGCCTCGTATGCCGGGGTGGAAGAGGCCTACGTGATGCCACTGGCGGGTGGCAGCCCGCAACGCATCAGCTTCGAGAACAGTCGCGCTCTGGTGTTGGGCTGGAGTGCGCAAGGCGAGGTGCTCTACGCGACCTTGGCCGCTGGCGGCACCGGTGGTGCGCAGCGTGTGATCGTGCGAGTCAACCCGGTCACCCAAGAACGACAAACTTTGCCGCTGGCCGAAGCCAACGACGCGGTACTCAGCAATGATGGCAAAACCCTGTTCTTCGTGCGTTTCGGCCTCGGTGTGACCAACGACAATGCCCGTGGTTATCGCGGTGGCGCGCTGTCGCAACTGTGGCGCTTTGATCTCGCTTCCGATGCCGAAGCCGTGCGCGTTGGGCCGCACGATGTGAATCTGCGCCGTCCGATGCTGGTTGGTGATCGCTTGATCGTTATTGCCGATCCGAACGGGCGTGACGTGCTGGCCGAACTGGACCCCGCCACCGGCAGTCTCACGCCATTGCCCATCGCGCAGGACTTTGATGTGCGCACTGCCAGCGCCTCGGATACGCGCGTCGTCTATCAGTCCGGCGCTGATTTACGTCTGTTTGATCTAACCACCCAACAGGATCGTGCCGTACCGGTTCACTTGGTGTCCGACTTCTCTCAGCGTCAGCCGCGCTGGCTTGAAGCGCCCTTGAAGTTTCTCGAGGGCAGTGATTTGTCCTCGGATGGTGAACGTATTGTGCTAGTTGCACGTGGCCGCGCTGTCATCGCCGGCGTCGGCGCGCCGCGCCGAGTGGATCTGGGCGTCGCTGATGGAGTGCGCGTGTCCTTTCCGGCCTTCTCGCCAGATCGAAAATTCGTCTATGTCGTCTCAGACGCGAGCGGCGAGGAAGAAGTCTGGCGTTATGCGGCTGATGGCAGCCCGGACGCACGTCAGCTTACTCGCGATGGGCAAACCCAGCGTAATGGCTTGTTTGTTTCGCCGGACGGCAAGTCATTAGCGCATACCGACAAGCGAGGCCGTCTCTGGCTGCTTGATATAGCCGCCAACAGCAATCGCGTAATCGACGAGTATGCGGAAGGTTTCGATGACGTGGTCTGGGCGCCAGACAGTCGGCATATCGCCGTGGTTCGCACCACCAGCGCTTACGGACGAAACCGCATCGGTCTTTACTCGCTGGATCGCAAGGAATTGGCGTGGTTGACCAGTGACAACTACGAATCAGGCTCGCCTGCATTCAGCCCGGATGGGAAGTGGCTGTGGCTCTTGTCTGATCGTGAATTCAAGCTGGTCAATGGCTCGCCCTGGGGCGATCGGAACACCGGCCCATATTTCGATAAACGCAGCCGCATTTATGCATTGGCGCTGCAACCGGACGCGCGTTTCCCATTCCAATCCAAGGATGAACTGCAGCCGCGTTATGACAGTGCGGACAAGCCTTCAGACACCAAGACGACTAAATCGGACAAGGGCGATTCCAAGCCAAAGACGTTGGTGTGGGATGACCTGGCATCGCGACTGTTCGAGGTGCCGGTAGCGGCCGGCGATTACTCCGCGTTGTCGGTGGATGCGCAGCGCTTGTACTTCCTCAGTGGCAGTGGCGGTTCGACCACACTGCAAACTCTGGCCTTCGATGACAGTAAAACCAAGATCGAAACCTTCGCCGAAAACGTTGCCAGCTATGCCCTCGCTCCGGCGGCCAAAAAGCTCATGATCCGTGTTGGCGCGCAATGGCCCGACAATCCTGGCAAGACTTACATCGTCGATGCCGGTGCCAATGCGCCCAAGGATCTGTCCGAAAGCCAAGTGCGCCTCGACGACTGGCGTTTGCGCGTGGATCCAACGGCCGAATGGCGACAGATGTTCGACGACGCGTGGCGCATGCACCGCGATCACTTCTATGACGCCAATCTGCGTGGTGTCGATTGGCAGAAAACCCGCCAGACCTACGCGCCGCTCTTGTCGCGCGTGACTGATCGCATCGAGCTGGATGACCTGTTGGCGCAGATGATGGGTGAACTCGGCGCATTGCACTCACAAGTGCGAGGCGGTGAGTTCCGCGAGGCAAAGGAAACGCCGACTTACGCCAG
>CAJDVW010000206.1_pt1 | contig 9777 bp, 7 predicted proteins | sample 7391471 | NCBI WGS metagenome assembly CAJDVW01 (sample SAMEA7055714, study PRJEB34461) | soil metagenome | biome: terrestrial ecosystem; feature: Peninsula; material: soil | place: Antarctica | collected 2016
TGGCAAGGCGATCACCGCCGATAGCGTCGATGCTGCGATCGAGTCTATGCGTGGGGCGGCGGGCACGGAAATCGGCCTAACGGTGTCGCGCGATGGCTCACGCGAACCGATTGTCTTCAATCTCAAACGCGAGACCATTCGGGTTTCAAGCGTGCGCGTGCGTTTGCTCGAACCGGGTTATGCCTATTTGCGCATTTCCAGCTTTCAGAACAACACCGGCCTGGATTTGGAGCGCAAGCTCAAGGAACTCAGCACGCCAGACAGCTCGGCACTGTTAGGGCTGGTGATGGATCTGCGTAACAATCCAGGTGGTTTACTCAATGCCGCGGTGGAATCGGCCGATGCCTTTCTTGACGAGGGCGTCATCGTCAGTACGCGTGGTCGATTAAGCCATTCTCGCAATGAATCGATGGCGCATAAAGGTGATGTGTTGGCCGGTGCGCCAATCGTGATTCTGGTTGATGGTGGCACCGCTAGCGCCGCTGAAGTATTAGCCGGTGCGCTGCGCGACCAGCGCCGAGCCATCGTGCTGGGGCGGCCTACCTTCGGTAAGGGATCCGTGCAGACGGTGCTGCCCTTGGACAATGGCGATTCGATCAAGCTGACCACGGCGCGTTACTACACCCCGAGTGGTTCCTCTATCCAAGCCACCGGCATCGTGCCCGACGTGATGCTAGATAACCACGAAGAAGGCTGGTCCGACTCCAGCTATCAGCCGCCCACACTGCGTGAGCGCGACTTACCCGGACATCTGCGTGGCGACAGCGAGCCCACGGGCGCGGACGTGGTTAAGACCGCGATTGTGCCGCAGGCGCAGGAGCTTGAGGACCACGGCGTGCGTGAGGCGCTTAATCTGCTCAAAGGATTGGCGGTCTTCCGCGATAAGGCCCAAGCGCCTGTCGCCAAGCCGAAGTAAGTTGGCAGCGTTGCGAACAATCACCTGCGCGGCGTCAGCCGCGCGAGTCGATTTCTCCGGCGGACGCTGTGCGCTCAGTGTTTGGCATTGATGCCTGCAAGGACGGGTCTTGCAAAGCATGTCGCAGCCAGTCGGCCAAATCGGGCAAACGCGAGTCAGCCCAATCACGTCTGCAACACAGCAGCCAGCGCGCGCGGGTTTCGACGAATCCAAACGGTGCGATCAAGCGACCGTTGGCAATGTCTTCGCGCACCAGTGGCTCGGGTGCGATGGCGATGCCAAGGCCCGCGCTCGCGGCTTCTAGTAAGTAATAAAGATGGTCGAAGCCAGTGCCCAGTTGCAGCAGATTCGGATCCAGCCCCATGCGTTGCGCCCAGTCCGGCCACGCTTGCGGGCGCGATGCGGTATGCAGCAGCGGTTGTTGCAGAAGAGAGTGGGGCGGATTTGATCGCAGAAGGTCTGCGGCGGCGTGGTTATTGGCTAATACCGGGCCGATACGCTCCGGTGCCAAGTCATAAACCTGCCACGCGTCCGGCCATGGCGGTGCGTGCAGAACAAGGGCAGCATCCAAGCCAGACAGACCTTCGTCCGGCATGGATTCCTGCGGAGAAAGATGCAGCTGTAGTGCCGGCAGGTCGCGCTCGAGTTGTGGCAATCGAGGGATGATCCAGCGTGCCAGCACGCTCGCCGCGCAACCCAATACCAGCGGCGCTTGGGCCTCAGCGCGACGGATTCGCGCAATGGCATCGCTGATGCCAGCAAACGCGATACCCGTAGCCTCCGCCAGTTGCGCCGCCGCCGCAGTCGGCACCAAGGAACGACCTTCGCGATGAAACAAACTCAGCCCGAGTTCGTCCTCTAGCGCACGCAATTGTCGACTGACCGCGCCGTGGGTGACATGCAATGCCTCAGCGGCGCGACTGACCCCAGTCAGCCGCACCACGGCCTCGAAGGCGCGTAAGGCATTGAGCGATGGCAAAGGCGTTGTCATGTGAGTTTTTCTATCATGTCGTGACAATAATATCGCTTATCAGGGGTGAAATTAGCCAGTAAGCTTGCGTTTCCTGCATATTAGAGCCCCCTGCCGTGGCTGATTTCCCCGACTACACCACCTACCCCGATGCGCGCGGCCATTTTGGCCAATTTGGCGGCAGCTTCGTGGCGGAGACCTTGCTGCATCCACTTCAGGAATTGACCGCTGCTTGGCTGCGCTATCGCGAAGACCCCGAGTTTCTGGCCGAGCTGGATGCGGATCTGCGCGACTATGTCGGTCGGCCCAGTCCGATCTACTTTGCCCAGCGCCTGACCGAAAAAGTGGGCGGTGCGCGCATCCTGCTAAAACGTGAAGATCTCAATCACACCGGCGCGCACAAGATCAACAACACCGTGGGTCAGGCGATGCTGGCCAAGCGCATGGGGAAAACTCGCATCATTGCCGAAACCGGTGCCGGCCAACACGGCGTAGCCTCCGCCACGGTCGCGGCCCGGCTTGGCCTGGAGTGCGTGGTCTACATGGGCGCAACCGACATTGAGCGCCAGAAGATCAACGTCTATCGGATGGCCTTGCTCGGTGCCAAAGTGGTGCCGGTTACCTCTGGCTCCAAGACTCTCAAGGACGCGTTGAACGAGGCCATGCGCGATTGGGTCACCAATGTGCGCGACACCTTCTACATCATCGGCACCGTGGCTGGGCCGCATCCGTATCCGATGATGGTGCGCGATTTCAACGCAGTCGTAGGGCGTGAGGCGCGGGTACAAATGCTGAATCAATATGGCCGCCTGCCCGATGCCATCACCGCCTGCGTGGGTGGTGGCAGTAATGCGATTGGCCTGTTTCATGCCTTTCTTAATGACCATGAAGTACGCATCGTCGGCGCAGAAGCGGCGGGCGAGGGCATCGCCACAGGGCGCCACGCGGCATCACTGGCGGCGGGTCGTCCGGGTGTACTGCATGGCAATCGCACCTATTTGTTGTGCGATGACGATGGTCAAATTACTGAAACCCATTCGATTTCCGCTGGCCTCGACTATCCCGGCGTCGGTCCGGAGCACTCCTTTTTGAAAGATACCGGGCGCGCTGATTACGTCGGCGTCACGGATGACGAGGCCTTGGAGGCGTTTCATCTCTTGTGCCGTACCGAAGGCATCTTGCCCGCGCTTGAATCCAGCCATGCCGTCGCTCAAGCCATCAAGCTCGCACGCGAACTGCCCAAGGATGGCCTGGTCCTATGCAATCTTTCCGGCCGCGGCGACAAAGATGTCCATACCATCGCCCAACGTGAAGGCATCGAGCTGTGAGTACCGACATGAAAAATCGCATCGATACGCGTTTTGCCGAGCTCAAGGCCGCCGGACGTGCGGGCCTGATTCCTTTCATAACCGCCGGCGATCCATCGGTCGAGGCGATGGTGGCAGTGATGCACGCCTTGGTCGAGGCCGGTGCTGATGTGCTGGAGCTGGGCGTGCCATTTTCTGATCCGATGGCGGATGGGCCGGTGATCCAGCTGGCCAGCGAACGCGCTCTGGCCCGCGGTGTGACGACCGATACCGTGTTTGGTTTTGTGCGTGAGTTTCGTCAACGCGATCAAACCACGCCCGTGGTGTTGATGGGCTATCTCAATCCGTTTGAGATTCACGGTGCCGAGCGCTATGCGCACGAGGCGGCAGCAGCGGGGATTGATGGCCTGTTGCTGGTCGATTGCCCGCCGGAAGAGTCTGGTGAAGTCCACGCCGTGTTGCGAGCGAATAACGTGCATCCCATTCTTCTGGCAGCACCCACCAGCAGTCCAGAACGCCTGCAGAACCTGATGCAGATCGGACAGGGCTATCTCTCATTCACCGGCGTGACGGGCGCTGCACACCTGCAAACCGATGCGGTGCGTGAAGCCGTTAGTGCCATTAAGACCTATGGCGATCTGCCCGTGGCCGTTGGTTTTGGCGTACGCGATGCGGCATCGGCCACGGCGATTGCGCAAGCGGCCGATGCTGTGGTGATCGGCAGCGCCTTGGTGGAGGCGATGAAGGAGGCGCTCAATTCCGACGATGCGGCCGCGCGTGCACGAAACTTTCTTGCGCCTATCCGGGCGGCACTGGATACGAGCGCGGCGTCAGGCTAAGTGTTTTGTGCCGGAGCGTGGCGCTCTCAGGCAAATGTTCGTCCCTGTCGCCAAGCGTTTGGCCGTTGCATTGAAACCCATCACAAATGCGGCTAAGTTGCGGCCATGCCGGATACGCGTGATGAAGTTGAAATGCTGCTACAAGTCTGGCGCGATGGTGATGCCACCGCGCTGGATGAGTTGTTGCCGCTCGTTTTTGAGCACTTGCGCCGTATCGCCCGAGCCCAGCGCATGCGAATCAGTGGTGGGGAGACGCTGCGCACCACAGCCTTGATTCACGAAACCTATTTGAAGTTGCGCCGAAGTGGGCATTTCAAGGCGGTCAGCCAGCAACACTTTCTCAATATCGCAGCGCGTGCGATGCGGCAGATCCTGGTCGATTACGCGCGCTCTCGCCTTGCCGCACGGCGGCGAGACGAAAGCGTGGCCGAAGATGCGCAGTCGCTTTCGCTGCGTCGCCACGCCAATGATCTGATTGATCTCGACGCCGCACTCGATCGTCTCGAGCCGACTCAACCGCGGCTTGTCGAAATCATTTTGTGTCGCTGCTTTGCCGGCTATACCGACCCGGAAAGAACTTGATGGCACCGAATACTCCTATTGATGACGACCGGCTCGATGCCGTGCTCGACGAATTGCTGGAGTTGGATCCTCACGCGCGCGCCCATCGCCTTGGATTGCTGGCCCGTCAGGAGCCGTTGTTGGCGCAACGTGCCGCGCGGATTTTGGCGGCTGAAGATTCACCACGCTTGGAACAGGCGCTAGGACGACTGGCCGATGATTTGATTGAAGACCAGACCGGCCTGGTGCCGGGCACGCGGCTTGGTCCGTGGCGGGTTAAAAGCCTGTTGGGCTCTGGCGGCATGGGTCGGGTGTATCTGGGCGAGCGCGCCGATGATGCATTCCAGATGCAGGTGGCGATCAAGGTGCTGCGCGGCGAGTTGGCGCTGCCCGCAGAAGTGCTCAAGCACGAGCGCGACTTGTTGGCGCGTTTGGAGCACCCAGCGCTCACGCGCCTGCTTGATGGGGGCGTCAGCGACGATGGCCATGTCTACCTCGTCATGGAATACGCCGCAGGCCAAACCTTGTCGGAATGGCTGCTCAACAGTAGTCCCTCACTCGAACGACGGATTGGCTTGTTTCTGGAGTTGGCTGCGGCCGTGGCTCATGCTCATCGGCATCGCGTCGTTCATGGCGACATTAGCCCGGGCAATGTGCTTATCGATGCCATGGGGCGGGTGCGTTTGCTAGATTTCGGTATTGCTCAATTGACCGATGTGACAGCGGATCACAGCGGCGTTGCTGCTGGTGCGATGACGCCAGGATATGCGGCACCAGAGCGCTTAGCCGGCGCGCCAGTGAGCGTGGCGACGGACATTTACGGCATGGGTGTGCTGTTGCGGTTTTTACTGACAGATGGCTCGTCTGCCAAAACTCTGACCGAGTTGCCGCGGCGCAAGGATGTTGACTCGATCTTGGCGCGTGCCAACGCTGAGTTGCCGCAGGCACGCTATCCGGATGTCAGTGCTCTGGCTCGCGATGTGCGCAACTGGCGCGCCGGCCGACCGGTACAGGCACGCGGCGGCGGAAGGGTTTACGCGACGCAGCGTTTCATGGGTCGGCATGGTGTGTCGGTGGCGGCCGGTGTGCTCGTATTCCTGACGCTGCTGGCCGCAAGCAGTCTCTTGCTTTGGCAGAACCGTGTCATACGCGGCGAGCGCGATCAGGCACGCATGGCCGAAGCGCGGGCCGATACCGTGTTGGACTATCTGGTTGGCGCGGTAGGAGCAGCCAGTCAAGAAGGGAGCGGACGCGCCCGATCCCGGGACATTGCGTTGACATCCAATATCGCCACGATCACCCGTGACTTTGCCGGCGATCCATCCGCGCGTCAGTACCTGTTGGCTCGATTAGCCGACTTGCACGTCAGGATGCAGGACTACGCCACCGCCGATATCTTGCTTGATGAGATCGGTGAGCTGGATGACTCAGGCGATGATGCGCTGGTGAAGCTGCGCGTGCTTGATGCTCGGGCGCTCATCGCACTCAATAAAGGCGACTTGGAAACCGCAGCGCGCCTCGAGAAAAAGGCGATTGCCTTGCTGCGTGATCAACCCAGTGCCCAGCAGGGTCAGTTATCGGAATTGCTGACATCGAGAGCGCAGATCGAAAGTCGAGCCGGTGATCAGGCTGCCGCCGTGCGCACCTTGCGCGAAGCCTTGCAGCTACGACTCGAAATTTCTCCGCCCGATGCGATCCAATCTGTGGTGGTTCGCAATGGGCTTGCCGTGGCACTGATGCGTGCCGGTGCCTACAACGATGCTCTGCTTGAGTTTCGCGCTTTGGTTTTGGCGCTGAATTCAAGCCATCGTGAGTACAGTTTGGACGCGGCCAATATTCACAATAATTATGCCGCCACTGCCTTTGTGGCGGGTTTGTACGACGAAGCCGGTCCGCAGTTTGAACGAGCACTGATGTTGCAGAGTGAGCGTTTCGGCCCGTCCGCGGCGCTGGCGGCCTTGTTGAGTAATTACGCGCGTTTGTGCGCGTGACTGAGGCAATCGTTGCCGGGTTCAAGGGTCAACATGACAAGGCGGCCGACGTCTTTGCCTTGGCCGAGCAGCAACTGGCCAGCGCACTGCCGCCATCGCATTCGTTGCTCGATCACGTACGTGCGGCCGAATTGGGCATGCGCGCTTGGCGTGGCTCCGTCAAGCCTGCCGATCCCGAGTTCGATCGCTTGTTGACCACGCTGGATACGCCGGCCACTTCGCGTCAGCGTGCTGAGCTGGCGTGTCATCGAAGTCGGCTGGCGCTGGAGCGCGAGCAGCTGACATTGGCGCTGGACAGTGCTCAGACGTGCATCGAGGCTTGGCTGTTCACTCAGGCCGATGCCAGTCCGCGTCTGATCAGCGCCCGTTTCTTGCAGGCTGAGGCGCGTTATCGTCAGGAGCCGAGCGCTGCGACCCGTCAACAACGTGACGCCGCATTGACGCTGGCAGAGGCCAGTCTGCCGCCGGCTAGTCCCGAACGCATGGCCGTGGCGAGCGTCTCCCAAAACTAAGCGCACACGCTCATGCCGGCTGCGCATTAGGTTGGCGCTTGCAGTAGGCAGACATACCGATTTGCTCGGTGTCGTGCGAGCGGTGCACGGTCGGGGCTACACTATCGGTCGCTTTTGCCGATGCACGAGTACAGATGAGCTGGTTGAGCAAATTGATGCCTACGCGCATTCGTACCGATGGTGCCAAGAAGGCCGACACGGTACGCAAGGGCTTATGGGAGCGGTGCGACATTTGTGCGACCGTCCTGTATCAGCCCGAGCTGGAACGCAATCTTTTCGTTTGCCCCAAGTGTGATCATCACATGGTGGTGGCTGCGCGTTATCGGCTTGGTGTGTTGTTCGATCCGGACAGTACGCATGAGCTTGACGCTCATTTGTCCCCGGTTGATCCGCTGAAATTCCGTGACACTAAGCGTTACGCCGACCGCATTCGTGCCGCGCAACGGCAGACGGATGAAAAAGACGCGTTGATTTCGATGCATGGTCGGTTGAAGGGACAGGCTCTGGTGGCCTGTGCCTTCGAGTTTCGCTATATGGGCGGTTCCATGGGATCGGTAGTGGGTGAGAAATTTACCCGCGCGGCGGAGTATGCGCTGGAGCATCGCATGCCTTTTGTCTGCTTTTCAGCGACCGGTGGAGCGCGTATGCAAGAGGGTTTGTTTTCGCTGATGCAGATGGCGAAAACCTCAGCGGCGCTAGCGCGTTTACGCGAAGCAGGTCTGCCTTATATTTCGGTATTGACGCACCCAACCACGGGTGGCGTGTCTGCCAGTTTGGGTATGTTGGGTGATCTCAACCTAGCCGAACCCAAGGCTTTGATCGGTTTTGCCGGCCCGCGCGTGATTGAGCAAACCGTGCGCGAAACCTTGCCACAAGGCTTTCAGCGCAGCGAATTTCTCTTGGAGCACGGGGCGATTGATGCGATCGTGGATCGACGCCAGATGCGTGACAAGCTGGCCTCGGTGCTCGCCCTATTAATGCGTGCGCCAAAGCCGGCCGACGCTGACGTCGTGGCTGATTGATCCATGCCCGCAACAGAACGACGCCATTTCGGTACCGACGGTATTCGTGGACGCGTCGGTGAAGGTGTAATTTCAGCGGACTTCGTGTTGAAACTGGGCTGGGCAGTGGGTCGCGCCTTGATCGGCAGTGGTCATCGGCCTGTCGTCGTAATCGGCAAAGACACTCGCATTTCCGGTTATATGTTTGAGTCAGCGCTAGAGGCGGGGCTGGTCGCTGCCGGTGCCGATGTGCGTTTATTAGGGCCGATGCCCACACCGGGCGTGGCCTACCTGACCCGATCCCTGCGCGCCGATGCCGGCATTGTCATCAGTGCCTCGCACAACCCGCATCAGGACAACGGCATCAAGTTCTTCTCGGGCAAAGGCGAAAAGCTGGACGACGCCACCGAACTGGCGATTGAGGCCATGTTGGAGCAGCCATTCTCTACGGTTGCCTCGGACTTGCTGGGCAAGGCGATGCGGGTCGACGACGCCGATGTGCGTTATGCCGAGTTTTGCAAATCCACCATATCGCCGGATTTTTCGCTTGCGGGCCGCCATATCGCGCTGGACTGTGCGCATGGCGCCAACTACCTGATCGGCCCGCGCGTATTTCGTGAATTGGGTGCCACGGTGTCAGCCATTGGGACCGCACCGGATGGGCTGAACATTAATCGTGGCGTGGGTTCCACCCATCCCGAAGCGTTGGCAGCCTTTGTGCGTGAGCGTGGCGCTGATCTGGGTATCGCCTTCGATGGTGATGGTGACCGACTGCTGTTTGTAGATCGCTTCGGGCAAGTGATCGATGGTGATGGCCTGATCTATCTATTGGCGCGTCGATGGCACGCCAGCGCGTTGCAGGTACTAGAAGCACTGGCTGAGCAGGGCCTGGCCTTGGAGCACGCCTTGAGCGACTACCGCCCTTTTCCGCAGCGCACGGTTAATGTGCCGGTGCGCGGTCGCGGTGCTTTGTCGGATCCCGCGGTGATCGCAGCGCGCGAACACGCCGAACACGATCTCAAGGGCAAAGGTCGGCTGGTGCTGCGCGCGTCTGGTACCGAGCCGGTGATCCGCGTCACGGTTGAGGCCGAAGACGCCGTCCTGATGCAATCGGTGCTGGATCGTCTGTCCGCGGCCGTGAGCGCCGCTGCCTGACCCGGCGCGTGTTGCACGAAAATGTCACGGGAAAGGCTATGCTTTCTTTATCTACTGAACTGTCAGGTAATTGGCCATGAGTGCTTCGATCCCCACCCTTGATATTCGTCGATTCGAGTCCGACCGTGATCGCTTCGTTGATGAGTTGGGCGCTGCTTACCGGGAGTGGGGTTTTGCCGGCATCCGTAACCACGGCATTGCGCAAAGTCTGATTGATGATGCTTACGCCGCGTTTCAACGTTACTTCGCGCTGCCGGAAGGCATCAAGAAGAAGTATCACGTGCCCGGAGGTGGCGGAGCGCGAGGCTACACGCCGTTTGGCGTGGAAACTGCCAAAGGCTCCAAGCACTTCGACTTGAAAGAGTTCTGGCATGTGGGGCGTGAGCTTCCGGCTGGCAGTCGCTACCGCGACGTGATGGCCGACAATCTCTGGCCGGAGGAAGTGGCTGAGTTCAAGCAGCATGCCCTGGCCCTGTATCGCGCCTTGGATGATTTGGGTTCGCGCGTGCTATCCGCCTTGGCGCT
>CAJDVW010000021.1_pt2 | contig 9678 bp, 6 predicted proteins | sample 7391471 | NCBI WGS metagenome assembly CAJDVW01 (sample SAMEA7055714, study PRJEB34461) | soil metagenome | biome: terrestrial ecosystem; feature: Peninsula; material: soil | place: Antarctica | collected 2016
GCCAACGACACAGCGCAGGCAGGAAGACGATGGCGGCGATACTCAAATGCGTGCAGTCTCGTCCCATCGCAGCACCCTACTGGATTTGGGGTTTGCACTTGGAAGTTGAGACTAAGCAGCCTGTGCTTACAGATCGCTCGGAGGCCAGTGAGCCCGGCCACTGGCGCAACCTAGCGGCGCATGCCGAAACGACGCGTAGCGCCGTCGGCTGTAATTACTAGGTTATAAACATGAAGCCATTAGACTTCAAGCATTGTCAGTCGAGGATTCAGGAGAGCGCTTCTTCGAGCAACTCTTCTTTACGTACGACTGCTCCAATGCCTCGTGCTCGCCTTTGAGACGCGCGTACTCTTGTGCTTCTGCGCCATCACCCTTCAAGAAGAATAAGGTGGGCCAAAACAAGATAAGGCCAACCCCCATCTTCGTCTTATCGCCTGATGCCCGCTTGTCAACCACGCCGGCGATCTCGCTTATGCGCAGCTGAAGGCGCTGATTCTCCTCGACGATCTGATCGCAGCTATAACTATCGTAAGTCATAGGTGAGACGTAAGTCGCCTTAATGTCTTTGGAACCGCTTGCGCAACCCGAAAGAATAACGACAGTGGACACAATCAGTAACTTTACTGCGTTCATAAAAACCCCCTTTTTGTAAATGTGTTTCTAAAGACTAACGATAGCCACAGCCTACCAATGCTCAAAGCTAGCCCTGCGTTGCTTGCGCGTTACGACAGTCAGTCGAGTGTACTCAAAGTTCCGGCTTGAAGGTGTCCTTCTCGCGTGGGCGCAACAGCCAACGACACAGCGCGGGCAGGAAGACGATGGCGGCGATCATGTTCACCACGAACATAAAGGTCAGCATCACGCCCATGTCGGCCTGGAACTTGAGGTCGGAAAAGATCCACATTGCCACACCGACAGCAAGCGTCAGGGCAGTGTAGAAAATTGCGATACCAGTGGTCTTGAGCGCGATGAAGTAAGACTCGGACACGGTCTTGCCCGCCTGCAAGGATTCACGCATGCGCGCGAAGATGTAGATCGCATAATCCACACCGATACCGACCCCCAAAGCGACCACGGTCAGGGTGTTGACCTTCATGCCGATGCCTAGCTCGACCATCAAGGAGTGGCCCAATTCAGTCACCAACACCAGCGGTAGCACGATACAAAGCGCGGCGAGCGGGCTGCGGAAGCTGATCAGACACATCAGGAATACGGCCCCATAAAGGAACAGCAACATGCGTCCTTCCACCGCACGCACCGTATCGTTGGTGGCAGCCATGACACCGATATTGCCGGTGGCAAGCCGCAGGTTGACGGCATCGCTCTGAAAGTCCTCGCCGTTGGCTTCGGCCTCGGCTGCCTGCGCAGCCAGTTCTGCTCGCAGATTCACTCCCTCATGCCAAGCCCCGTTTTCTGCACGGAAACTCTTCACCACATCTACCACTCGATCGATGGTTTCAGCGCGGTGGTCAGCCAGGAAGGCGGTCACCGGCATCGCCGAGCAATCCGTATTGAGCAGGCCTGAGTCGGTTTCAAATCCTTGGGTGGCTAATCGTAAGGAGTCGGAATCGCGTGGCAATGCGCGCCACTTGATCGCGCCATCATTCCAACCGGCGTTGACCAGTTTGGCCGCCATCGGCAGGGTGATGACCTGTTGCACGCCCGGCACATTGGCCAGATGCCACGCAAAACGATCCATCAACTCCATGGTCGGATAACTCAAGGTACACGCGTCGGGGCGCGCTTCGACGATGACGTTGAGGATGTCCACACCCAGCGCGAACTTGTTGGTGATGGCGCGCGCGTCTTGGTTGTAACGCGCATCTTCACGCAGTTCGGCCACGCCCTCCTGCGCATCGCCGATCATGACTTTGTCACCATAATCTTCGGCAAACCACCAAGTCACCGCGCCGATGACGATCAAAATAATCGCTGGTATCGGCTTGCTCAGGTGTGTCAAGCCGGCCCATACCACATCGAAGCGGGTGAGCTGACGGAGGCGGTATTCACGCTTCTTTTCCATGTTGCGCAGGCGCGTGTAGGACAGCAAGACCGGCAGCAGGATGAGGTCAGTCAGCAAGGTAATGGCGACGCCGACCGTTGCCGTAATAGCCAGCTCAAAAATGATCCGAATCGGGATCATCAGAATCGTTGCGAAGCCGATACAACCTGCAATTAGAGCCACCGCACCGGGCACGAGCAGCATGCGGAACGCGCAGCGGGCGGCAGTCAAGGGGTCAACGCCTTGGCGCTGACGCAACTCATCAACCGTACCGTCCTCCAATCCGCCAAAAAACAGTTCGCCGCGGAAGCGGTTGATCATCTGTTCGCCGTGACTGACCGCAATTGCGAATATCAGGAACGGCGTCAACATGTTCATCGGGTCGATACCAAAACCCATCAAACGCAAGGCGCCCAGCATCCAGATCACGGCAATCAGGGCCGAGAGTACGGTCAGGGTCGCGAGTTTGGTCGAGGTCGAATACAGGAACAGCAAGAGCCAGGTGAAGGCGATGGTCAGTACAAAGAACTTGATGACCGATCGCGCACCGTCGCTGATGTCGCCCACCATCTTGGCAAAACCGATGATGTGTACATCGAACCCTTCGGCCTCGTACTTGCCACGCAAGGCTTCGAACTGGTTCGCGATGTCTTGGTAGTCAATCTTGTTGGTTTCGCTTTCGGGCACCAGATCTGCCCAGATCATTGCGCCCGACCAGTCCTTGGCCACCAAACGACCGACGATGCCGGCCTTGACGATGTTGGAGCGGACGGTATCGAGGTCTTCCTCGGTCGCTTCTGCCGCGTTAAATTCGTTGGGGATGACGTTGCCGCCAGCAAAGCCGTCTTCGACGACTTCGACAAAGTTCACGTTGGGCGTGAACAGCGAGCGCATGCGCGCATTATCGGTGGCGTCGATCGCCATCACATCGGTGGTCATGCCCTCCAGCGCGGTAAAGAAGGCCGGTGTGAACATGTCACCATCACGCGCCATGAGCGCAACTAGCACGCGATTCGCACCGCCGAAGTCTGCCTCGTAGTCGAGGAAGGTCTGCATGTACTCGTGTTCAAGCGGGATCTGCTTCTTGAAGCCCGCATCCACGCGCAGCTGGCTCGCCAAAACGATCGCGATCACGGTCACGATTGCGAACACGGCCAACACGACCGGCCGGGCGCCAAAGATCAGTTTTTCCAAAGCCCGTGTAATCGGGCCCGCTTCCACATTGACTGGCTGCTGCATGGTTCTGATCTCCCTGTTTACTTGCTGGCGGGTGTGAAGGCATCGACGCCCTTCTCACCCGTCACCACGAGACTACGGTTAGCCCTGACCAGCACCCCTGCGAGCACGGGTGTCTCTTGATTGGCGTTGGTAAAAATTTGCTCACTGGGTGCCGAGCTGCCATCAGGTCGTATCAGCACGACCCCGTTGGCACCCACCATGACAAAGCCGTTGTCGCCATAAGCAGCGCCGCCCATCAGGCTCAAGTCGGTTCCGGTATCGATCTGTTCCCAGCTGTCGCCGAGGTCATGCGTTTCAAAGGCGTTGCCACGCATCCCATAAGCCACGACATGGTCGTCGCTGTAGCCGATGACACCAAACATCGAGCCACCGTAGGGCAACTGCAAGCGCTCCCACGAATGGCCATCATCCCTAGAACGAAACGCCGTGCCGCGCTCACCCACGATCATCAAGGCACCGCTACCGGTGCGTGTGATGGCATTGAAGTGCGGTTCGGCCAGATCATCCATCGCCAGATCCTCGTCAGAGAAGGTCCAGCTGTCATCGTCACCAACGCCATCCGCTGCGGCGGCTTCATCCGGCGTTTCGTCACCCGCATCCTCGTCGGATGGATGGGAGTCTTTGTTGGACTTGACGGTCGACACGAAACTCCAAGTAGCGCCCGCGTCATCGGTACGCAGCAATTGCGAGTACGCGCCAACGGCAAAGCCATGCGATGCGCTCAACATCAGAATGTCGAGCAGCGGCACGCCTTGATGGGCATCGAAAATAGCGTCCGGGCCTGTATCCATCACATCACGGCGCTGCAAGCTCCAGCTCAAACCGCCGTCTTGGCTGGCGATGATGGTGCCATCGTGACCGACCGCCCAAACCGCGTCACCTACCGCCGACACAGCCGTCAAGGTCGCACGGGTTGGCACATCGGAGACTTGCCGCCACTCAGTTCGACTTTCGGAAATCAGCACTTCACCGCGCTCGCCGACCGCGACGGCGCGCGAGGTGGCTTCGGTGATATCCAGAATCAGCGAGCGACTGGTTGCCAATGGCATCATCTCGCTGTCGTAGATGGTCTCAGCCGCCGTCAGGTCCTGCGCAGAAGCGGTCATGGGCTGCGCGATGAGAGCCAGCGCAAAAGCCACGCCATACGATGTGATACGGATGCTGTACATCTTGTCCTCCCCTGAATGCCCTATCGGTACTCTGTGAGTCACCACCGATCTTGACCGAATGGTGCCGCGTTTGCCGTGTTATGAGCAATGCCTCATCAGAAAATTACTCGCTGCATCGGAATCCAAACGAAATCAGCCGCGCCTTTCGGTCGCGGCTGACACATTCGTTTATCTTACAAAGTCCAAAACTCTGACTTTTTGCTCAGGCGCTTGACCGCAGCTGCGAACTAACTGCAAGGCAGGCACTTCATACACCTGCCTTGCAGCCGAACGTCGTCCAGAACAGAGCCAAGACCGGAGCGGTTTCACAAGACCTCAACGCACTCCGCGTGTACGCAATGCCTGCGGCGTGAAGTTCTCAAGCGACGACTGGAACGAGAAGTCAGGTGGTGTGTCTTGGTTGTCCACACCGGTTGCAAGGTAGCGGCCTGACTGAAGATCATGGCTATTTTCCATGGTCGTCCAGAACACCGGCACTTCGTAGTAGTTGATCGATGGAGCTTCGTGATAACGCCACACATCGCCTTGCGCGTTGTAGTGATCGAGGACCAAGATCTGCCAGCTGTCCTCGTCGACGTAGAAGGTACGACGTGGATTGATGTGACGCTTACCCGCCTTGAGAGTGGCATCAACCACCCAGACGCGATGCAGCTCGTAGCGCAAGTAGGCTGGGTCCAGATGGTTGGGCTTGATCATGTCCGACACCTGCGACTGGTCGCTGTCGGCCTTGTAGGAGTTGTACGGCACGTACATTTCCTGGCGTCCGATCAGCTTGAAGTCGTAGCGGTCAAGTGAACCGTTGAACATATCGGTCATATCCGAGGTGCGCAGACCATCCGACGCAGTACCCGGGTTGTCATAGGCCACGTTCGGCGCCAAACGCACGCGACGCTGTCCCGGGTTATAAACCCATGCCTTACGCGGCTGCACGTCCTGGTTCAGGGTTTCGTGGACCAACAAGACCTGACCCGCCAGACGTGCCGGCGCTTCTACCGACTGGTAGAAGTACAGCAGCACATTGTTGATATCAGCGATGGTGTTACCGGGCTTGTAATACAGACCCATGAACTCCTCACGGATTTTCACCATGTTGAAGCGACCGTTGGCCGTCACCGGTGCCAAGTTGGTCCAGCGTGCGGCGCTGACACCCTTGTACTTGAGCTTGTGGTTCCAGATCACTTCCGCGCCGCTTTGCGGAATCGGGAACGGAATCCCTTCCGCCGCATCAAGCACACCGTTTTCGTCAGCGGTCAACTTGGCTGTGGTCGCATTTTTGATGGTGTATTCGTAAGTACGCTGCGGGAACGAAGCCGAGCGACGCGTCGGATAGATGTCCATCCGGAAGGTTGGATACTTGGCGAACATCGCCTTCTGACCTTCGGTCAGCTTGTCTGCAAACTCGCGATAGTTGTCCGGTGTGATCGCAAACGTCGGCTTGTCAGCCGCGAATGGATCCGGGTGTGACATGCCTGGCTTGTAACCGGCCGGCGGGCTGGTGATACCACCCTCCCATGCGGGGATGGTGCCATCAGCATTACCTGCCTGGATCGCGCCCACTGCGGTCAGTTCCTTGCCAAGCTTGCCGGCTTGGTCTGCGCTGACGGCTGCGAACGCCGAGCCAGTGGCAAACGTCATGCCGACGCACACAGCCAAGGCGATACGAGTACGGGAAATCGTCATATAAAACTCCTTGGAGTGCGATCAGAACGAATACTTAGCCACGAGCGAGTAAAAGTCGCGATCGTGGATCTGGTTATGTGGCTTACCGCCGGTGAAGAGCGTGTAGCTGAGATCCAGCGACCACGCGTTCATGTAGCTAGCTTCAACACCCAAGGTGCCGGACTTGCGCCCGTCCAGGAAGTTTCCGCCAGGCCCTGGCGTGGTGCCATTGACGTCGTGATTGAATGCGACGCGCGGTGACATATTGAATGGCGAACCCAACACGTTGGAATAATCAGCCCTCGCCGCAACGCGATAACCCCAGCTAAAACGGGTCGCAAAACCACTGGTCGTGGTGACCGGATTGCGGAGATAGCCCGTATCGATGGCGTAACCACCACCTGTATCGGTACCCTCACCCTCGTAGCGGAGCAAGGCGGGATCAGGCAGATCCCAAACATGCGTGGCACCCACCTCGCCTACCAAGGCAACTTGATCAGCACCGAGGAAATTATTCGGACCAACAACTTTGGTGAAAGTTGACTGGATCTGGCTGACCTTGTGACGCTCCCAACCACGAATGTACTCACCGGGACCGTACTCACCCAACTGGCTGGAGAAACGCAGGCCAGGCTGGGGGATTACCGTGTTGAGCGGGGTCAAGCCGGCGAACAACAGTTCTACGTCATCAACCTGCAATGGCATGTTGGGGCGATAGCTGACTTCACCTTGGAAGGCGATGCCACCTGGGATCGAGGTGCTCCACGACAAGCCGTACAGATCGATGTCTTCCGGGAACTCAAGGAAGTAGCTACCCGAATTAGGTGCGGTGTTGGTCACCGAAATGCCCGACACCAGCGGCACGCGACTGTGGTATCTGAGGTAGAAAAGACCGAATTCAACGCCGTTCATGAAGTCGCTGTAGTAGCGCAAGGCTGCACCATACTGGCCGCTGTCCTTGGCGTTCTTATTCGCGCTGCGCGGGAAGGCAGCCGAACAACCGGCCCCTACCAACGAAGGCGGCAAGCCGGTATCACTGCGCCCATAACCCGCAGGCCCGCTGTAACAAACGTCTCGATACAGCGAGGGGTTGTTAACGGGCTGGGGCACCGTACCGAAGTTGAGCATGACGTACTCACCGCCCGGTGCAGCAAAGTCGTTCGCACTGAAGTAGGTACCGGCCGCGTCGATTTCGATTTCTTCAAACTCGAACATGTACAAGGCTTCGAGTGACAGCTTGTCGGTCAAGGAGAACGAAGCCCAGATCGAATCGATAGGCAGGTAGGCTTCCTTCAGCTCGGCACCGGCTACACGCAGTGCGGACAAGTCGAACGGGTTGATCACGTTAATGCCGTTCTGGATGAAGGTGCTTTCGCCCCAGCTCACCACCTGACGGCCCAAACGAACCGTGCCGTTGCCAGTTTCACCAAACGTGAAGTTATGGAAAACAAAAGCGTCGAGCATACGGAAGCGCTCGCCGATTAGGTCTTGTGCTTCCTTGGTCAGATCCTTGCGCCCGGCATTCTCGAAGTCGTAGAAGTAGGTGGCACGAGCAAAGGCACCCGAGTCACGATAATTCAAGGAGAGTTCCGACGTGATCTTGAAGGCGTTCGAGATCAGATCGCCCTTGTCGTACTTAAGATTGCCGTCGTCACGGTTAGCCGAGAAACGACCCCGCGCAGCGATCTGCAGTTGCTGAGCTTCCATGTACTGCCCGGCCGCTTGCAGGGCGGCGACTTGGGCAACGATGGCAGGATTGAAGTGAGCCTTGGCAAGCAGGTCATCAGCTTGATCCTGAGCTCGCCACGAGGCACCAAAAGAGAGCGTGGTATCAAGCGAGGCCGAAAGCTCGCCATTAGAGAAGTCCCATGCCATAGCAGGACTGGTCGCCAGCGCGATAACTCCGGCTACAGCCAGCGCCAAAGGTGCGGGGGTCGCGCGGAAGGATTTAGGTATACGGATCATGGTTGGCTCCTAACTTACTGCGCGCGGATGACGGAGGAATCCTGGACCACCACCGTGGTTCCGGAAGTCACCAGCAGACTGGCCATTTGGCCCTGCATTTCTGCGGTGACCGCTGGTACCGTCGGGCTGATCAGCGATGCGTGTTCACCAGCGGTGAAGCGCACGGCGCCTCGAATACCGTTGGCGGCTTGGGTTGTTTCGGAGATCGATGCCAGACCCAGCGCACGGATCAGCGGCTCGGTACCGGACAGAGGCGCACCCGGGACACTGTTGGGCACGACCTGATCTGGCTTGTTGCTGCCGCCGTTGCCAACCACTTCGTGCAAAAGGATTGCATTCTGCGCCGAGGCGAAGCCGTAGTTGATCGGGTCGATCGAGTCGATCACCTGCTGGGCTGCACCCATGAAGCTGTCGTAGGTCGGGGTACCCGCTTGGACGCCCGAAGCGGCAAGCCCGGCACGGATGCGGGGGCCGAATGCAGCCGAACCGTCAAGCAGGCGCGCGATGCCACCACCGGGTGCCGACAAGAGACCGACGTTGACCGTTGGCTCCAGCGCCAAGAACGGCGTTCCGACGATTGCGCCGAGTGAAAGCCCGACGAACTGAATGCGCGAACTGTCGAAGTCACCCGCGCCATTGCCGTCAAGGTCCAGGCCTGGAAGCGATGCGGTCAAGACGAACAGATCAGCAACCGCCTGACGCAAGTTGTCGCGCGAGGTCAGCAGCGAGGAAAGATTGATGAAGTGCGTGCCTGAATCATCGGCAATGCCGTCAGAGCCCGGAGCACCGGTGGCGTTATTCACGTAATCAACGTTGAAGGTACGCTCAGATGCGATGGCCCCAAACGGCGTATTGCTGATCGCCAATGGGCTGTCGGATGGCAGACCATGCAAGGGCAGATCGATTGAAACCACTGCAAAGCCCTGAGATGCCAAGGTCGCCGCCACCGCCAGTGCATGACTACGGTTGCCGGTGATGCCGTGCTGGAAGATCACGACCGGCCAGCCAGTAGCTGGTTTGGTGCGACCGGAGTTTGCATTTGGAACCGTTGCCAGAACCGGAATCGTGACGTCTGCGGTCTTGACCGGGAACGGATTGGCAAACGTGATATTGGTCGACGCCGGGCTGAGACCAGCCGCGTTGAAAGGTGGCACGTAGGCACCTGGCGCCGCCTTCCAGAAGCTCGTGAGCGGTGCGGTGGGGTTGGCCTGACTGGGTGCGCTCAGGTAGTACGGCACCGTCAGTGTTCCCATATAGATGTCTGCGATTGCCGGCTGCCCAACTGCGGACAGATTCATGCCGCTGTTGACCAGACGAGCCGGCCCCGGCTGAGTCACCGAACGCACCGCCTGCATTACCGGGGTAATGCTCTGCGTGGTGAAGACCCAACTGAGTACCACGTCATCAGGCTTAATACCCGCCGCGTTCGCGGCAGCAAGATGGGAGTTGGTGAGTCGACGCAATGGCTCCAAGGCGCACGCCGTGGCGGCAGGCAAGAGCGGATCGGTGCTCTGGCCATTCGCACAAAGTGGCGAGGTGCGCTTGGACAAGAAGTAGGTCTGATCCGGCGTAGCGTCATTGCCGCGTGGATCACGGATGCCGTCAGTCAACACCACCAGATAAGAGGTCAGCTGCTGCAAAGGA
>CAJDVW010000056.1_pt1 | contig 9641 bp, 5 predicted proteins | sample 7391471 | NCBI WGS metagenome assembly CAJDVW01 (sample SAMEA7055714, study PRJEB34461) | soil metagenome | biome: terrestrial ecosystem; feature: Peninsula; material: soil | place: Antarctica | collected 2016
TTGCGCTGGAAGACGCGCGCTTCTACTCGCATCCAGGCGTCGATTGGCGCGGTACTTTCAGGGCGGTCTGGCTGCTGGCGACCACCGATGGGAAGCGTGTCCCAGGTGGGTCGACGATCACCCAGCAGGTCGCGCGGATGTTCTTTCTCAGCCCGCAATATAGCTATGTGCGCAAGTTTCGCGAGATGCTGTTGGCGCTGAAAATGGAGAAAGAGCTAAGCAAGGAGGAGATCCTAGGGCTCTACTTGAACAAGAGCTTCTTCGGCAATCGAGCCTACGGCATCGTCGCTGCAGCTGAGTTCTACTATGGGAAAACGCTTGATGAGTTGAGCTTGGCCGAAGCCGCCATGCTCGCTTCGATTCCGAAGTTCCCATCCAGCGGTAACCCAGTGATCAACCCGGATCGCGCGATGATCCGGCGCAACTATGCGCTGCTGCGCATGCGGGATCTGGGCTTCATCGATGCGGCCGACTACCAATCTGCGCTGGCAGAGCCCAATCACGCCACTCCGCACGAGCCGCCGATGGAACTGGAAGCCTCGTACGTGGCGGAAATGGTGCGCCAGACGATGGTTGACCGCTTTGGCGCCGATGCCTTTACCAGCGGCTACCGCGCCTATACGACGCTGGATTCACGCATCCAAGAGGCGGCTAACGGCGCGGTCCGTACTGCCTTACTGGCATACGACCGGCGTCATGGCTGGCGCGGTGCCGAAGGCCATGTTGAGCTGACCGACACGGCTGTACCTGGCTTTGTGCAGGAGACCTTGCGCGATTTCCGGGTTCTTGGCGGTCTCTCGCCGGCACTGGTCACCCACGTTTCCGACGCAGAAGCCACCGTGGAATTGGCCGATGGCCAGGAAGTGGTGCTGGCACTTTCCAAGTTGCGCTGGGCGGGTGCCTACATATCGGCTGATCGTTATGGCGTGCCACCGCGCAGCATGGACGCGATTTTGACGCCCGGTGACATCGTGCGCTTGGCGCGCGATGCCGAGGGTGAGTTCGAATTGGCGCAAATCCCTCTGGTCCAAGGCGCGCTGGTAACGATGTCCGCCGAAGATGGCGCCATTTTGGCCCTCAACGGTGGCTTCAGCTTTGGACTTAACAAGTTCAACCGTGCGACCCAAGCGCTGCGCCAACCCGGCTCAAGCTTCAAGCCCTTCGTTTACGCGGCCGCGTTCGAACGCGGTTTCCACCCGGCCTCAATCGTGCTCGATGCGCCTGTGGTGTTCCACGATCGTTCCACCGGCACCTCCTGGCGCCCGTCCAACGACAACAATCAGTTTTCCGGCCCGATGCGGCTGCGCGAAGCGATGGTGACCTCTCGCAACTTGGTGTCGGTGCGCATTCTTGACGCCATCGGAGCCAGTTACGCCAAGCGCTACATCCAAAACTTCGGGTTCACGCCCGAAAGTTTGCCGGAAAACCTGTCATTGGCACTGGGTACGAGCTCGGTGTCGCCTTTGGCCGCGGCGCGCGGCTACGCCGCTTTCGCCAACGGCGGCTTCCTTGTCACGCCGTATTTTCTTTCGCACGTGGAAGATCGCGATGGGGTGGTGGTGCTTGCCGAACACGCTCCCCGCGCGTGTCGCTCGTGCTCGGATCGGCTGACAGCCGGCGTGTCCGAGCACGCAGGTGGTTTCAACCTTGGAGATGCCGTTGTCGACACGCCAGCCACCGTTGAGCTGGGACCTACACGCACTCAATTGGCACCGCCGGCAATCGACGAGCGCACCGCCTTCCTAATCCAATCGCTGTTGCGTGATGTCATCCAGCGCGGCACAGGGCGTGCGGCGCGTGTGCTGGAGAGAACAGACATTGGCGGCAAGACCGGCACCACCAACGACTCTCGCGACAGCTGGTTCTCTGGCTTCGGCGGCGGCGTGGTGACCAGCGCGTGGGTCGGCATGGATGATTTTTCCACCTTGGGCGCACGCGAGTTCGGTGCCACGGCGGCGCTGCCGATGTGGATCGACGTGATGCGCGCAGCGCTTGAGGGTGTTCCACAAGAAGACGCACCGATCCCCGACGGCATCGTCACAACCCTGATTGATCCGGCCACCGGCCTGCTAGTTCCTGCCGGAACACCAGGCGCTATCCGAGAGTTCATGAAGGTCGAAGATGCCTCACGCTTGGAAAATGCCAGTCGCGAGGCAATCCGCAATCCCACGAGCGGGCGCGAGTCGTTCGATATTTTCTGATGAATCACAGAGAACGACGGCGCTGGCTGGCTGAGCAAGCGGCGCGCTGCATGAGCGAACTGGCGATTGATGATCCGATGCGGGCGCTACGGCGTGTGCTTGGGCGTCAACCCGGCTCAAACGATCGTCGTCAATGGCCGGAGGCGGACGAAATCCGCGAAGCCTTGCGTGATTACCAGCGCTTGTTTCGTGGCTCCGAACAAGCGACGCACCTTGTGACGCGACGCCAAGCGGCGCGTGAAGCGATGCAGTTTCTCGCACCGTTTCATCCCTGTCTGACTGGCCCCGTGCTGGATGGCACGGCCGATGCCCACTCACCGGTGCAGTTACATCTGCATAGCGACGATAGCGAGACGGTGCTGCTGTTTCTGGAACGGCATGGCATCGCGCACCACACCGGCGAGCGCCGGATCCATCTGCCGCCACACGGCGTTGTCGCGGTGCCACACCTGAGCTTCGAGGCTGACGGAATTGGTTTTGAGCTGTGGATATTGCCCACCGCCAGCCAACGCCAGCCTCCATTGGCCGCCGACGGACGCACGCCGATATCACGCGCCACACCGGCACGTGTCGAACAACTTGGTCAGAGCGACTGATATTCGGTGGCAGGCGAGCGTCTCAGCTCACCTGCCACGCAGATGCCGTTTGAACCTCAACGGCGTGTGTTGATACCCACGTAATCGCGTGAAGTCGCACCGGTGTAGACCTGGCGTGGGCGACCGATGCGGTTCTCCGGATCGTTCTGCTGCTCGAGCCAATGTGATACCCAGCCAGCAGTACGCGCGATCGCAAACATCACGGTAAACATCTCAGTGGGAATGCCCAAGGCCTTATAAATGATGCCGCTATAGAAATCGACGTTCGGATACAGCTTGCGCTGCACGAAGTAATCGTCCTTGAGCGCGGCTTCTTCCAGTCGTAGTGCCACTTCCAGCAGCGGATCGTTGACCCCGAGCTCAGCCAGAACCTCGTGGGTCATCTCACGGATGATCGTGGCGCGCGGGTCAAAGTTCTTGTACACGCGATGACCGAAGCCCATCAGGCGGAAGCCGGATTCTTTGTCTTTGGCTTTATCGACAGCGGACTGGACGTGCTTCACATCACCAATCTCACCCAGCATCTTCAACACGGCCTCATTAGCGCCACCGTGCGCTGGCCCCCACAGTGCCGCGACACCCGCCGCCACACTCACGTAGGGATTGGCACCAGTGGACCCGACCAGACGCACCGTCGACGTAGATGCATTCTGCTCATGGTCGGCATGCAGGATAAACAGCAGATCCATCGCCTTGGCGACGATCGGATTGAGCTCGAGCGGGCCACTGGGCACTTCCTTCATCATGTGCAAGAAGCGCGTGGTGTAGTCGAGCTCGTTCTTCGGATAGCGGATCGGCCAGCCAATCGAATAGCGGTAGCAGGCGGCCGCGATGGTCGGCATCTTGGCGATTAGGCGGATCGCCGCCATACGGCGCTGTTCGGGATCATCAAGGTCCAGATCGTTGTAGTAAAAGCTAGACAGCGAGCCGAGCATCCCAGTCAACATCGCCATCGGATGCGCATCGTGGCGGAAGCCATACAGGAAGGTGCGAAAGGCCTCATGCATCATGGTGTGATGGGTCACCAGATGCTCAAACCCATCAAACTCGGTCTTGGTCGGCAGCTCGCCGTGCATCAGCAAGTAGGCAACTTCCATGAAGCTTGAGCTTTTGGCCAGTTGCTCAATCGGATAACCGCGGTAAAGCAGCACGCCGTTATCACCATCGATATAGGTGATCGCACTACGGCAGCTCGCGGTAGCGGCAAAACCGGGGTCGTAGGTGTAATAGCCGGTGTCGCGATGCAACTTGGCGATGTCCAGTGTCGGGCTACCCAGACTGCCGCGCACTACCGGTAGCTTTGCAGACGTGTCGCTGCCTGGATCGGTCAGAACGACGTGAGAACTGTCGGCCACGAAGAATCTCCTTAGAACAGATGATGGGAAGTGCGTTGACAGGATCGTGCGGCACCGCACAATCTAGCTTTCTGGGCCCAAACCCCGCGCTTGCAGGATTTTCAGCAACGCAAAGCCTGTCAATTATCGCACAGCAAAACGCCGCCCGTCATAGACGGACGGCGTTCGGTCATGTTGCAAAATACGCGCGGTGTTGCGCGTCAATATCTTGCAGCGGATTACTTAGTGTAGCGACGGCGGAACTTGTCCACGCGTCCTGCAGTATCCATGATCTTGTGCTTACCGGTGTAGAACGGATGCGAGCGCGAGGAAACCTCGAGCTTGACCAACGGATAGGTCTCACCGTCTTCCCATTTGACGGTGTCCTTGCTGGTCATCGTCGAACGCGTCAGGAACGAGAAGTCAGAGGAGGCGTCCTGGAACACAACCGGTTGGTATTTTGGATGAATATCGGCTTTCATGATCTGAGCCCTACGGCCTGAGAAATTGGCCAAGAAGGCCGGGGAAAGAGCGGAATTGTACTGCTCTGGTCATTTACACGCAAGACGTATTGTACACGGCAGCGGCGACACGGCTCCGCCGAGCTTGGCTGACGCCAGCTGTCATGCGATTTCTAGCCTGTGCCAGACTCCGCATATTGATGCGCTGCGGCAAATGTCCACACGCGACCACCTTCTCGGCGGCCTCCAGTGCACGCAGCGCAATAGCGAGTTTTCACGCGGGCGTGGCACGATGATGCCTGGCACGCAGGAGCGAACCATGCACGACCCGACCCTGAAAATGAACGACGATGAGGCGCGCCTCGCTGCGTTGCCGGATCGGATCGGCCCCTATCAAGTGCTCGGCTTGCTCGGCGAGGGCGGCATGGGTCGGGTTTACTTAGCACGTGAAACCCAGCCGCCACGCAACATTGCGCTAAAAGTGGTGCGCGGTCTGTCCGGCAATGCGCGCACGCGCTTTCAGCGCGAAGTGAAACTGCTGGCCCAACTCGAACATCCCGGCATCTGCCGGGTGTACGCCGCTGGCGAGGATGTGATCGGCGGAATATCGATCCCTTGGCTTGCGTTGGAGCTCATCTCGGGGCATGACCTGCGCGCCCACATTGAGCGCACTCGCCCCGACCTTAACCATCGCTTGCAGTTGATGATCTCGATCTGTCGCGCGGCCCACCATGCGCATGAACGCGGCGTCATCCATCGTGACCTCAAGCCCAGCAACATTTTGGTTGATGCCACCGGCGAACCGAAGATTCTCGATTTCGGCATTGCTCGACTGCACGGTGATGAAGAAGGAGTGACCCGCACCGGTCAGGTGCTGGGGACTGTGCCTTACATGAGTCCGGAACAATTATCTGGCAGCGATGGCGCAATTGATGCGCGCAGCGACGTCTATGCCTTGGGCGTGATTGCCTACGAAATGGTCAGCGGCCGCCTTCCCCACCCTCGGCTCACGACCTCAAGCTTGTTCGAGGCGCTCGATATCATGCGTCACGAGCAACCGCCACGGCTTTCCAGCCTGTCACCGCAGGCGCGCGGCGATCTGGAAAAAGTCGTGATGAAGGCGCTGGCGACCGAATCTGCGCGCCGCTATGCGAGCGCGGGTGAGTTTGCTGACGATCTGCAACGCCTGCTGGATCATCAACCCGTGCAGGCGCGCGCGCCCACGCTGATCTATCGCGGCAGCCGATTTGTGCGCCGTCACCGTGCCCTGACCGTAGCCGCCAGCGTGGTATTTATTGCCCTGCTGGCCACCGCCAGCATCAGTACGTTTTCGGCCCAACGCGCGCGCGCTGCGCTGGCGGAAACCGAAGCCCGCACCTTGGAGCTACGGGCGGTTAACGACTTCGTTGGACACATGCTGACAGGCGCTGACCCCGAACTGGGCGGATCGCCGGATACGCCATTGCGAGACGTGCTTGATGAGGCCGCTCGCTCCCTCGATGTAACCAGCGTTCCGCCACGCATTGCCGGCCAAGTGGCCCTGTTGCTTGGGCGCACGTGGAGTGCCTTGGGCGAAAGCCCGCGCGCGCAGGACTTCTTTGACCGCGCGCAAAACTGGCTGGACGAGGGCTTTGGTCCCGGCAGCGCGGAAGCCTCCGATGCCGAGTTTTCACGACTGGAAGACCTTGCGCGCTCCGGCCAAGCCGAGTCCGCGATTGACGGGACGCTCGCACTCGCCGCGCGGCTGTCGCAGATCGATGAACCGTGGGCACGCGAACTGGGCTTTCGGGCTCGCGCGCTTCAGGCTGAAGCGCTGGAGGAAGGTGGCGACACCGACGCGGCGGTCGCACTTAATCGCGAATTACTGAAAGATCCGTTGCTGGCGCAACTCCCCGATACGATCGAAGTGACCGACGTGCTGCGCCACAACTTGGCGTACGCGCTGCTCAGCATCGGTGGTTTCAGCGAAGCCGAAACCCTGATTCGCGCGACCTTGGAATCAGAATCGGCGCGAATGGGTGCCAATCACCCGCAAGTGCTCTACACCCGCAAGGTACTCGGCCAGGTGCTCCACCGTCAGGGTCGATTGGATGAGGCGGCCGAGCTGTATGCCAATGTGTTCGAACAACGCAGTCAGCGTTACGGTGACGATCATCCGCTCACGCTCAATTCCGAGATGCAGCTTGCGGCGGCGTACAACAGCTTGGATCGCCCTGCCGAGGCGGAACCGCTGCTGCGCCACGCCTTAACCACGCGTATCGCACGTGGCGAGGGTGAGTCACGCGACACCATCGTCAACTATGTGATGTTGATCAGCACGCTCGAAAAACTCGACCAGTCGGAGGCGGCACTGGCGATGGCTGAAAAAGTCATCGCCATGGAAAACGGCGAACCTAACCGTGACACGCTGGCGGCGCGCTCAGCGCGTGGTGTGCTGCTGCTCAAGGCCGGCCGAATCGTCGATGCACGTGCAAACTTCGACGTGCTGTTGCGGCTCGCGCCGGACATCGTCGGCCCCAACTACCCACACTGGCCGGTTTTTCTTTCCAACGCCGCTGAAGCCGATCTTGCTGCGGGCGATGCCCAGACCGCGCGTGAGCGGCTCGAGCCGGCAGTGGACCTGTTCACACGCCAACGCGGCCCGGATCATCCGCTCACGCAACTCGCCCAATCACGCCTTGATCGCGCCTACGATGCGCTGGGTGTGAGTGAAGTCGATCGGCTTGACGCCGGGGCTACAGACAAACAATAGACACACCAATCCCGCGGCGATGGCTCAGCGCAGGATCGAATCTGGCAGCGCGGCACAGGCGAAAACCAGGAATTGCTGGAAGGCATGGGGCACCGGCGCTAATGCGCTGTCGCGGCGCATCACCAAGCCCACTTCCATCGGTGGCAGCATGTCGGAGATGCCGCGACTATCAATCCGACGGCCCTCCAGCGAGAGCGGGCGATAGACAATATCGGACAAGATGGTGACGCCAAATCCATGCGCGACCAAGCCACGCAGCGCCTCAAGCGTGGAGGTGCGAAAAGCGATGCTCGGCTCCAGTCCCGCGGCACGCCAGTAGCGCAGAGTAGACACCTCACCCTCGTCCACCGTGAGCTGGATATAGGGATGCTCGGCAATATCACTCAAGCCTATCTGCGACAGCGCCGACAATGGATGATTTTGCGCCAGCCACAGCTGCCGACGTGAGCGCGCCAACACCTGATGGCGCAAACGCGTATCCGGGCCCATGTTGGACGTGATGCACAGACCCATATCCAGATCGCCATTGGCCACGCCACACTCAATGCTGGGCCGATCCATGTCGATCAGATCGAACTCGACTTTGGGATAGTCGCGCCGGAAGCGAGCTAGAAGCCCCGGCAGAAAGTAGCCAAGCACGGTGTACGAGGCGCCCATACGCACCACACCGCTCAGGTCATCACCGAAAAACAAGGGCTCATTCAGCGCGTCCTGCAAGGTATCCAGCGCATGTCGCACGTGCTGATGGAAGCGATGCCCAGCGGCGGTGAGGATCACCCCATGCGGCAAACGCTCGAACAAATCCGCGCCGACGATGGATTCCAGTTGCGCAATGGCGGTCGTGATAACCGATTGCGAGACATGCACCTGCTGCGCGGCCAGCGAGAATTGGCCGAGTTCGGCCGCTGCCGCGAAGTAGCGCAGCTGCTTGAGTGACAGATTGCGTGGGATCGTCATCTGTTTTACAGATACCAGAAAGAATGAATAGCCATTTTACGATAGCGAGCGAACACTCTAAACTTAGCGGCTGCATGTACCACACACCACCCGTCGCATACTTCTGTGTGCGGGTGCGTCCATTTAGCAGTTCGAGGTTTCTGCAATGAGCGACTTCGCCCCTCTGCGTCTGCACGTGCCCGAGCCCAGCGCCCGGCCGGGGCAGCGTACAGACTTCTCCTATCTTAAATTATCTCCAGCGGGTGCCTTACCGGCCCTGCCACTAGACCTACCGGCCTCGGCCACCATCGACCACGCGCGCGGATTGATCCGTGTGCTGGATGACGATGGCCACGCGGTCGGCCCGTGGGCCGAAGGCATCCCGGACGAGGTCTTGCTTCAAGGCATGCATGCCATGCTCAAAACCCGCGCCTACGATGCGCGTTTGCTAATCGCCCAGCGGCAGAAGAAGACTTCCTTCTATATGCAGTGTTTGGGTGAAGAAGCGATCGCTATCGGCCAGACCTTGGCGCTACGCGACGGCGATATGCATTTTCCGACGTACAGGCAAACGGGCATCCTGATCGCCAAGCAAGTGCCGTTGGTCGACATGATGTGCCAGGTACTGTCGAACGCTGCCGATCCCTTGCGCGGGCGCCAGTTGCCGATCATGTATTCGTACAAAGAGCATGGCTTCTTTTCGATCTCCGGCAATCTCACCACTCAGTACATCCAAGCGGTGGGCTGGGCTATGGCCTCGGCAATCAAGGGCGATACCAAGATCGCTGCAGCCTGGGTCGGCGATGGTGCCACGGCGGAAGGTGACTTCCACGCCGCATTGACCTTTGCCGAAGTGTACGAAGCCCCAGTGATTCTCAACATCGTCAACAACCAGTGGGCGATTTCGACCTTCCAAGCCATTGCCGGCGGCGAATACACCAGTTTCGCCACGCGCGGCCTCGGTTACGGAATCCCCTCGGTACGCGTTGACGGCAATGACTTCTTGGCGGTCTACGCGGTTTCGCGCTGGGCCGCCAAGCGCGCCCGCAGCGACCTTGGCCCGACCCTGATCGAATGGGTCACCTATCGCGCCGGACCGCACTCCACGTCGGACGATCCCTCCAAGTACCGACCCGCCGACGATGCCGACTACTTCCCGCTCGGTGACCCAATCGAACGTCTGAAAAAACACCTGATCCTGCGCGGCCTGTGGAGCGAAGAAAAGCACGAGCAAACGCGTGCCGAACTCGACGCTGAAGTGACCGCCGCGCTCAAGGAAGCTGAGCGTCACGGCATTCTTGGCAGCGTCAACCGCCCTGGCCCGGCCGACATGTTCGAGGGTGTCTACAAAGACATGCCTG
>CAJDVW010000061.1_pt1 | contig 9572 bp, 4 predicted proteins | sample 7391471 | NCBI WGS metagenome assembly CAJDVW01 (sample SAMEA7055714, study PRJEB34461) | soil metagenome | biome: terrestrial ecosystem; feature: Peninsula; material: soil | place: Antarctica | collected 2016
CAATCGCGTCATCGATACGCTGCATGTGCATGGTGAATTGCGCGAGGTTTATTGCGTTGACGATTCGCTCTGGATCATGGAAGCGTACCCCGGCAAGTCAGAAGATGAATTGGATTTCAAGGCGCGAATCGGCTTCTTCCTCTCCTGGGCCTTGATTCGACTGGAAGACGCATATCGCGGCCGAGCGGTGCGTGGATGCGCGGTGGCTAAGCTGCCATCAAAAAGCGCAGCTCCGGATCGTTGGAGCCGGAGCTTCAACCAATGGGACGACGCCTACATGGCCGCGGTATATAGCGGTGAAGATACGACCGTGCAACGGATGATTGCCGATATCGAAAGGCGCGTGACGGACTTGCTGCAGTTCTGGCAGATCTCCCAACAACATCCGCAATGGTACTTTCCGGCGACGTCATGGCTTGCAACGGGCAATGATGAGCACGCTAGTGGCTAGGCGGCTACAACGGTCGCGGTGAACGTGACTACTCCCCCGGCTATGCGAGGGTGCTGGCGGGCGAACGTGACTTTTCCGATGAAGGCGACGCCGCATTGCTACTGAGCAACGCCCTGCACTTGCGTGACCTGATCACCCTCACGCTGGAAGCGGAGGATGCAGCATGAGTGAGATGACTGGCACCCAAAACACCAAAAGCGTAAAAGATTGGACCGAACTGCCCTTGGCTGCGGGCGGCCGCAGTTTGATCGAGGCCAGCGCCGGCACCGGCAAAACGTGGACGATTGCGGTGCTGTATCTGCGCCTGCTACTGGAACAAGGCTTCAGCCCGAAACAGATCATTGTCACCACCTTCACTGACGCCGCTGCACAGGAATTACGCGAGCGTATTCGTAGCCGTTTATTGGCCGCAGAGCAGCAGGCCAGACAACTACTTGAGCCGCAGCCGGATGGGGACGAAGCTTTTCCCGCGCCGTCGGTCGACGAGGCATGGCTTGCAAATCGGTGGCGAAGAAGCGCGGATTCCCCATGGGAATATGAAAAGGTCACACTCGACTTCAATCGCTTGCGACTCGCTCTGGCCGAGCTCGATCTCGCCCCTATTGGCACCCTGCACAGCCTGTGCCGCAAGATTCTCACCGACTATCCATTTGAGAGTGGCAGCACATTTGATCTTGGCGACATGGTGTCGTCGGACAGCTTGCTGGATGAATGCGCGAATGATCTTCGGCGACGCTTGTACCAAGGCGATACGACTGATGTCGAGGATGAGCAAAGAGAATATCTCCCCGAAAAACTGTCCACTTTGCGCAGTCGGCTCAAGGCCTATCTGAGCTCCGGCGTTGTATTGCCGGTGCCAGATGAGGAAGCGTTGTGCAGCGTATTGACCGAGGAAAGCGCAGCGCGGATAGAAGCGTTTTCCGAAAGAGATGAAATGTATGTTTTGACAAAGACGGGCAGACCCCAAGCGACCCTGAAAAATGCCTTGGGATCTCTCGTCAAGTGGATTCGAGATCCCACTCAAGTCATTGGACCTACCCACACAACGACGCTCGCAAATCTCCAGCCGGAATTCAAGCCCGAACACTGGGAACAGTTGTCTTCGAATCCGGATTTTGCCCTTTTGAAGCAGGTTCTCGCAGCATGGGAGCAACTCGAGCACGCTCCCGAGGCACGCGCGTGGAAGACGTGGGTCGATGCCGCCCGCAGGTCCAATCAACAACGTCTTGCCGCTGCGGGCCAACTCACGTTCGACGAGCTGATCGAGCGCGTTCACCGTGCCTTACCCGCCGGCGGCAGCGCGCTGGCTGATCGTCTGTTTGATGCATGGCCGGTCGCGCTGGTCGACGAGTTCCAGGATACCGACACGCAGCAATACACCATCCTTGATCGCATCTACCGTGATGTTGATAACGCTCATCGTGGTTGCCTGGTGATGATCGGCGACCCGAAACAGGCAATCTATCGCTTCCGCGGCGGCGATATTGATGCCTATCTTGCCGCACGCAAGAGCGCGTCTAGCATCCTCACTCTGGATAGCAACTTCCGCTCATCAAGCCAGCTAGTTGCCGCATTCAATGCGCTCTATGCACGCGCTGGCGAAGTGCTTAGCAGTGACCCGGGCCACCCCATTTTTTATCAAAAAGTGAATCCCAGTGATCGACGTGACGCTGATCCCTACCGTGTGAATGGCAATCTCTGCGACCAGCCACTGCAATTCCATTATTGGGATGCGGACGACGTTCCCGTCGACGCTCCAAGCCGAACGAAACTCGCATTGGAAGCCTGTGCCAACCACATTGTTGAGTTGCTCTCGGGCGGTCACCACATCGGCGACCAGTCGGTGCAACCTGGCGATATCGCGGTGCTCTTACCGAGCAACGCCCACATCGCGCAGTTACGCGATCTACTGAGCGATCGGGATGTGCCGTACGTTTCAGCGGCTAAAAACAGTGTGTTTTCCTCGGACTGTGCGCGTGAATTGCGGATCATCCTCTACGCCGCGATGCACCCGCGTGATAACGGCGCAGTGCGCGCAGCACTGGCTACGCGACTGCTTGGCAAGACCTACGGTGAATTGCTTAAGTTGCGCGATCAACCGGATGCTTGGCAGACCGAGGCAGCGCTGTTCGTGAAGCTGGACGAACTCTGGCAACAGCGCGGGGTGCTTGCGCTGATTCAAAGGGTCACCCACGAATCAAGTCCACGTCTGTTTGCGCGAAGTGACAGCGAGCGGGTGCTGACGGACCTGCGTCATCTCGGTGAGTTGCTACAAGAACGCAGCGAGAAGATAACGGGCCGTGAGCAACTGATGACCTGGTTGGGCGAACAATGCGATGACAAAGGCGACCAAGCGGGTGACGCATCGGATGACATGCAGCTACGGATCGAATCCGATGCGGCGCGTGTGCGCTTGATGACCTTGCATTCAAGCAAGGGCTTGGAGTTTCCTATCGTGATGTTGCCGTTGATGTGGGCTAACCGGCAAAACGTGCACGACACCATAACCGTGTTGCATGACCCGAACTCAGGCCAGCGCGTGGTCGGCTTTGGCTCTGAGGCGAAGAGGCGCTACCAGCAGGAAGGCCAGGACGAACGCTTTCGCTTGCTCTATGTCGCGCTTACACGCGCACGGCATGCATGTCATGTATACGCATTGGATCCGAAAAGACAGAGTAACAAGCGCACAACATCACCGGATACCGATCCCGCTCGAGCGCCTCTCGACAGCATCATCGAGCGACTCATCGAATCAGATCAGCCGCCAGAGACCATGGAGCACGTCCTCTGGTCACGCGGCCCATGGCGCTGGAAGATTAAAAAGTACCAGTCGGAAGACGCAGGCGAAGTGTTGACGCCGCACGTATTGACTGAGCCGAATGCAACTCGGTTCGAGTTCAGATACAGCTTCTCGGCACTTGCTAAAAGCGATAGCTTCATCCCGCTGGAAGAGCGCGCTGCGTCCGACGAGGCAGAGCTTGGCGGCACAGCGTTTGAACAGCAGGAGGCAGCACTCGATGCGGCAGCCTCCGCAGCAAGCCTTCCAATCGAAGAGTCTGTGCCGGAGCAAGAGCAGCCTCAACTGCAATGGTTGGCTCCGATTGCAGGCCCCGACTTCGGCAATGCCTTGCACGCGATTTTCGAGAACCGCGCCATCGGGCGCCCAATGACGGAGCAGCACGCGCTCGTTCGTCGCCACTTGCTTGATGAAGGTGTGCAATTGGGCGAGATCATCATTGATGAGCTGGTGCCTCATCTTGCTGATCGTGTCCAAGCCACACTCGACACACCGCTGCTGCCAACAAGTGATCCAACACTGACACTCGGCGCACTCCCCGCGGCTGCACTGCGCGCGGAAATGGAGTTTAATTTCGTTCTCAATGAGGTTTCGCTCCGACGTTTGCGTGAGGTATGCAGCTTCGTGCCCGGCACATCGCTATACACCTTGCGTGGCTTGATGACGGGCAAGATTGACTTGGTGTTCGAACACAGCGGGCGTTTCCACGTCCTCGATTACAAGAGCAATCGTCTAGACAACGGCACCGATCCGCGCAACTACGCGTATGCCTCCAACTACGCGCCCGCGCGGCTGGAACGCGCCATGGATCACGCCCACTACCGCTTCCAAGCGTTGCTTTACACCGTTGCCGTCGACCGCTATCTGCGCCAGCGCTTACCGAGCTACCAGCGGGATAAGCACTTGGGCGAAACGATCTACCTGTTTGTGCGCGCCACTGGTATCGCGCCAGAAACCGCGCCATTGGCAGGTATCTGGGCGCATCGTTTCGACAACGCGCTGATTGATGCAGTGGATGAGGTATTTGCCACTGAAACCAAGGAAGTCGCATGAATCACCACTCATTTACACGCCGAGATGGCGAGCAGGCGATTGAGGCGTGGCGACCACTCGACCGCGCACTGTATCGCTGGGTACTAACCCACGGCGGCAGCGAAGTACTGGCGGCTGCCGCCGCGTGGGCCAGTCTCGCCGATGGACAAGGCGACACGGCACTATTACTGACCGATCCGCAAAGCCGCTCCGGCCTTGCGCCGCTGTCTGATGCAGACATCGCAGGGCTTCACCAGCAAGCCATGGTGACGACGGAAGAGAGCGAGCAGACCGCGCCGTTTGTGCTCGATGCCGCCAATCGGCTTTACCTGTGGCGCAACTACGCACACGAGCGTGACGTCGCTGCCTTGATCCGCACGCGTCGCGCTTCAGCGATTGAGGGCGGCGCTGCCACGAAAGCGACCGAACTGGACGCCGACCTCGACGCCTTGTTCCATGGTGCGCGCGGCGAAGAAGTCGGCCCGCAGCGTGATGCCGTGCGTCGCGTCGTGGATCGTCACCTTTTTGTCCTCACCGGCGGCCCCGGCACCGGCAAGACCACCACGGTGCTGCGCATGTTGCTGATGCTGCAGCGTCAAGCCGCCAAACCATTGACGATCCAAATTGCTGCGCCGACCGGCAAGGCAGCGCAACGCCTGGTGCAGTCATTGCGACAGGGCAAGGTCAACTTGCGTAATCACCCGACCGCGCCACTGCCACCAGAGTGGTATCCACTGCTCGATACGATTCCAGACACCGATGCGCTCACTCTGCATCGACTGCTCGGCTACCAACCTTGGCGCAACGCCTTTCGCCGCAGCGCACGCGACCCGATCAGCGCCGATGTGGTCGTTGTTGACGAAGCCTCGATGGTCGACTTGGCCATGCTGCACGCCCTGCTCGCCGCGGTACAGCCGGACGCCACGCTGATCTTGGTGGGTGATGCCGATCAGCTGACCTCGGTGGCGACGGGCTCGGTGATGATGGATCTGGTCACCGCGATGGAGTCCGACAACGCTGGCGACTTGGTGCGGCTCAAGCACAGCTTCCGCGCTGAAAAATATCTCGTTGCCATCAACGAAGCCGTGCGCGTCGGTGATCCGGCCGCGCTCACTCGTGCAATCAGCGCCGCTGGCGACAATGCCGTGCATCGCACAGTCAACGATGTGAAACAACTCAGACAACAGCTCATTCGATGGGCGAATCAGTTGGCTGCGGCAGAAGACATCCGCCCGACGCTGCCGGAAGTGCCAACAACGCGCACGCAACGGACTGACGCAGAAGCCTTGTCCTCACCCAATGGTATCGAGCTTGAAGCCGCAGAATTCGGTGCGACCCGAGCCACCTTAGTTCGCACCGCACTTGCTGCACTCGGTAAACGTCAGTTGCTTTGCGCACTGCGCGAAACCGACTTCGGTGCGCTAGCCATCAACCCGATGATTGAGCGTTTGTTGCGCCGAGCATGGGGTGTTGTCGATAACACCGAGTGGTATCCGGGCCGCGCCGTCATCATCACTCGCAACGACTATGGTGTGGGTCTATTTAACGGCGACATCGGCTTATGTCTCGCCGATGCCAAGGGTGAGTTGCGGGTATGGTTCGAAGCCGCCGAACTTGGCGATACATCGGCTGATGTCGACTTGCGCAGCTTCGCGCCCAGCGTCTTACCCGAGCATGAAGGCGCCTTTGCCATCACCATCCACAAAAGCCAAGGCTCCGAGTATCGCCACGCTGCCGTATTGCTGCCGCCCGATGCCGATAATCGCATTCTCTCGCGACAACTGCTCTATACCGGGCTCTCGCGAGCCAAAGCTGAAATAGAAGTCTGGGGAACAGATACGGCAGTGGCAGCAGCAGTAATGACACCGGTATCAAGGACCGGTGGATTGGCTCGGCGTATCAATAATCCCGATCGGGACTAGGTCATCGCTGATACGAGGCGTCGATTAAACCTCGAAGTGCAGTTTCATTCAGTCGAACCGGCCACGCTCTGCCGGCGCGACCCGACCTTTTGCACTCCCCTGCATGTACGCTGGCGTCTGCTCGATCGTCTACTAGGCCGTGGGAAATCAATGGAACGCCTGCCCAAGCAGCGGAAAGCCCCATCGCGGCTCCCGAGCCCAATCCGAGTGGGTACAAGGTAGATCCTGCGGTTGGCAACGTACGCAACCATGGTGCGCACCTGATTGATCCGATAGCCGCAGCGTGACGACTCCCGTAAGGTGGCGACAGTCGCGGAGTTGGTCACTTAGGTCTCGAGACTGATCAGTCTTGTTCATCCAAAACGGGACGCACGGAAAATGAAGGTTGCGATCAACGGCGCAGGCATCGCAGGAACGGCGCTGGCGTACTGGCTTAGTAACATGGGCCATGAAGTACTTCTCGTTGAGCGAGCTTCGGAGCTGCGTCGCGGCGGCTACATTCTCAATCTTTGGGGAGTTGGCTACGACGCGGTCGAAAAGATGGGCCTGCTTCCAGCGCTGTTCGACCTCCGATACGAATCTGACGAACTGCGCATGGTCGATGCCGATGGTCGGACGCGCGGTGGCTATCCATCACGCGTTCTGCAGAACTTGGCGAATGAGCGCATTGCTACGTTGGCGCGCGGGGACATTGCCGCTGCCATCTACGGCTTGTTGGGCCGCCGTGTAGAGACCGTCTTCGGGGATAGCATCGCCACAATCGAGGATGCTGGCGGGCGCACACGCATCGGCTTTGAGAACATGCCGAACCGGGACGTCGATCTTGTGATCGGCGCTGACGGGCTGCACTCGAAGGTTCGCGAGATCGCATTCGGCCCTGAAAAACAGTTCGAGCATCGAATGGGATGCCATGTCGCCTCGTTCGAGGTCACTGGCTATCGGCCGCGTGAGGAGGGCTTGTATGTGGCCCACACGGCACCGGGAAGGTACATCGCTCGATTTCCGATACGTGATGACAGAACTCTTTTCTTCATGCTTCTCAGGAATGAATACCTTCCTGAGCCACTGCCTGTCGGTGACTCCGCGCGAAAGTTGGCTCTCAACGAGGCATTCTCCGGCATGGGTTGGGAATGTCCTTCCATATTGTCGGCCTTAGCCGACGTAGACGGCGTTTACTTCGACAGCATTAGTCAGATCCGCATGGATGGATGGACGAAAGGCAGGGTGTCCCTCATCGGTGATGCGGCTGCGTGTCCGTCACTCATCTCGGGAGAGGGCGCAGGTTTGGCACTCGCGGAGGCGTATGTGTTGGCCGGCGAAATCCATAGGCACGGTGCGGATGTCGATTCCGCGCTCAAGCAGTACGAGCAACGCATCAGGCCATACGCCGCGCGCAAGCAACGCTATGCGGAGAGCCTCGTCACGTCGTTCGTGCCGAAGACCGAGCTTGGGGTGAGGGTTCGCGACTTTGCCACGCTCTTGATGCGGCTCCCGATGTTCCCCTGGCTTCTTATGGGCCGCTACTTCGGCAACGCAATGGAGCTGCCAGAATACGGGATCTCCCGCCAAGAAGCACAGGCGCCCTTAAACGATTCTATCTAGCCGAAAGTCCGTCGTGGCACGCCTTAGCACGCGCGAGAGAACCTATCGTCAATGCCGCAGCGCACACCGTTTACTCAGAGCGTGACCCGCCCCCATTCGCCCAGACGGCATTACTGAAGCTCTCGGATGGCAGTCCGGTTAGTGCAAATTATGGGCGGGACTACTGCGGAGTTACTCCTTTCGAGTAGGCTGCCCTATCAATATCCATTCTTGCACAAAACAGATCATGCACTTTCCATTAGCGAGTACGATTCAGTTCTATCCCAAAGAGCCGCTGGACAGAGTTCGGTGGGTCGCCGCACGGCACAAAAGAGCGAGCGTTGCTGCAACAGCCTGGTGTGAAATTGAACGACGAGGATTTTCTTCTCATGGCGATGCACAGGCATTCGGAGGCGGGGCTTATGATGCCGGTACTCAACCCAGAATGCGTGCTGCTGGACGTGCCGGACAGCCTGAGAGGTCAAATTCCAGCATGGAGCTAGACTCCGATCCAGCCAGCCTGCGGGCGTCGTAACTCGCGCCCAGATACAGCCACCGAGACCCCGCCTACCAGCGGGGTTTTTGCTTCTATGGGCAAACGCGTGATTGACGCATTTCGACACAGCAGCTGCGGTGCGCGGGTCGCGTGGGGGAAGACTACTGACGAGCATGCCCAGCACGTTCAAAACCCAAAGCCTCCGACATCTGCGAAGACGCCACACGCGTAAGCCGTGCCGACAGAAATCAGGACGATTCACCCAAAGCTGCCACAGCGAGAAGACACAGAACAATGGAGATATGCCCGACGCAAACGAATTGCCGCGCCTTAGGCAAATGTCGTGCAGCCGTTGCCGCGCGGTTGCCATTGCCTGCCTAAGCGGAGCAGCGGTCGTAAGGCCACGGTGCAAAACCTTCCTATGCACGCGGCGGTTACCGGCGACGACCCGCGCGAGTGGCGGCCTGCGCTGATGGCGCTGCGGGTTCGTTGTCGCAATCAACGCGACGTTGTGCGCCCATGTTTCTTCATGATGCGCAGGACTTTTTTGACCGGCAGGGCATCGACGGTGTGGCCGTCGCGACCGATCATGGTTTGGGCTTGAAACAGCGAGTTCAGGATGGCTTCTTCGGTCGCCTCGATTGTGGCCATGAACAATGGCGACATCGCGTCATTACGCAAGCGCAGAACTTGCTGCGTGGGCTGATCTGAGTTGTAAGACTCGCGCACCGACTTATTGGTGGAAAAGGCGATCACATAGTCGCCGCTGCCATTGGACGCGATTCCTCCCGTGCGCGCCAAACCGAACATGGCTCGTTTCGCGAGGCGTTTCAGGCTGCGTGAATCCAGTGGCGCATCGGTGGCGACGACGATCATGCAGGAGCCATCAGGTGAGTCATTCAAGGCGTCGCTCAGGTAGTACTTGTCCAACACCTTGCCGATCGGCACACCGTCAACGCTCAGGACGCCGCCAAAATTCGTCTGCACCAGCACGCCGACGGTATAGCCGCCCAAGTTGGCGGGGAGTTTGCGCGAGGACGTTCCGATCCCTCCCTTAAAACCGAAAGCGATGGTTCCGGTGCCGGCCCCAACGTTCCCCTGCTCGACTTTCCCACTCGCGGCCGAGGCGATGGCTTCAAGTACTTCCGCCTTGGTGACATGGCGTCCGCGAATATCGTTCAACCAACCATCGTTGGTTTCGCCGACGACGGCGTTAACCGAGCCTACGTCGCTATTTTCAGCAAATCCGAACGTGTAATCGATCAAGGCATCGGCAGCGGTTGGCACACTGAG
>CAJDVW010000147.1_pt1 | contig 9489 bp, 9 predicted proteins | sample 7391471 | NCBI WGS metagenome assembly CAJDVW01 (sample SAMEA7055714, study PRJEB34461) | soil metagenome | biome: terrestrial ecosystem; feature: Peninsula; material: soil | place: Antarctica | collected 2016
GTTCGGCATCCTGTTTGGTGCACTGAACGCTGATCAGGTGGCGCTGGACTTCTATTGGTTTCGTTTGACCTTGCCCTTGGGCGCAGCATTGATCGGCTTCGCCTTGATCGGTGCGATGGCCGCTGGCTTGCTGCTTTGGCTGACCGTGATATGGCCGCAACGACGTCGTATTGCGGCTCTGGCGCGCCGTGAGCATCAGCCGCAGCCTATCCCGGTAGAGAACACGCCCAGCGCGTTTCCCGGAGCATCATGAGTCTGGCGTTGCCGTCGTTGTGGTGGTTGCTGATCCTCTTGCCGCTCGCGTCGCTGTCGGGCTGGCTGATCGGCAGCCGGGGTGCGGAGCGACGCGGTGGCCAGCGGGTCAGTCGCCTGTCATCAAATTACTTTCGCGGGCTCAACTTTCTCCTCAACGAGCAGCCAGACAAGGCGATTGAAGTCTTTCTGCAGATCGCTGAGGTCGACAAAGACACGGTCGAGACACATTTTGCCTTGGGCAATCTGTTCCGTCGGCGGGGTGAAGTCGATCGTGCTATTCGAATCCACCAGAATCTTATTGAGCGGCCCCATCTGACTGAAGAACAACGTTTGCAGGCTGTGCTTGAGTTGGGTGAGGACTTTATGCGGGCGGGATTGCTGGATCGCGCCGAGGCTTTGTTCACCGATTTGGGGAAGGCGCATGGCGCGTCGGCACCCAAAGCCATGCGACATCTCATTTGGATTTACCAGCAGGAACGTGATTGGGCCAAGGCGATCGATCATGCGCGTCGCTACGAGGCGGCGACGGGCGAGCCGATGGGCAAGATGCTGGCGCAATTTCATTGCGAACTTGCCGCGATGGCGCGTACGGCCGGAGACAATGAATTGGCCACACGACACCTACGTGATGCCTTGGAGGTTGATTCGCACAGCGTTCGAGCGGGCATTATCGAAGGCCACATGGCGCTGGACATGGCAGATGATGAGACCGCGATCAAGGCCTTTGAGCGCGTTGCTCGACACGACGTCGATGTCCTGCCAGAAGTGTTGCAGCTGCTGCTGCAAGCCTACGAGCGTCGCCATGAGCGCGCTCGCGCGCGAACCTTCCTAGCCGAGATGATCGAACGTTTCCCCGGTGTATCGCCGGTGTTGGCGCTGGCTCGTCTGATCGAAGAGGATGAGGGCGTCACTGCAGCCAGCGAGTTCTTGACGCGACAATTGCAGCGGCGACCATCCATTCGTGGTCAAAATGCTTTGATTGATCTGGCCCGACAGAACCCGCAAGCCGCACCCGAGCAAACCTTGCAAGACGTGCGCGAGTTGAGCGGTCAATTGGTCGCCAGTGCCACCGCTTACCGTTGCGGGCACTGCGGATTCGGTGCTCGCGCGCACCACTGGCAATGTCCGAGTTGTAAGCGCTGGGACACGATCAAGCCGGTGCACGGCGCGTTCGGGGAGTAGTCGGTGCCGTTGCCGCTGCCGGTATGGGCCTTTTGGGTAGGCACGGCCTGTCTGGTTAGTGCCTTATTCACACTGTTCGCGCTGCGTTATGCCCGCGCTCGGCAATTGCTGGACTTGCCCGGTCATCGCCGCAGTCACACCGTGCCAACCCCGCGCGGTGGTGGTGTGGCAATCGTCGCAACCCTGCTGGCAGGCCTGGCGTGCTTGCAGTGGGGTGAGTATCTGTTGCCGCTCGTGGTTGCAGTCGTCTTGGTATTCGTGGCGGGGATTGGGTGGCTGGATGATCATCGGCCGCAGTCGGCTCGATTGCGCTTTGCGGTTCATCTGATAACAGCCATTTTGATCGCCGTGATGCTTTTGCTGAGCTTGGGGAATCCACTGCCAACGTGGCCTTCCATCGTTTTGCTCGTACTGGCCACATTCTGGTTGGCTGGCTGCATCAACGCCTGGAACTTCATGGATGGCGCCAATGGACTGGTGACCAGTCAATGCGTTTGGCTGGGCTTAGCCCTGGCGGTCTGGTTTAACGCAGCCGGGGCGACAGCACACGCGTGGTCGCTTCTGTCGCTGATACTGGCGGGTGCTTGTCTGGGTTTCTTGCCGTTCAATTTTCCGAGTGCGGCGATTTTCCTTGGTGATGTTGGCAGTGGTGCGCTCGGTCTGGTGTGCGGCTTGTTGCTACTGGTTGCGATGTGGGTGGAGCCGCGTGCTTTCTGGCTGTTGCTGTTGCACTGCGCATCGTGAGCATCTCTATCAGTGGCTTATCCGTAGCGGATACAGCCATGCACGGGTTGCAGTGTGCTACATGGGTTGGAATCTGCTGATAGTGCTTCCTGCCTGTCTGGCGATATGGCGTTGGCCAACGCACGCGGTGCCGATTGCGCTCAGTGTGCTTGCGCTTGCTGTGTTGACATGGTGGCTGGGCAAGCGCTCACTGCGCAGGCAACGACGGCGTACGCCTTTGCATCGACGCGTCAGCTGCACGCAAGGATCGACCGAATGACCTATAAATCGCTGATTGGCAGCATCCACCCGCGTTTGGCGGTGGTGATCCATGATCTCGTCATGGTTTGGCTGGCGTGGTATCTCGCCAACGTGATGCGTTTTGCGTTCGAGCCGGATGCCGTGCCGGTCGTGCTGTTTGGTGCGGAACTGCCTGTCGTGCTCGGTACGCAGGCGCTGGTGCTGTGGTGGACCGGCTTATATCGCGGGCTCTGGCGGTTTGCCAGCCTGCCGGATATTTGGAACATCGCGCGTGCGGCTACTTTGGGCTCGCTGGCGATCGCGCTAGCGGTATTCCTGCTCAATCGCTTGGACGGTGTGCCACGCGCGGTCCTGCTGATCTATCCGGTCGTGCTGATGATGCTGCTGGCGATGCCACGGTTTGCCTATCGGCGCTGGAAGGACAGTCGGTATGGCGCCGGCTCGCGCTTGCCCGTGCGGCGTGTGCTGGTGCTGGGCGCCGGCAGTGCGGGTGAGTCGCTGATTCGGGAGTTGCGGCGTGAAAACCTGCTGCGGCCGGTGGGTATTCTCGATGACAACCGCTCTTTGCGCAGCGCGCGGATCCAGGGTGTTCCTGTGCTTGGCTCCTTGGACCGCCTGCCGGAAATCGCGCACGAGGTGGCGGCCGAAATGCTGTTGATCGCGATGCCCTCGATCAATAATCAGCAAATGCAACGTGTTGTGGCGCTGTGCGAAACCACCCATCTGCCGTTCCGGACGGTGCCGCGTCTTAAGGACGTGATCGAAGGTCGTTCGGCTTTCAATCAACTCAAGGAAGTGGCGATTGACGACCTGCTCGGTCGCGACCCGGTGACCTTGGATTGGACCGCGATACGCACCGGGCTGACCGGTCGCCGCGTGCTGATTTCCGGCGGCGGCGGATCGATCGGGTCGGAGTTATGTCGTCAGGTAGCACGGCTGGGAATCGAGTCACTCTGCGTGATCGAACTGTCCGAGTACAACTTGTATCGGATCGAGCGCGAATTGCGCGCTGAGTTTCCTGAGCTAATCCTCAATGTCGTACTGGGTGACTGTGGCGACCCCGCGGTGTGCGAGCACGCCATGGCAGTGTCGCGCCCGCAGGCCGTGTTCCATGCGGCTGCTTACAAGCACGTGCCGATGTTGCAGGAGCAGTCACGCGAGGCTATCCGCAACAACGTCTTAGCTACGCAGACGCTGGCATTGGCGGCGATACGCTACGAAGTCGATAGTTTCGTACTCATTTCGACTGACAAGGCGGTGAATCCGACTAACGTCATGGGTGCCAGCAAGCGTGTGGCCGAAATGGTCTGCCAATCATTGGCACGCGATAGCCATGTGCGTTTCATCACCGTCCGTTTTGGCAATGTGCTTGATTCGGCCGGCAGCGTGGTGCCGTTGTTTCGCGAGCAGATTCAGAACGGCGGTCCGGTCACGGTTACGCATCCTGAGGTGACGCGCTATTTCATGACTATCCCAGAAGCGTGTCAGCTGATCCTGCAGGCGGCTGCATTGGGTGATGGCGGTGAGATATTTGCGCTCGATATGGGCGATCCGGTGCGTATTTCATATCTCGCCGAGCAGATGATTCGGCTAGCTGGCAAACAGCCCGAGCAGGATGTCGCGATCGTCTACACCGGACTTAGGCCAGGTGAAAAGCTGTTCGAAGAATTGTTTCACCCGCAGGAAAACTATCACCCGACCATGCACGCCAAGATCATGCTGGCGCAGCCGCGTGAACTGCCGGTGTTGATACTCGATCAGACCCTGCAGAGTGCGCGGCAGGCGGTGCTGCGCTATGACCAGCAGGCACTAGAAGTGATGCTGTGTGAACTTGTGCCGGAGTACACCCGCGAGCGCGCGCCGGCACGGGTGGTGTCGATGAACCGTGCTCGAAATAAGATCGGATGAAAGCTGTGACAACACCTGATTATCGCCGTGTACGCAAGGCCGTATTTCCGATTGCCGGGCTGGGCACGCGTTTTCTTCCGGCCACCAAGACGAGAAATGTTTCCGGTCGTTGATCGGCCGTTGATCCAGTACGCGGTTGACGAGGCCATAGCGGCCGGCTGCGACACCTTGGTGTTTGTCACGAATCGCTACAAACACGCGGTGGCGGATTATTTCGATAAGGCCTATGAATTGGAGGACCGGCTCGAGCAGAACGGCAAGGACGACCTGCTGGAACTGGTGCGAAATGTGTTGCCAGACCATGTGCGTGCGGTGTTTGTGACTCAGACCGAAGCCCGTGGACTGGGTCATGCGGTGTTGTGTGCCAAACCGGTGATCGGTGATGAACCCTTCGCCGTTCTATTGCCCGATGACCTGATTTTTTCCCGTGGCCCGGGTGCATTGGCACAGATGCTGACCTTGGCGGCCGAAACATCGGCGGGCGTGGTGGCGGTTCAGGATGTGCCACGTGAACAGACCGGCAGCTATGGCATTGTGCAGACCGTTGAAGTTGACGGGCGCGCTAACCGTATCGCAGCCATCGTCGAAAAGCCGTCGCCGCAAGACGCACCGAGTACCTTGGGCGTGGTTGGACGCTACGTGCTTCCCCCGCAGATTTTCGACAAGCTTGAAACCCTGCCACCCGGCAGTGGTGGCGAGATTCAGTTGACCGATGCCATCGCAGCGCTGCTGAATGAACACACGATCCTTGCCCACCGTTTTGAGGGCCGCCGCTTCGACTGTGGCAGCCGCATTGGTTTGGTGGAGGCAGTTATCCAGTTTGCGCTTGAACACGATGATCTGGCCGATGATGCGCGTCGCTACATGCGTGCCGCACTCGAAAACGATGCCTGATCCGCGCTTGATAACCAGCACAACGAGCGGAGCGTTGCGCTGATGGTGCGTGGCGGTGACCAATACTGGATGCAGCGCGCGTTGGAGTTAGCTGAGCAGGCGCGCACTGAGGATAACGAGATTCCCGTGGCGGCTTTGATTGTGGATGCTGCGGGGAATCTATTGGCCACCGGCAGTAATCGCTGCATCGCCGAACACGATCCTAGCGCTCACGCTGAGATCGTGGCCTTGCGTGAGGCTGGCCGGAAACTGGGTAATTACCGACTTGAGCACTGCACCTTATATGTGAGCTTGGAACCATGCGCCATGTGCGCCATGGCGCTGGTACATGCGCGCATTGCGCGGCTGGTTTACGGCGCCTCCAACCCCAAAGCCGGAGCCTGTGGCAGCGTATTCGATCTGTTGCGCGATCCGCGTCATAACCATCAGGTCGTTGTCGATGGCGGCGTTATGGCAGAGGCCGCTGGAGCGCAGTTGTCGGATTACTTTCGCGAGAAGCGTCGTCTGGCGCGAGACGGCTGAATCTGTGCGTGAAGCAGTATCATTGCTGGTTTCCCTCGAGTATCGACCATGACCCCAGTGTGCCGCGACGACCACCTGATCTGGATTGATCTGGAAATGACCGGCTTGGATCCGGGCAGTGACAGCATCATCGAGATCGCCAGCCTCATCACCGATTCCCGGCTTAATATTCTGGCCGAGGGTCCGGAGTTGGCCATTTCGCATCCTTTGGAACGATTGGAGGCAATGGACGATTGGAATCGCAACACGCATCGTGGCAGTGGTTTATGGGATCGTGTTTTGACTTCAGGCGTGAAAATGGCCGAAGCGGAGCGTCTCACGCTGGAGTTTTTCGCTGCCTGGGTACCTGCAGGAAAATCCCCTATTTGTGGCAATTCAATTTGTCAGGATCGGCGCTTTCTACACCGCTTGATGCCACGGCTTGAGCGTCACTTCCACTACCGCAACCTGGATGTCTCCACGCTCAAGGAATTGGCGCATCGGTGGGCGCCGCAGATCGCGGGCGGAATATCGAAAGCCGCTGCTCATACGGCGCTGTCAGATATTCGCGAATCAGTGAGCGAACTGCGTTATTACCGTGGCTTCATGGGTGAGCTGGGCGGCCACTGAGATCGCAACGCGGGTGCCGGCACCATGTCGATGCAATCGACAGGACACGCTGGCACACACAACTCGCAGCCAGTACACAGATCGGTCACGATGGTGTGCATCTGCTTGGATGCCCCGATGATCGCATCGACCGGACAGGCATGGATGCACTTGGTGCAACCAATGCAGGCGTCTTCGTGAATGAAGGCGACTGTTAATGGCGCTTCACGGCCATGGTCGGGGTCGAGTGGAATCACCGGTTGACCGAGTAAGGCCGCGAGTGCGGCAATGCCGCGTTCACCACCAGGTGGGCAGCGATTGATCGGCGCGTCGCCATTGGCGATGGCCTCAGCATACGGTCGACAACCGGGAAAACCGCATTGACCGCATTGCGTTTGCGGCAGCAAGGCATCAATGCGATCTGCTAGCGGTTCGGGTTTGAGTAATTTCTGTGCAGCTGCTGATGCCAGCCAGCCACGCCACGCTAAAAACACGCCAGCGACTACCGCGAGTAAAAGCAGGGCAGTCACCATAAGAGGCTGCCTGTAATGCCCAAGGCGAGGATGCCTGTCACCAGCACGCGAGCGAGTAAAGGTCGCATGATGGCCGGTACATCGGAATCATCTAGTCGTTGTGCCAACACCGCAAAAGCCGGTAAGCCAAGCGCCAGTGCCAAAGCCGTCACCAAGCCAGCCGCCAGCCAAGTCGGCGCATTTTCGGCAACAGTCGCCGCTGGGAAAACAGCCAGCACTGCAAGACTTATTAGCCAAGCCATCGCCGAGCGAATATGTCCTGCGTGATGATGACGCAGCAACAGAACGCCAGCCAGCAGGGCGCCAGTCATTCCGATCACGATAGGCAGCATACGCGGCGCAGCTGGGACGATCAGCCACGCGATCGCAGCAATCGCACACGCCAGCAGCTCAAAGCCCACCAGTAAACGAGCGAGATCGCGGGGCTGTGGCGCAATCTGGCGTAAAGCAGAGTTGCAAACCAAACCGCGTTCGGCGATCAGGCAGGCCAGTGCAATCGACGCAGCGGCGACGGCGGTAATGGGCGGCATGACCGACTCACTTCACCGTTGCACCCGCAACGGCACCGGCATCGACATCGAGCAAAAACAGGTCGTCACCGCCGCTGCCAGCTGACAGGATCATGCCCTCGCTCAGCCCGAATCGCATTTTTCGCGGTGCGAGATTGGCGATGAAGACCACATGCCGGCCGACGAGCTTTTCTGGTTCGCCATACGCGGCCCGGATACCGGAAAAAATCTGCCGGCTGCCGAGTTCGCCCGCATCAAGCTCAAAGCGCAGCAACTTGTCCGATCCTTCCACAAACTCGCAGGCAGTGACCTTGGCAATGCGCAGATCAAGTTTGGCGAAGTCGTCGATCGTGATGTTCGTTGCAGCTGTGGCTGCGTCGGGGGTTTTCGGGGCAGGGGTGGTTGCAGTTGCAGTTGTGGGCGTCGGTTGCAGTGAATCGGTACTGGCGTCGACCATGGCTTCGACGTGTTTGGCATCGATGCGGGTCAGTAGCGCCTGATAGGGTTCAATGGCGTGATCGAGCAGTGGCTCAGCCAAGTCATCAAACTGTTGGATCGGCGACTTCAGGAAGGCCTCGGCACTTGCCGCAGTCGCCGGCAGAATTGGCTTCAGGACACCAGCGATCAACCGGAACAGATTGATCGCCAGACTGCACACTGCGTGCAGCTCGGCGTCACGCGAATCGTCCTTGGCCATCGTCCACGGTGCCATCTGGGCGATCCATTCGTTCGCCGCGTCGGCCTCGGCCATGGTCCGGTTCAAAACGGAAATCAGGTTGTCGCGTGCGTAGGCGCCGCCGTCGCCCAAGCAGGCGGCTGACAGTCGCTGCCAGGCATCGCGATAACGTTGACTCAACTCGGGTGGCAGCGTGGCGGCGAGTTTGCCGTCGAAACGCTTGCCGATAAAGCCGGCTGTTCGGCTGGCGATGTTGACGAACTTTCCAACCAGATCGGAATTGACCCGTTGCACAAAGTCAGTGAGATTCAGATCCACATCGTCGATACCGCCCGACGTCTTGGCGGCAAAGTAGTAACGCAGATATTCAGGGTTGAGGCCGGCATCGAGATAGGTGCGCGCCATAATAAAGGTGCCGCGCGACTTACTCATCTTGGCGCCGTTCACTGTCAGATAGCCGTTGACGTGCAGGCGTGAGGGGATCACAAATCCTGAGCCTTTCAGCATCGCCGGCCAGAACAGGCCGTGGAAGTTGATGATGTCCTTGCCGAGGAAGTGATGCATTTCGGCGCCGCCTTCGGGCGCCAACAGGCTGTCGAAGCGTGTGGCGTCCAGACCGAGTGCTTGCCCCTCGGGGCTGTTGCACAAGGCTTTGAAACTGGCGAAATAGCCAATTGGTGCATCCAGCCAGACATAGAAGAACTTGCCCGGCGCGTCCGGGATCGGGAAGCCAAAGTAGGGCGCATCGCGCGAGATGTCCCAGTCACGCAGGCCGCCCTCCAACCATTCACCCAACTTTGACTTCACGGCTTGCGGAGCCACATCGCCCGCCAGCCAGTCACGCAGGAAGCTCTCGAATTTGTCGAGTTGGAAAAAGTAGTGTTCTGATTCACGCAGCTCAGGCGTCGCGCCGGACATGACCGACACCGGATTCTTCAGGTCAGCGGCCGCGTAGGCTTTGCCGCAGACCTCGCAGTTGTCGCCGTACTGGTCGGCAGCGTGGCAGTTAGGACACTCGCCCTTGACGTAGCGATCCGGCAGGAACATGCCTTTGAGGGGATCGTAGAGTTGTGCGATTGAGCGTTTGGCGATGACGCTTTCCGGCCAATGCGTGGCGTCGCGCAAGCGCGTATAAATAAGAGAGGCGAGCTCCTGGTTTTCGCTGGAATGGGTGGAGTGGTAGTGGTCAAAATCCACCAGAAACTCTGCGAAATCGCGTTCGTGGCTGTCTTGGATGCTGCGGATGAACTCTTCCGGCGGCATCCCCGCCTTTTCCGCTGCCAACATGATCGGCGTGCCGTGCGCGTCATCAGCGCAGACAAAATACGCCGTTCGACCCATCATGCGCTGCGCCCGTGTCCAAATGTCGCCTTGGATATAGCCCACCAGATGACCCAAATGCAGCGGGCCGTTGGCATAGGGCAGAGCACAGGTGACG
>CAJDVW010000087.1_pt1 | contig 9325 bp, 6 predicted proteins | sample 7391471 | NCBI WGS metagenome assembly CAJDVW01 (sample SAMEA7055714, study PRJEB34461) | soil metagenome | biome: terrestrial ecosystem; feature: Peninsula; material: soil | place: Antarctica | collected 2016
GGATTCGTAGGCGAGCTGATCTTGATCGGCTCGCGCGATATGCCATTCCTTGGCCATCAGTTCGCAGTGATCGCCCATGCTTTTACCCGTGCGCGGTTCTGCGACACCGGGGAACTCAGGTTTGAGTTCGCTCAGGGAGAAACCCTTGAATGCCTTGAGGCGCTGGCCGAAGGTCTTGGCCCGATTGACATCGAGCAGGCGACGACGCAACGGGCGGCTGACCGCAATCGGCACATCTGATGTCGTATCAGAACCACCACCGATGCCGGCTTCGATCTGACCGACGGCGATCTTGTTGGCCACCGTCATGATGGTGTCAAGGCTCGTGCCGCAGGCGCGCTGCATGGTCAGGCCGGGGGTCGTGGGTGCCAGCCCCGATGAGAGCAAAGCCTCGCGCGCCAAGTTCCAGTCGGACGAGTGCTTGAGCACAGCACCCATGGCGACTTCGCCCAACTCTTGGCCGTGCAGGCCAAACCGTTCCACCAGCGCACCCAAGGTGCGGATCGACATACCAAGGTTGCCGACGTCGTAGTAGGCGGTGTTGTTGCGGCAAAACGGAATGCGCACGCCGCCGATCACACCGACGGGCTGGAGGGAGCGGGTCTTGGCCATCGTTTGGGCTCGCTTTGATGGGTGGAACGGGTCAGGGCTCATCATAACGCAGTGCCCATACGGTGGCGAACGGTGCGCCGTGTAGCGTCCCGGCGATGTTCAGGCGGAATCATTGCGCGGCGGGGCAAACCAAGCGGGCATTGCGGCCCAGAGCATGAAGCCCCACGAGCGTTCGCACAGCAGTCGCTGCCAGTGATTGGCGATGGTCTGGATCAAACACGATTCATTTGGGTCATGCGTTCCCAATACTTCCAGTTGCCGGCGGCCGGTGGCGAGATCCAGACCGAAGGTGAAAATGACCACCGGCACCTTGGCGCGCCGTGCAATCAACAGCAGGCCTTCGGCAAAGTGGGCGGGCCGATCAAACAAGGTGACCGGAACACCCAGCGCGGTTTCCGTGGGTGGCACATCGGGAGTGCCGGCGACCCAGCCACCGGCTTCGATCATCGCGAGTGACTTCTTGACCGTGCCGGGAGAAAAGATCAGCGGCCCGCCGGAGACGCGTTGCAGTTCGCGTAGGCGTATGACGCCATAGAAATGCGCCAGATACGAGCCACCCATGGAGCGACGACTGAAGTGACCGGCCAGCACCGAGGTGTCAAAGCCTTGTTCGCGCAGTGAGCGCATCGCCCAGAGACCGGGGCAGACGTGGAAGAAAATCCCGACCGCCGCGGTATCCAGCGTCGGCCACGATTGCTGCACATCGACGTGATGACGCAGCCAGCGGCGCGAGCGGGTGCGGCTGGTCCAGTAGTCGGCATGATCGACCAAGCGACTGAGTCGGAACTGCCTCGTCCACAAGGCTTCATCGTCGATCCCGACAAAATCGCGGGCTTGCGTCAGGGCCGCACGCCATTCTCCTTGGTAGAGCCAGGAAAACCGCGAACAAAAGCGCAGCCAGCGAAAGCCGATCGACCACGGCACCAGTGCGGTGAGGCCGGGGATCAGATACAGCTCTAGCAGGGCGCGACATTCGAGGCGCAACAAGGCAAGCATGACGGGTTTTCGGCAAGCCAATAGAGGGGCGTGATGGTACTGTATCGCTTCATTTTCTGCGTTTTTATCCCATGTCCAAGACTTCCTGCATATTCGGCGCGCTGGCGCTGGAATGTTCTGCGCCGCCCTTGCGAACCTCGGTATCACGGGCCACCGCAGCCGAGTTGGCTGACCACATTGCGACCGATCTGGCGCGCCTTCTCACTGGTGTTGAAGCACTCGATCTGGTGGTGGCTGCAGCGACCTTTGATCCTTCCGAATTACTGCGCCCCGGTTGGCCGATCCACGCTGCCCTGACGGATCTGGTGCGACGCGCGCCGGATGTTGGTCATTCGCGGGTATTGGGATTTGGTAGCCACGAGGACAAGATGCCAGGGCAACTCACGCCCGACCCGGCCTTACACGAAGGCCCGATGCGCTTAATGCCCTTTGTGCTGCATGGCGATCCCGCGTTGGTCGCAGCGGTCGAAGCTCAAGCCGAGGACATTCTTCTTGAGAAGGGGATGGCGCAGGCGGCCTTGTCATTTGCCGTGCAAAAGGCCTTCAACGTGCCGCTCGAGCACGTGCGCTTTATGAGTCTCAACGATCTGGTCACGATCACGGCGATGCAGTACGAGAATGCCAATATTGCACCGCTCTGGCCGCTGATCAACGGAGCCTTATTTCATCCCGGACAAGAGGTCTGGCTGGATGCTCCGCCCGAGCCGCTTTTGCGATGGAATGGGAGCACCGTGCGCATCGCTGAGATGGACCTCGATACCTGGCGCGAGCACGGCTTTGTGCCGGACGGCTTTGAAGGTGCGGGGCTGGAGCGCGGCTTCGCCTTCTACCAGCGACGTCAGGAGCAGTATCGAGCCGTGCTCGGGTGCCACGCGATTGCGCTGGAGATCGTGCCAGTGCCAGCCGGACACGATCCCCGCGCCATACTGGCTGACTGATACGATGCTGCCATTCGCCCCTACCGGCAATACCGAGCACGTGTCATGAGCCTAGCTGTCCTTGCTGACGCGCCCTTGCTGGCGCTCAAGAACGCCGACGTCTACGCGCCCACACAGGTGGGTCCACGCCATGTGTTACTGGGTGGCGGCAAGGTTTTGTGGATCGGTGAGCAGTGGCAGGATTTGCCCGCTGATTTGAACGTGCAAACGCTCGATCTCCAGGGACGTCGGCTGATTCCCGGATTGATCGATGGTCACGTGCATATCACCGGCGGCGGCGGCGAAGCCGGGTTTCGTACCCGTGTGCCGGGCTTACCGTTGACGCAGTACACCGCGAACGCCATCACTACGGTGATCGGCTTGTTGGGCACCGATGATGTGGCGCGCGGGCCGCGTGAGTTGCTCGCCAGTCTTTACGCGCTGCGAGAGGAAGGTCTTTCGGCGTTCGGCTATTGCGGTGGTTACCATGTGCCGCCCGTCACCTTGACCGGCACCTTGCGCGGCGATCTGGTGTTTCTGGAGCCGATGATTGGTGTTGGTGAACTCGCAATTTCCGATCACCGTTCCAGCCAGCCGACACTGGCCGAGCTGCTGCGGATTGCGTCCGATACCCACGTCGCAGGCTTGATGACCGGCAAGGCCGGCATCGTGCATCTGCATTTGGGTGATGGCCCACGTGGTCTGGAATTGGTCGAACGCGCGTTGGCTGAGAGTGAGTTGCCGCCGCGTGTGTTTCAGCCAACCCATGTCAATCGTCGTTGCGCGCTGTTTGATGAAGCGGTGGAGCTGGCACGACGCGGCGTGCCGATTGATGTCACCGCGTTTCCGGTGGAAGAGGGCGAGGACGGCTGGTCGGCTGCCGACGCCTTCCTACGTTATCGCGAGGCCGGTGCGCCGCCCGAACGCTTAACCATCAGTTCCGATGCGGGTGGTTGTCTGCCTTGTTTTGATGACCAAGGTCACGTGTGCGGCATGGACGTGGGCAAGCCCGGCGCGCTGCTCGATACGCTGGCGGAATTGCTGGTGCACGGTGTGCCGCTGGCCGAGGTCTTGCCGGTCTTTACATCGAACGTGGCCACCGCATTGCGGTTGGCTGGCAAAGGCCGCATCGCGGTCGGCAGCGATGCCGACTTGGTCTGTCTGGATGAATCCCACCGCGCTTTGCACGTGATCGCGCGCGGGCGGCTGCATCGCAAGGATGGGCAGTCCGTCATACGTGGGACATTTGAGCGCGAAATGACGTCATGAAACGTGGTCATAAAATCCTCATCATTGGATTGGGCGCGTTGCTGGCTGTAGCGGCGGGGGCTTTCGTGTTTTTGCACGGCAAACGTACGGAAATCCGTGTCAGCAATGCCCAGCTGCAGCAGCAACTGGCGCAAACGTTTCCTGTTGAGCGGAGCATTTTTCTGTTGTTGCAGTGGCAACTGGCGAACCCCTCGCTGCAATTTCTACCGGAACGCCAGCGTCTTGGGCTCGGGCTCGATTTGCATCTGAATCTGCGCGTGGAAGGGCAAAAGAAAGATCTGGGCGGTCGTGTCGAGGTCGAAACGGCTCTGCGCTATGACGATACGCGCGGCGCATTTTTCCTTGTTGATCCAGTCATCACCAAGCTCGCGGTGCGTGGTGTTCCCGAAGAGTATGTACTGCGAGTGCAGGAGAATCTGCGAGAAAAGCTCGCTGAAATCTTCAACCAACGTCCGATCTACAGCTTGAATTCGCTGGACATGAAACAGGGCGCTGCGCGCTTGGTGTTGCGCGATGTGCGCATCGAGCAAGATGAAATCAGCATCGTGCTGGGACTGTGAAGTGCGTTGCAAAACGTTCGCGGGCTTGGCTTCCGGCGCAATCCCAGCGAAAATCAGCGGCTGCCCGGTCGGGCCAACGACGGAAAAGTGAATAACCATGAGTCCAAGCAAAGTCGCTGATGGCGATGAACGTGGCTGGATCGTGCCGATCGGCGGTGCCGAAGAAAAAGAGCATGATCCGCGCATCCTTACGCGTTTTGTACGCCTGTGCGGGGGAACTGAAGCCGATATCGTGGTGATTCCGACCGCTAGCAGGCTGGAAGAAACCGGCGCGCGCTACGAAAAGATTTTCAACGACATCGGTGTAGCGCGGGTCGCCTCGCTGGGCTTTTCTACACGTGCCGATTGTGACCGTGAAGACTGGCTGGAACGCATCGCTTACGCCACCGGCGTGTTCTTCACTGGCGGCAACCAGTTGCGTCTTTCCACCATTCTTGGTGGTACGCGTGCGGCCAAGATGATCCGTCAGTGCAACGCGGCGGGCGTCACGGTCGGCGGCACAAGCGCGGGTGCCAGCATTCTGTCCGACCACATGATTGCGTTCGGTGCAGAAGGCAGTTCACCCCGCGCTGACAGTGTGCGTTTAGCGCCCGGTTTGGGACTGACCAACCGCTTCATCATCGATCAGCATTTTCGCCAGCGCGACCGTCTCGGTCGCTTGGTGTCCGCACTGGCGTACAACCCGTTTCCGGTTGGCATCGGCTTGGATGAGGACACCGCCGCCTTTATTGGCCCGGACAATACGCTCGAAGTCGAAGGCTCAGGTGCGGTCACAGTGGTCGACGCGGACGATACCGAGTTTTCCTCGATGGCCCAGGCCGACGAGAGTGATCCGGTCTGCCTGATCGGATTGCGTGTCCATATTCTCGTCGCTGGAGCGACCTTCAATCTGCACACGCGCAAGGCTTCCCCGGGAGCTCTGGCGCGTGATTGATCTTTTTTACGCCTGACCAGTTTCATCAGCACGTAGTTTTGGGCATGCTGGAGGTCTTGTCTGGAAAGCATCCAAGGGGACCGCATGCGCATACTTGATCGTTCCGTCTACGTTGGGCCTTCGCTCTACGCCCACTTTCCAGTCATCCGACTGGAACTTGATCTGGGTGAGTTGGAGCAGTGGCCAAGCGCACGACTGGGCGAAGGCTTCATCCAGAGCTTGTTGGAGTGTTTGCCCGGGCTAGCCGAACACGGGTGCTCCTACCGCGAACCGGGCGGCTTTCTGCGACGCTTGCGCGAGGATGGCGGTACCTGGCTCGGGCATGTGCTTGAGCATGTAGCGATTGAACTGCAGAACATCGCCGGCGCGGATGTGACCTTCGGCAAAACCCGCAGCATCGAAGGTCGACCCGGGGTTTACACCGTGGTGTACGAGCATTCCGATCGCAAGGAAGGCATCGCTGCGGGCGAGCTTGCATTGAAGTTGCTGGGCTCACTGCTCCCGCCACAGCTGCGTCAACACGTCGCGGTGCCGGAGGACTTTGATTGGGAAACTGAGCGCGATGACTTCATCCGCTATGCCCAGCGCCGTGCCTTGGGTCCGTCTACGGCGTCCTTGGTGCGCGCGGCTGAGGAGCGCGGTATCCCCTGGTTGCGCTTGAATGAGTATTCATTGGTGCAGCTCGGTCACGGCAAATACCAGCAGCGCATCCAAGCCACTGTCACCAGCAAGACCTCCCACATCGCGGTTGAGCTGGCAAGCGACAAGGAAGAAACCAATACCGTACTGGCAACGCTCGGCTTGCCGGTGCCGCGCCAACAGCTGGTCGACACCGAAGAAGCCGCCGTCCGCGCCGCCGCCCGACTGGGTGGTCTCGTCGTGACCAAGCCCTACAACGGCAATCATGGCCGTGGCATCACCATCGGGATTTCTGATCCGCAAGCGGTGCGCGAAGGGTTTCGGGCCGCGCGCGAGCATTCTCGCTCGGTCATCGTGGAAACCTTTCAAGCTGGTGACGATCATCGCCTGCTGGTGGTCAATGGGGAGCTGGTGGCGGCGACGCGACGTACGCCCGGCCATGTGATCGGTGATGGCAAGTCTACCGTTGCAGAACTGGTAGAGATCGTGAATCAAGACCCACGCCGCGGCGTCGGGCACGAAAAAGTATTGACGCGACTGAACCTCGATCGCGAGGCCGAAATGATGCTGGCGCGCAAAGGCTATACCGCAGCCTCGGTGCCAGCGGCGGATGAACTCGTCTACTTGCGTTCAACCGGCAATCTGTCCACGGGCGGCACGGCGACCGACGTCACCGACATCATTCATCCTGACAACATCGACATGGCGATGCGCGCCGTGCGTGCGATTGGATTGGATGTGGGTGGTGTCGATTACCTCACGCCGAACATCGCCGAGAGTCACAAAGACGTGGGCGGCGCGATTTGTGAGGTCAATGCCGCGCCCGGCTTTCGCATGCATGTGGCCCCCAGCGAGGGCACCGCACGCGATGTGGCCGGGCCGGTGATCGATATGCTGTTCCCGCAAGGGTCGCCCAGCCGTGTGCCGATCGCTGCGATCACCGGCACCAATGGCAAGACCACGACGGTGCGCATCCTCGCCCACATTGCCAAGATGGCCGGCTTCACGCCGGGTGTAACCACCACCGATGGCGTTTACATCGACGGCCAACGCACGGTCGAAGGCGACATGACCGGGCCGGTGTCAGCCCGCATGGTGCTGTGCGATCCGCAGATTGATTTGGCTGTACTGGAAACCGCACGCGGTGGATTGCTGCGTGCAGGCATGGGCGTGTCCGAGGTCAATGTCGGTGCGGTATTGAATGTTCAGGCCGATCATCTCGGCATGAAAGGCATCGATACGCTTGAGCAACTGGCCGAAGTCAAACGCATCGTGGCGGAGGTCGCAACCGACTGTGCCGTGCTCAATGCCGATGATCCGTTGGTGTTGAAGATGAGTGGCTATGTCGAGGCCGCGGCGATTTGTTATGTGACCACCAATCCCTCACACCCACTGGTGCGTGAGCATATCCGCGCGGGCGGCAGGGCTTGTGCGCTGGAAGCGGGCATCAACGGCCAGATGATCACGCTTTACGACAAGGGCAACCACATTCCACTGCTGTGGACGCATCTGATCCCGGCGACGCTGGAAGGGCGCGCTATGCACAACGTGCAAAATGCGATGTTCGCCTCGGCCGTCGCCTTCTCGCTTGGGGTCAGGCTGGATGCGATTCGCCAAGGCCTTCGAACCTTCGGTTCAACCTTCTTCCAAGCACCGGGTCGGATGAATGTCTTCGATGAGCATCCGTTCAAGGTGCGTTCAAGGTGCTGTTCGACTATGGCCACAACGCCCACGCCATTGGCGCGATGGCGGATCTGGCACAGCGTCTGGATGTCAGCGGCCGCCGTATCGTCGTGCTGGCCGCACCCGGTGATCGTCGCGACGAAGACATCGTCGACATTGCCCGCGCTGCTGCTGGCAAGTTCGATCACTACATCTTGCGACGTGACGACGGCTTGCGCGGGCGTGACGGGGACGAAATCCCGCGTTTGCTCGAGGCCGGCTTGATTGAGGCGGGTGTGCCGACGGAAAGCATCACCCGCATCCCGGACGAGCAGCAGGCCATCGATGCCGTCTTGCGTATGGGACAGCCGGGCGACCTCTTGCTGATCTTTGCCGATGCGCTGACGCGCTCTTGGAAACAGATCATCAAGTTCCGTCCTGATGGGACCGCGCTTCCGGTGCGGGTTGCAATCACTGAGCCGCTGCCTGTGGTCGATCCACAGGCACAGGCGCGTGAGGCCGAATTGCGGGTGCTGATGGAGGGTGCGGTGCGTGACGAGCGCGGCATCGTGTTCGCGCGTGAGGCTGATGACTGAGGTATGTGTGTTTGAGCTGCCGCACGATGATTCACGCCGGCTGACCGGGCCCAATCCGTATTTCGCCCATGTTGGCGCCGCGCTGGAAACTGCGCCGGGCGTTGCGGTGGACGTGGGGCGTTTGGCGGCATGGCAAGCCCACGTCGTGCGCATGACGCAGCGCTTGGGTTGGGCGAAAGGCACCCAGGTGGCACGAATCCACGTGACCGGCGCGAGTCTGGCCTTGTCCGCTCCTGCCGACCAGTTGCTGTGTGCCACGGAAATCAATGAATGGGCGTGGGGCGCGGCGAGCACGCGCCCGATCGGTTTCGCGCCCGCTCATCCTGCGACTTGGGATGAAGACGAAGCCGCGCACACGCTGGCCGCAATGGCACGTGATGAAGCGCAGCCCGCGCTGTCGGCCCTGATTGATGCAGCGGCCGCTCAGGGTTTGCCGGCCCTCTGGGGTGAAGATCTGATCAGCTTCGGCAGTGGCGCGGGTGGTTTGAGTTTTGCTGCGGAGAGCTTGCCCTCGCCCGCATCCGTGCCGTGGCAGAAGCTATACGCGGTGCCGACGGCGCTGGTGACTGGTTCCAATGGCAAGACCACCACGGTTCGCTTAATCGCGGCCATGCTGCGTGAGGCCGGCAAACGCGTGGGTCTAAGCTGCACCGATGGGCTGTTTGTCGAAGACGAACGGATCGAAGCAGGTGATTTTTCCGGTCCGCAGGGCAGCCGCACGGTGTTGCGGCGAGCAGACATTGATGCGGCGGTGCTGGAAACCGCACGCGGCGGTCTTTTGCGTCGCGGCTTGGCGCTAACGCGCGTGGACGCGGCGATTGTCACCAATGTCAGTGCGGATCATTTCGGAGAGTACGGCGTCCACAGTCTGGCCGAGTTGGCTGCGGTGAAGCTGACGGTGGCGCGTGCTATCGACGGCGACGGTCTACTCGTGCTCAATGCCGATGATGAGTTGTTGCGCGAGGCGGTGGATCGGTTTGATGTGCCGATCGGCTGGTTCTCGCTGGACGCGGATTCGGCCTTCCTGCGCGAACACGCCGGCCACCGTCCAGCATGCGTGTTGCGGGCAGAACACCTGTGGCTGTATCCACACGGTTTTGCCGCGGAAGGGATCGATCTGGGTGATGTGCACAGCATGCC
>CAJDVW010000062.1_pt1 | contig 9210 bp, 5 predicted proteins | sample 7391471 | NCBI WGS metagenome assembly CAJDVW01 (sample SAMEA7055714, study PRJEB34461) | soil metagenome | biome: terrestrial ecosystem; feature: Peninsula; material: soil | place: Antarctica | collected 2016
GCGCCGGCCTTGGTGATGAAGTTTTGCTCGTTGCAGGTCAGGCCAGACAACCAGTACAAAACCGGAACAGGGCCGTGCTTCGCTTGTGGTGGCAGATAGATGGCGAAGTTCATATCGCAGCTCAGAGCGTGGCTGTGATGCTGCCAGACTTCCTGGCTGCCGCCGGAGCAGGCGCGTTGTTCAATACGTTTCATGTTGGTGTCTCCTTTTAGAGTTCAGGACGAATCGGCACCTTGCATGGCTGTCGATTCGAGCACTGTGAGGCCCTGAGCCACGGGAACCGATGTGACCAGCGCTGCCGCTACGTCTGCCGCGCTGATGGCGCGCAAGCGTCGCGGAATGACCGGGCGGAGTAGGGCGTCGATGCGCGTCCATGTTGCTTCGCCGCGACGCTGCGGCTGGCCTAAGGCATGGCGATCGCCACGCAGAAGCGAGGGTCGGGCAATGACTAGCGCGGTCAATGGAAGCGCTGCCAGTGCATCTTCCAGCTCGCCCTTGACGCGGTTGTAGAACACCGCTGAGCGCGCATTTGCACCTAGCGCACTCACCAGTCCAGCGCGGCTTGCTCCCGCTGCCAGTGCCGCGTTGGCGATGGCTAGATTGAGGTCATAGTCGACTTTACGAAAGGCGGCTTGGCTGCCCGCAATCTTGATCGTCGTACCGAGCGCTAAATAGACTTCATCGATACTGGGAAGTGTAGAAAGTAAAGAGTAATCAACGATGTGCGTATGCAACTTCGAGTGACTTAGATTCAGTTCTCGTCGTGCCAGCGCGTGTACTTCGACAACCGAGTCATCGGCACATAGTCTTTCAACCAGACAGCGCCCGACGAGTCCGCTCGCACCCGCCACCGCGACGCGGCGTGTCGCAAGTGGCTTGCCGAGAGAGGAGGAAATCGACACGCTCGCCACGCTGGTTTTAGTAATGCAGCACGGTGCGGATGGCCTTGCCCTCATGCAACAAGTCGAAAGCGGTGTTGATCTGTTCAATCGGCAGGGTGTGGGTGACGTAAGGAGCTAAATCGATCTTTCCGCTCATTGAGTCTTCCACCATGCCGGGCAGCTCACTGCGACCCTTCACGCCGCCAAACGCGGTGCCCAGCCATTTGCGTCCGGTCACTAGTTGAAATGGGCGCGTAGAAATTTCCTGACCGGCACCGGCAACGCCGATAATCACGCTTTGGCCCCAGCCACGATGTGCACATTCCAGCGCGGCGCGCATGACGTGTACGTTGCCGATACATTCGAAACTGTGGTCCACGCCCCAGCCGGTCATTTGCACAATGACCTCTTGAATAGGCGTGTCGTGATCCTTGGGATTGACGCAATCAGTCGCGCCAAATTCACGGGCCAGTGCGAACTTATCGGGATTGAGGTCGATGGCGATGATGCGTCCGGCTTCGACCTGCTTGGCACCCTGGATGACGGCCAGGCCGAGGCAACCAAGGCCGAATACCGCCACGGTATCGCCTTTTTCCACTTTAGCCGTGTTCTTTACTGCGCCCAGGCCGGTCGTAACGCCGCAGCCTAGCAGGCACACTTGCTCCGGGTTTGCGTTGGGGTTGACCTTGGCCAGCGAGACTTCGGCGACCACCGTGTATTCGCTGAACGTGGAACAGCCCATGTAGTGATAGACCGGCTCGCCGTTGTAGGAGAATCGGGTGGTGCCATCAGGCATCACACCTTTGCCTTGGGTCGCACGCACAGCAGTACAGAGATTGGTTTTGCCACTTTTGCAGAACAGGCAGTCGCCACATTCTGCGGTGTACAAGGGGATGACGTGATCGCCCGGTTTTACTGAGGTCACTCCCTCGCCCACTTCCACCACGATACCTGCGCCTTCGTGCCCGAGTACGCAGGGAAATACGCCTTCGGGATCGTCGCCTGACAAAGTGAACGCATCGGTGTGGCACACGCCGGTATGAGTGATACGAACCAGCACTTCACCCTTTTGTGGGGGCGCGACGTCGATTTCGACAAACTTCAGAGGTTCGCCGGGAGCGAAGGCAACAGCGGCACGTGATTTCATGGGATACCCTCGAATCTGGATCAGGCATCTCAGTGTATCCGTTATCGTCGTGGAGACCGCTTGGCGCTGCCCCCCTGTTACTGACGAAGGGGCATGCCGTCCTTGCCTAGATAAAGGAAGTCGGTGTACAGACCATGCGCACCCAAGGCGCGGAATCGACTGAAGTCCTCAACCTCATTGAAGGTGTGGACGTAGACCGGGACACCGCTTTTCGCCAACTCCGCCATGAGTGTTTCCGCATCCGAACGCTCGGGATTGAGCGTGACTGCGAACAGGGGCGTAGCGCGGATGAATTCCAGTAGCGACTTGGTGTCGAGGCTGGAGTCGTACAAGCTGAAGATGATCTGCTCGTAGCCGAGTGCACGGATCTCGGGATAACGATAGGCGTGATACATCTGCGGAATGATCTGGCCTTGCACATCGTTGAGCTTCTGCTGCATGCGCTGCAGGCCGAGCAGATTATTGCCCTGAATGTCGGTCACCACATAGGCATCGGGATGTGCCAACAGCCAGTCGCGCAGGCGAGCGAGGTCGAGCGCGGTCTGGCCATCCACCATTGATGCCCGCAGAAAGGCTTCCCGGTCTGGCGCGCCGCTGTGGTCGGCCTCGGGAAACAAGCCGCGCCAGGTCGCTTGCCAGTCATGGATCGCGAGCAACTTGCCGTCGGCGCTCCATTGAAAATCCAACTCGAATACGCGGTGGCCCAAGGCGTAGTTGTGCGTCAGTGCCTCAAACGAGTTGAGATATTGCCTGCCGTGCAAAGCGCCGCCCGCGTGCGCAATAAGGGCTGGTGGCGACAAAGGCAGCGGCGCAGCAGGCCATACCTTGGTCGGTGGTTTTGGAAGGTTAATGGGCTCGCGCGCTGGCATTACGCGCAAGGTGCCCAGCGCTTGGCGTACTTGGGTAACAGGGTCGTACAGCTGCACCGGCCAGTCACCTTCTTGCTGCAAATAACCGTCGGCGTTAAGCGCGGCGGTAATGATCGGCAGCTGACGCGTCGTCTCGATCAGAGTGTGGTCGAATTCCAGCATGAGCCGCTCCGGCGCGCATTCGGTCTCCAACCAAAATGCAGACGAGCCATCAGGCTGCTCGTTGAAGCGTTCACCGGCATAGACTTCCTGCGGTCCCCATCGCACGACCGGGCAAAACGGGGAGTTGCTTGTTGTCCAGTCGGTGCCGGAAAGTCGTGTTGCTAGCGCCTCGGCCGGTGCTGATTCGTCTTGCCATAGGGCACAGGCATCAATTGGAAATGTGAACTCAGTAAAGCCATTTGTAGATTGCGTTGGCAGCGAAACGCGTTGACCGTGGGTGTCGATCACCGCCGAAGACGCTCGTGCAGAGCCATAGCCTGCAAGCCAGGATGGCATTGTGCCTGCGTCCGATCGCCACGCCAGAAGATAGTGCGTGGCCTTATCTATTTCGGGTGGCTGATCTTGTCGGGTGGCTTCTTTTTCTGGAATGAACCGGCGTTCGAGTAATTCCCCATCAGTGGAGAAGCCGGCCAGAAATAAGCCCGGTCGCGACTCTTGTCCTGGGCGCGCGTTCCAAGTGAAACGGTGAGCCTGATTCTGCCCGTTGATCAGAAATTGGATGGGGTCGCCTTCGGCGTCGGGAATGCGTACTTTCACGCCCAAAGGATTGGAGCAATCCAGATACGTGCTGGTGCTTAGCGAAAACTTTGCGTTCTGCATGCGGAGCAATGTTTGCAAGGCTTCTTTGTCGCAGATCCGCAGAGGCGGTTGCGGTATCTCACCTTCACACTCGTCAGCTGAGGCAGTTATAGGCTCACCAGCAAAGATATCGCGGTAGCGGGTCGGAAAATAACTTCGTGTCGCATCGGGATCTAGCAGTGATCGCCCCAGCGCAAAACGTACATCGTGCGTGATGCCCAACAGATCAAGAACGGTCGGTGCCAAGTCATAGCTGGCACCAATTTCCGCTGTGTTCAACGAAGGCGGCGCACCAAAGACTGCGAGCGGCAAGCGCCGATCACGAGTGGCTTCCTCGCCAAACAACTCTTTCATCAGAGGGTTGGGGAAAACGTGGTGGTCCGCCGTGACCACGACCACCGTGTCCTTCAGGTAGCCGGCCTGCTCGATGCGTTCGAGGAAACTCTCCAGAATCTGATCGGTGCAGTGCAGTGCCTCGATGAAGAGTTCTGGGCTGCCATAGGTCGTGCATTCCTGATAGTTGAAGCCGGGCAGGTGGGAACCGATGGTCAGCAGTGTCAGATTGAATGGTTGGCCAGATTGACGCAGCGATTGCAGCTCGATCCATGCCTGCTCATACAAATCCGGATCAGCCAGCCCCCAATCGCCTGGGCGCGGCTCAAGCCCCATTTCTCGCCATTCGTCGAGCCCCAGGACGCGGTCATATCCGTGTGATGAGAGGAAGTGCCCTTTGCCGGCAAAGCTTGCTTCAGCACCACCCAGGTAGCTCTGTGTATAGCCAGCGCGGCGTAGCACATCACCTAGGCAGGGCTGCTCCTCGGCCATGCCGTCGAAGCCAGCCAGCGATTCGCTGTTGTGATCGAAGGGAAACAGGGTGCCGCATTGGGAATTGGTGATGCCTTCGATGGTGATATAGCTTGCGGCGAAGTAGTCCTTCAGCAGCGCACTGGTATGCAGCCGCCGAGCTAGATTCGGCATCAAATCGGGGTAATCCGGATGCTCAATCACCCGTTGACCCAGTGATTCGAGATAGATCAGGATCAGGTTTTTTGGGGTTTCGGCGGCGCTGGCTTGAATGCTTGACTTCGTGGGCAGGTCGAGTTCAACCAGCCCGCTCTGGCGCCAGCGCTGTACTTCGGCTTCCGGTAAATCCAAAGGCTTCGGGCTGTACCAAGCGCGCGCTTCAGTGATCAGCATCCATTCGGGAAGGGTGCGATGGGCCATGACAACGCCGATTGAACAAACCACCAGCAAGGCCAGCGCACGCCAGAATCGGGCGGTGGGGAGCTGGCTTGCGAGTACCCAGGCGACGATAGGTAATCCCGCGAGCATTACCAGGAGCGTCACAAACAATGTCCGGTACTGATCCCACGCAAGTGCGAAGGACTTGGGTTCCAGATGGATGAAAACTTCGTTGGTGAAGCCTGCGCCAGAGAACTGCACCAAGCCAAAGAACCCAAGCCGCACAAACAGCATTACCGCCACAACTAGACTCAGCAGCAGCGCGGCCAGCGGGCGCGGCATCAAACTGGGGAGTAGGACCAAGGCTGCCAGTAATGCCAAGCTTCCCAAAATCTGGGTGGCTTGAATCGAGTCCCAGCCCAAGTCTCCAAACGCGATGTGGACTGGTAAAACCAACAGCACTGCCAAGCCGATCAGCAAGGCGATGTATGCCAAACGACGAAGTGGGGAATATGACGGTTTTTTGATAATGGTCAAAGGCTTGCTGTTGTACACAATGGTGCCGAATGGTAACGGCGTGAGGCGTGGGTCACAAGATTTTAGTTCAGAGCACGGGCAAAAAAAAGGCGCGGCAGAATAGCTGCCGCGCCTCGATATTGCGCTTTGTTGAATGCTTACAAGGCTTCAAAAATACCCGCTGCGCCCATTCCTGTCCCGATGCACATGGTGACCATGCCGTATTTTTGCTGACGACGACGCATGCCGTGCACCAAGGTGGCGGTACGGACCGCGCCCGTCGCACCAAGCGGGTGTCCGAGTGCAATGGCGCCGCCGAGTGGATTGACCTTAGATGGGTCGAGTCCGCAATCGCGGATTACCGCCAGAGCCTGAGCCGCAAAGGCTTCGTTGAGCTCGATCCAGTCGAGTTGATCGCGAGTCAGGCCGGCTTGCTTGAGCGCCTTCGGGATGGCTGCGATCGGGCCAATGCCCATCACTTCCGGACGCACACCGGCAACCGAGAAGCTGACAAAGCGTGCCAAGGGCACGAGTCCGTAATCTTTGATCGCCTGCTCCGAAGCCAGCAGAACTGCACCCGCACCATCGCTCATCTGAGAGCTGTTGCCAGCTGTGACGGTGCCACCGGCGCGAAAGACCGTGCGCAGCTTGGCCAAGCCTTCGAGCGATGTGTCTGGGCGCGGGCCTTCATCGTGTTCAACCAGCGTTTTTTTCTGACGGATGCTGCCGTTGGCGAGATCCGGCAGATTGGCCGTGATTTCATACGGAGTAATCTCATCACGGAACTCTCCGGACGCTTGTGCGGCTAGCGCCTTTTGATGCGAGGCGAGGGCAAAGGCGTCTTGGTCTTCGCGGCTGACCTTCCACTCTTCCGACACCTTCTCGGCGGTGATGCCCATGCCGTACGCAATGGCGATGTGGTCGTTTTCGAACACCTGCGGAGAAAGGCTAGGGCGATGACCCATCATCGGCACCATGCTCATGCTCTCGGTGCCACCGGCGAGCATGAGGTCGGCGTTGCCGAGGCGGATCTGATCAGCGGCCAGCGCTACTGCCTGCAGACCCGACGAGCAGAAGCGATTGACCGTCTGCGCCGCGATGGTGTCAGGCAGGCCCGCCAGCAACATGCCGATGCGGGCCACGTTCATGCCTTGCTCGGCTTCCGGCATGGCACAGCCGATGATGGCGTCTTCAATGCGCGAAAGATCAATGCCTGGCGCTTGCGCTACGACGGAACGCAGCACGTGCGCGAGCATTTCATCAGGCCGAGTGTTGCGGAACACACCACGCGGGGCCTTGCCCACCGGAGTGCGGGTGACGGCGACGATGTAGGCGTCCTGGATTTGCTTGTTCATGGAATAGTTTCCTTGAGCTGTCGGTGCGCTGCTTGAGCGCACTGGATGTTGTGGGATGGACGCGTGTTCAGTTACGCAGCGGCTTGCCAGTCTTAAGCATGTGCATTACGCGCTCCTGCGTCTTTGGCATCTGCGCCAAAGCCACAAAGTGCTCGCGTTCCAGTCGCAGCAACCAATCTTCATCAACCAGCGCACCACGCTCCACCTCGCCACCACACAGCACCGTGGCGATGCGCGTCGCGATTTCGTAGTCGTGCTCGGAAATGAAGCGGCCTTCCAACATGTTCACCAGCATCATCTTGAACGTAGCAATACCAGCCTTGCCTGCCACCGGAATGGCGCGTGCCGGCAGCGGCGGACGATAGCCAGACTCAGCCAAGGCGCGCGCTTGCGCTTTGGCCACATGCAGCAGCTCAAACGGGTTGAACACGATCACATCGGAATCACGTGCCAAGCCGGATTGCTGAGCTTCCATCGCTGAACTGGAAACCTTCGCCATAGCGATGGTTTCAAAATACGGCTTGAGATTGACGAACACGTCTTCACCTAGCGGTGTTTTCAAGCCGACCCGCACCGCGATTTCCTTGAGACCACCGCCCGCCGGCAGCAGGCCGACGCCGGCCTCCACTAGGCCGATATAGCTTTCCAGTGACAGGACGGTGCGTGCAGCGTGCATCTGGAACTCGCAACCACCACCCAGCGCGAGACCGCGTACGGCAGCCACCACCGGCACTAATGAATACTTGATGCGTTGGCTCGCCTGTTGGAAGGTCGCCACCATCGCCTCGAAACCCTTGAGATTTCCGGCTTGCAGTAAGCCAATGGCACCGGAGAGGTCAGCGCCAGCGGAGAAGGGTTCGCTCGGTTGCCAAATCACCAAGCCTTTGAAATCCTGCTCAGCCAGATCCACGGCCTTGAGCACGCCGTCGAGCACGCCATCGGACACCGTGTTCATCTTGGTCTTGAAGCTCAATACCGCTATGCCATCGCCGTCATGCCACATTCGCACCGCGTCGGTTTCAAACACGGTTTCACCCGGATCAAAGTGTTCACCGAGGATTGGATCGGGGAAGCGCTGGCGCTGATAGACATCCAGGCTGGAGCGCGGCAGGTCCGCATTGCGCGCGGGGTTGTAGCTGCCGCTCGCGCTGTGGACGCCGGTGCGACCATCAAACACCCAATCAGGCAGCGGAGCCGAGCTCATGGCCTTGCCGGCGGTGATGTCTTCGGCAATCCAACCTGCTACGACTTTCCAATCAGAGGCTTGCCAGGTCTCAAACGGGCCGAGCTTCCAGCCGTAACCCCAGCGGATTGCCAGATCCACATCGCGTGCGGTTTCGGCAATCGAGGCCAAGTGATAGGCGCTGTAGTGGAACAAATCGCGGAACAGGGCCCAGATGAATTGTGCTTGCGGATGCTGGCTGGCGCGCAGCTTGGCGAACTTCTCAACCGGATTTTTGGTCTTGAGGATTTCTACCAGTTCGTCCGCGGCCTTACGATCGGAGGGGCGGTAGTCTTGCTTTTCCAAATCAAGAACCATGATGTCGCGACCGACCTTGCGGAAGATGCCGGCGCGGGTCTTTTGCCCGAGCGCACCTTTTTCGATCAGCGCCGTGAGCCAGATCGGGGCCTTGAAGTACTTGTGCCAAGGATCGTCCGGCAAAGTGTCGGCCATGGTCTTGATGACGTGCGCCATCGTGTCCAGCCCCACCACGTCAGCGGTGCGATACGTCGCCGACTTGGGGCGACCGATCAGTGGGCCGGTGAGGGCGTCGACTTCATCGAAACCTAAACCGAATTCCGCGGTGTGGTGCATCGTCGAGAGGATCGAAAATACTCCGATGCGGTTGCCAATGAAGTTGGGCGTGTCCTTGGCGTAGACCACGCCTTTGCCGAGCACTGTCGTCAGGAAAGTTTCAAGTCCTTCAAGTACTTCGCTCGATGTCTTGCGACACGGGATTAACTCGGCAAGATGCATGTAGCGCGGCGGATTGAAGAAGTGCAGGCCACAAAAGCGTTCGTGCAGGGACTCGGGCAGGGCATCAGCCAAGCCATTTATCGACAGCCCCGACGTATTGCTGGCCACGATCGCATGCGCCGCGATGTGGTTCTCGATCCGGTCGTATAAATCCTTCTTCCAGTCCATGCGCTCGGCGATGGCCTCGATAATGAGGTCACATTCCTTGAGCATGTCCAGATGCTGGTCGTAATTGGCCGGCGTGATCGCGCCCGCTAGGGTTTTAAGTGCGAGTGGCGAGGGTGAGAGCTTGCCGAGACTGGCAATCGCCTTGTCGACGATCCCGTTGGGTGGTCCGTCTTTGGCAGCCAAGTCAAAAAGGATCGTGTCGACCCCAGCATTGACGAGATGGGCGGCGATCTGTGCGCCCATGACGCCGGCTCCCAGCACGGCGACCTTGCGAATTCGAAGTTGCGACATGGCAAATGCTCCGGTGGATTAA
>CAJDVW010000140.1_pt1 | contig 8958 bp, 4 predicted proteins | sample 7391471 | NCBI WGS metagenome assembly CAJDVW01 (sample SAMEA7055714, study PRJEB34461) | soil metagenome | biome: terrestrial ecosystem; feature: Peninsula; material: soil | place: Antarctica | collected 2016
ACAGCACAGAGCACAAACACCGCACCGTCGAGCACCCGCAAAGAGCGCTCCACTTCAATGGTGAAGTCCACGTGGCCCGGGGTGTCGATGATGTTGAAGCGGTGCTCGGGCAAGTTCTTGTCCATGCCCGTCCAAAACGCAGTCGTCGCAGCAGACTGGATCGTGATCCCACGTTCCTGCTCCTGCTCCATCCAATCCATCGTCGCGGCGCCATCATGAGTTTCACCCAGCTTGTGACTCTTGCCGGTGTAAAACAGGATGCGCTCGGTCGTCGTGGTCTTGCCAGCATCGATGTGGGCCATGATGCCGATATTGCGGTAACGCTCAATTGGGGTGTGGCGTGACACGGTAATGCTCCTCGGCTTACCAGCGGTAGTGCGCGAACGCTTTGTTGGCTTCCGCCATGCGGTGGGTTTCTTCGCGCTTCTTAACTGCGCCGCCACGGCTCTCGGCCGCGTCCAAAAGCTCACCGGCCAGTTTGCGCGGCATGGAATTCTCGCCGCGCTTTCGCGCCGACTCAATCACCCAACGCATCGCCAAGGCAACGCGACGCGATGAACGAACCTCGACAGGAACCTGGTAGGTAGCACCACCGACACGGCGAGACTTAACCTCGACGGCAGGCGACACATTACCAAGCGCCTTCTCAACCAGCTCAAGCGGATTGCCATTCTTCTCGCTGATGACATCCATCGCGCCGTAGACGATCTTTTCAGCAACAGACTTCTTGCCGCTCTTCATCACCATATTGATGAAACGGGCGACGGTCTGGCTGTCGTGTTTGGGGTCGGACAAGATCGAACGAGTACCGGGCGAACCTTTACGGGACATGTGCGCACCTGAAATTTGTAAAGAACTACGAAAAAATCAAAATATTGCGGCCACCGTCACGCGGTGACCCCACGATGATTACTTGGGACGCTTGGCGCCGTACTTGGAACGGCCTTGGCGGCGCTTTGCTACGCCGGAGGCGTCAAGCGAACCGCGCACGGTGTGATAACGCACACCTGGCAAATCCTTAACGCGACCGCCACGAACGAGGACCACGGAGTGTTCCTGCAAGTTGTGACCTTCGCCGCCGATGTAACTAATGATTTCAAAGCCGTTGGTCAAGCGCACTTTTGCAACCTTGCGCAGGGCCGAGTTCGGCTTCTTAGGGGTGGTGGTGTACACACGTGTGCACACACCACGACGCTGCGGGCATTCTTCCAGAGCAGGAGAAGCACTCTTGTAGGTCTTCGGGCTGCGCGACTTGCGAATCAGCTGATTGATCGTGGACATGAGTTTGACCCAACTACAAATACGTTGTGAACAAAAAACAGGCCCGGCAAGTGCCGGCCTGTTTCCGAGGTGATTGATGGCGTTGTCGCGTAACCGTCTAATGACGTACGCGCCAAAACTTCCCTGTATCGAACACGAAGAACATCCTGTTCTTCATTTCGTTTGACGCCAAACCCAAGAATTCGAAGAAAACCTCGAATCAAGAAGCGGAATTATAACGCGCACTCAGGGCTTATGCAACACCCTTTCACACATGTTCTTTGAAGGCTCGATCCCGCACAAATACGAATCGGGCATGCCTCGACTAACAACTCTAGCCAAAGCAGTCACTTACAGAGACTGGAGTGCACGATGTCACCCACTGCGGTCGATAAGTCACGCCATCATGCGAGCCAAAGAAAAGGCCGCCACATCGTGTGACGGCCCTTGCTTTGTTTTTGCCTCAGACGAGAGTCCGGTGCAAGGGTGACACTTAGCCTTCCTTCACCGTGCTCGCAGCCGACTGATCAGCGCCGCTGCCACGCAACTCGTCTAGATCGGTCGAGCTCAGTCCTTCCAGACGGTCGCGACGCGCGCGGTGGTAGGCCAGACCCGTACCGGCCGGTATCAGGCGGCCGACGATGACGTTTTCCTTCAGACCGCGCAAGCTGTCGTAGGTACCGCGCACCGCCGCCTCGGTCAGTACTCGGGTGGTTTCCTGGAAGGATGCCGCCGAGATGAACGATTCGGTTGCGAGTGAAGCCTTGGTGATACCCAACAAGACCGGCTTGTAAGTGGCCAAGATGCCGTCGCGATCGGCGACCTTCTGGTTTTCGACCAGCAAACGCTGACCTTCCACCTGCTCACCATGCAGGAAGCTGGTATCACCCGGATCATCGATCTCCACCTTGCGCAACATCTGACGCACGATGGTTTCGATGTGCTTATCGTTGATGCGCACACCCTGCAGGCGATAGACGTCCTGGATTTCTTTGGTGAGGTAAGCGGCCAACTCTTCCACACCCAGCAAGCGCAGAATGTCCTGAGGGTTGGGCTCGCCATCGACAATCTTGTCGCCGCGGTTGACACGCTCGCCCTCGAAGACCTCGATCTTGCGGTACTTTGGAATCAGCTCCTCGTAAGGACTGCCGTCATCGTCACGCGTGATGACAAGGCGCTGCTTGCCCTTTGTGTCCTTGCCGAAGCTGACCACACCTGAGGTCTCAGCCAAAATCGCCTGATCCTTAGGCTTACGGGCTTCGAACAAGTCAGCCACTCGTGGCAGACCGCCGGTGATGTCACGGGTCTTGGAGGCTTCCTGAGGAATACGCGCAACCACGTCACCCACCGCTACAGCGGCTTCGTTCTGCAGGGTGAGAACCGAGCGTGGCGGCAACAGATATTGTGCCGGCAGCTCTGTGCCCGGGATATTCAGGTCGTTGCCCTTGGCGTCGACAATACGCACGATTGGGCGCAGATCCTTACCGGCCGTACCGCGCTTCTTCGGATCGATAATTTCGACGCTGGCCAGACCAGTAATGTCGTCGATGCGCTCAACGACCGTCACGCCTTCGACAAAGTCGATAAAGCGAACGAAGCCGGCGACTTCCGAAATGATCGGATGGTTATGCGGGTCCCAGTTCGCGACCACCTGGCCACTCTTGACCTCTTCACCATCCTTGGCACTCAACACGTGTCATGTACCGAGATCTCTCCCGAACGTGATACAGCCACGAGATGACCATTGTCATGCTGCACAGTCTTGAGGTTGCTGAAACGAACTACGCCATTCGTGCGAACGGTGACATTGTCCACCGCCGCCGCACGCGAAGCCGCACCACCAATGTGGAAGGTACGCATGGTCAGCTGAGTACCTGGCTCGCCAATCGACTGAGCTGCGATAACGCCGACAGCCTCGCCCTTGTTGACTAGGTTGCCACGCGCCAAGTCGCGTCCGTAACAACGTGCGCAGACGCCAAACTCGGTCTTACAGGTAATGGTGGAACGCACGCGAACCCTCTGCACACCCGCGTTTTCGAGCTTCATAACCAGCTGCTCGTCCAACATGGTGTTCTGGGTCACGATTGGATCTTCATCGTTGCCCGGGGCAAACACGTCTTCCGCCGACACGCGGCCCAGTACGCGATCGCGCAGGCGCTCGACGATGTCACTTCCTTCCACAATGGCGGACATATCAAGACCGTCGGTGGTACCGCAGTCGTCTTGCGTGATGACCACATCTTGCGCCACGTCGACCAAGCGGCGGGTCAAGTAACCGGAGTTCGCGGTTTTGAGCGCGGTGTCGGCCAGACCTTTTCGCGCACCGTGAGTCGAGTTGAAGTACTGCTGTACGTCCAGACCTTCGCGGAAGTTCGCGATGATTGGAGTCTCGATGATCGAGCCATCCGGCTTAGCCATCAGGCCACGCATACCCGCCAACTGACGAATCTGTGCGGCAGAGCCACGGGCGCCGGAGTCGGCCATGATGTAGAGCGAGTTCATCGACTTCTGCTCTACATCCTTGCCGTCAGCGTCTTTCACAATTTCCTTGCCGATCCCCTGCATCATCGCAGCGGCTACAAGTTCGTTGGTGCGCGACCAAATATCGACCACCTTGTTATAGCGCTCGCCGCCTGTGACTAGGCCATTGACGTACTGCTGCTGAATCTGCAGTACTTCGTTCTCGGCCTCGGCCAGGATGTCTTTCTTCTCCGCAGGAATCAGCATGTCATCGATGCCGATGGAAACACCGGCGCGGGTGGCATAACGGAAGCCCGTGTACATCAGCTGATCGGCAAAAATCACCGTGTCCTTAACGCCCAAGCGGCGATAGCACTCGTTGATCAAACCACCGATAGCCTTTTTCTTGAGCTCGGTATTGATCAAGTCGAATGGCAGCCCTTCCGGCAGGATCTCAGCTAAGAGGGTACGGCCAACCGTGGTGTCCACGATCGAAGTTTTCTTGACCAGTTCGCCATCGGGGCCGACCTCAGTGTGCGGAATGCGCACTTTTATCGCGGCATGCAGCTCGACTGCCTTGTTGTCATAGGCGCGCTTGACCTCGGACAAGTTGGCAAAAATCATGCCCTCGCCCTTCTTATTCACCAGCTGGCGGGTCATATAGTAAAGACCGAGCACCACGTCCTGTGACGGCACGATGATTGGGTCGCCATTGGCCGGGCTGAGGATGTTGTTGGTCGACATCATCAGGGCGCGTGCTTCAAGCTGAGCTTCCAGCGACAACGGCACGTGCACAGCCATCTGGTCACCGTCGAAGTCGGCGTTGAATGCGGTACACACCAAGGGGTGCAACTGGATCGCCTTGCCTTCTACCAGCACCGGCTCGAACGCTTGGATGCCCAGGCGGTGAAGCGTTGGCGCACGGTTGAGCAGCACCGGATGCTCGCGGATAACCTCTTCTAGGATGTCCCAGACTTCGGCGCTTTCACGCTCTACCAGCTTCTTGGCAGCCTTGATCGTAGTCGCCAAACCACGACGCTGCAGCTTGGAGAAAATGAAGGGCTTGAACAGCTCCAAGGCCATCTTCTTCGGCAGTCCGCACTCATGCAAACGCAAGGTCGGGCCAACCACGATCACAGAGCGACCGGAATAGTCGACGCGCTTACCCAGAAGGTTCTGACGGAAGCGGCCTTGCTTGCCCTTGATCATGTCGGCGAGCGACTTGAGTGGGCGCTTATTGGTGCCGGTGATGGCACGGCCACGACGACCGTTGTCCAGCAGTGCGTCAACCGACTCTTGCAGCATGCGCTTCTCGTTGCGCACGATGATGTCCGGCGCGGCCAGCTCGAGCAAGCGCTTGAGGCGGTTGTTGCGATTAATGACGCGACGGTAAAGGTCGTTCAAATCTGACGTCGCAAAGCGGCCGCCATCCAGCGGCACCAGCGGTCGCAGATCCGGCGGCAGCACTGGCAACACGGTCAAGACCATGTGCTCAGGACGGTTACCCGACTCCAAGAACGCCTCGACCAGCTTGGTGCGCTTGGTCAAACGCTTGAGCTTAGTTTCCGAATTCGTCGCGGCGATGTCTTCTTTAAGCTTGACCAGTTCGGAGTTGAGATCAATGCTCTTGAGCAGCTCGAAAACCGCTTCGGCACCCATGCGCGCATCAAAATCGTCGCCATGCTCTTGCACGGCTTCGAGGTGCTGCTCCTCGGTCAGCAACTGACCACGATCCAGCATCGTCAAGCCTGGGTCGATCACAACGTAGGCTTCGAAATACAGGATGCGCTCGATATCGCGCAAGGTCATGTCCAGCATCAGACCGATGCGCGAGGGCAGCGACTTCAGGAACCAGATGTGTGCAACGGGCGTAGCCAGCTCGATGTGCGCCATGCGCTCACGGCGAACCTTGGCCAGAGTGACTTCGGTGCCGCACTTCTCACACACCACACCACGATGCTTCATGCGCTTGTACTTGCCGCACAGGCACTCGTAGTCCTTCACCGGCCCGAAGATCGCGGAACAGAACAGGCCGTCGCGCTCGGGTTTGAAGGTGCGGTAGTTGATCGTCTCGGGCTTCTTGACCTCGCCATAGGACCACGAACGCACCAGATCCGGCGATGCCAGGCCAATACGGATGCTGTCGAACTCCGCGGTCTGACGCTGCGGGTTAAAGAGGTTGAGCAGATCTTTCATGTCTTTCTCCGGGATACGAGTTGAGGATTCAGAGAGGGCTCAGAGCGGGGACTGGGAAACTTTCCGAGGTTTGCTGCAGCACCTCGTACGATCCCAAGTCCCCGATCTGGACTGTTCTCAGTTCTCTTCCAACTCGATATTGATCACCAACGAACGAATTTCCTTGACCAGCACGTTGAACGACTCGGGCATGCCCGCCGTCATTTCGTGGTTGCCGTCGACGATGCTCTTGTACATCTGATTACGGCCCTGCACGTCATCGGATTTCACCGTCAGCATTTCCTGCAAGGTGTAGGCCGCGCCGTATGCTTCAAGCGCCCAGACTTCCATCTCACCGAAGCGCTGGCCACCGAACTGTGCTTTACCACCCAGCGGCTGCTGGGTGACGAGCGAGTACGGCCCAGTGGAACGAGCGTGCATCTTGTCATCGACCAGATGGTTGAGCTTGAGCATGTACATGTAGCCGACCGTGACCTCACGATCAAACGCTTCGCCGGTGCGGCCGTCATACAGCCTTGTTTGACCCGACTCAGGCAAGTCAGCGAGACGCAGCATCAGCTTGATCTCACTCTCTTCTGCACCGTCAAACACCGGCGTTGCCATCGGCACACCTTCAGTGAGCTTTTCTGCCAAGGCAATCAGCTCATCATCGGTGAACTGCGACAGGTCAACGCGCTGGCTATGAGTCTTCTTGTCGTGATTGTAGATTTCGTCAAGGAAGTTACGCAGCTCTTTGACCTTGGCTTGGGCGTCCAGCATGCGCTGAATTTTTTCGCCCAGACCCTTGGCTGCCCAGCCCAGGTGCGTTTCCAGAATCTGGCCAATGTTCATTCGACTCGGCACACCCAGCGGGTTGAGCACGATATCGACCGGACGACCGTCAGCCATGTACGGCATGTCTTCGACCGGCTTGATCATGGAGACCACGCCCTTGTTACCGTGACGCCCAGCCATCTTGTCACCCGGCTGAATCCGACGCTTGACGGCCAGGAAGACCTTGACCATCTTCAACACGCCTGGTGCCAGATCGTCGCCCGCAGTGATCTTTGCACGCTTGTCAGTGAAGCGCTTGTCGAATTCTTTCTTGTGCGTCTCGATCTGCTTTTGCGCGCTCTCGATGGCTTCGGCCGCGTCCTCTTCCTTCATACGGATAGCGAACCAGTCGTCCTTCTTGAGTCCATCAAGGTAGGCGTCAGTGACAGCAACCTTCTTCAAGCCGGCCGGGCCGCCGTTGGCGACTTTTCCGACAATCTGACTGCGCAGGCGATCGTAAATGGCAGCTTCGAGGATACGGAACTGATCGTCAAAGTCCTTCTTGACGCGCTTGACTTCCATCTCTTCGATCTGGCGAGCACGCTTGTCTTTTTCGATGCCATCGCGGGTGAAGACCTGCACGTCAATGACAGTGCCATCCATGCCGGGCGGCACGCGCAGCGAACTGTCTTTAACGTCGGATGCCTTCTCACCGAAAATTGCTCGCAGTAGCTTTTCTTCCGGAGTCAGTTGTGCCTCACCCTTAGGTGTGACTTTACCCACCAAGATATCGCCCACCTGCACTTCGGCGCCGATGTAGACCACGCCGGACTCGTCGAGTCGATTGAGCGCGTGCTCGGAGACGTTAGGGATGTCGGCGGAAATCTCTTCCGGTCCGAGCTTGGTGTCGCGAGCAACGCAGGTCAGCTCTTCAATGTGGATCGTGGTGAAACGATCCTCGGTGACAACGCGCTCGGACAGTAGGATCGAGTCCTCGAAGTTGTAACCGTTCCACGGCATGAAGGCGACCAAGATGTTCTGGCCAAGAGCCAACTCGCCCAGATCGGTCGAAGGACCGTCGGCCAGCACGTCACCAATCGCCACAACATCACCGACATTCACCAGCGGGCGCTGGTTGATACAGGTGTTCTGGTTCGAGCGGGTGTACTTGGTGAGCGTATAGATATCCACGCCGGCGTCGTTCTCGCGAACTTCGTCTTCGTGCACACGCACCACGATACGACCGGCATCAACCTGATCGACCACGCCGCCACGCAGGGCGACTGAGTCCACACCCGAGTCACGCGCTACGTCCCGCTCGATGCCCGTACCCACCATTGGTGTCTGCGTACGCAGCGTCGGAACCGCTTGGCGCTGCATGTTCGCACCCATCAAGGCGCGGTTGGCATCATCGTGCTCAATGAAGGGAACGAGCGCCGCTGCTACCGACACGGTCTGCTTGGTCAGCAAGGAGTTCGCCTGTGCCACCGGGTAATCTGCTTCCTCGATCGCCGACAGATACTCAATGTCGTCGGTGACCTTGCTGTCGACCACCTTGCGGTACGGTGTTTCTAGGAACCCGTAACGATTGGTGCGCGCATACACGGCCAAGGAGTTGATCAGACCGATGTTCGGGCCTTCCGGTGTTTCAATGGTGCAAACACGACCGTAATGGGTCGGATGCACGTCGCGCACCTCAAAACCGGCACGCTCACGCGTCAGGCCGCCAGGCCCAAGCGCCGATACACGACGCTTATGGGTGACTTCCGACAGCGGGTTGTTCTGATCCATAAACTGGGACAGCTGCGAGGAGCCAAAGAACTCCTTGATGGCGGCTGCGACCGGCTTGGCGTTGATGAGATCTTGCGGAGTCAGCTGATCAGCTTCGGCCAGTGACAAACGCTCTCGCACCGCGCGCTCGACGCGCACAAGCCCGATGCGGAAGGTGTTTTCCGCCATCTCGCCGACCGAACGCACACGGCGGTTGCCGAGGTGATCGATGTCATCGACCGTGCCCGTGCCGTTGCGGATTTCGATCAACACCTTGAGTACGTCCAAGATGTCGTCGTTATCGAGTACGCCCTCGCCTTCAACTTCCTTGCGGCCCACGCGGCGGTTGAACTTCATCCGCCCCACAGCCGACAAGTTGTAACGCTCAAGGCTGAAGAACAAGTTCTTGAACAAGTTCTGCGCTGCGTCCTTTGTCGGCGGCTCGCCCGGACGCATCATCCGGTAGATTTCCATCAAGGCTTCGAGCGGGCTGCGAGTTGGATCGATACGCAGGGTGTT
>CAJDVW010000078.1_pt1 | contig 8750 bp, 8 predicted proteins | sample 7391471 | NCBI WGS metagenome assembly CAJDVW01 (sample SAMEA7055714, study PRJEB34461) | soil metagenome | biome: terrestrial ecosystem; feature: Peninsula; material: soil | place: Antarctica | collected 2016
TCCCTATCCCTCAATTCAGCTTCGTAAAAGGAACATCCCCATGCTCGATATGCGCCAAGTCACCAAGGTCTACCGCACCGAACTCGTCGAAACACACGCTTTGCGTGCGCTGGATTTGCAGGTGTCGGAAGGCGAGTTTGTCGCCGTGACCGGCCCGTCGGGTTCGGGCAAGACCACCTTCTTGAATATCGCCGGTCTGTTGGAAACCTTCACCGGCGGTGAGTACGTGTTGGATGGCGTGAACGTGAAAGGGTTGAACGACAACGCCCGCTCCAAGTTGCGCAACGAGAAGATCGGTTTCATTTTTCAGGGCTTTAACCTAATTCCAGACCTCAACCTGTTCGACAACTGCGACGTGCCGCTGCGCTATCGCCGCATGCCGTCGACCGAACGCCGACAGCGCATCGAACAGGCGTTGTCGCAGGTGGGCTTGGGCTCGCGCATGAAGCATTATCCGGCCGAATTGTCGGGCGGACAGCAGCAACGCGCCGCCATTGCACGCGCACTGGCCGGTAGTCCACGCCTGCTGCTGGCAGACGAACCTACCGGCAACCTCGATTCGCAAATGGCGCGTAGCGTGCTGGAACTGCTGGAGGACATCAACGCGCAAGGCACCACCATCGTCATGGTCACCCACGATATGGAGCTGGCGGCGCGGGCGCAACGCAATGTACACATCGTCGATGGCCAGGTCACGGATCTGCGCCGCGAGTCCGGGCTGGTGCGGCCGCAGCCCATTGCCGCCGTCGAGTGAGGTGATACGCGATGCTTAGCTACTACTTCAAACTCGCGCTACGCAGCTTCGGGCGCAATAAAATCCTTACCGTATTGAGAAAAAAGTGAACGGCTGTTCTATGTGCAACTCGATCCTTGGCCGTCGCGCGGCATGACTCTGGGTGACGAGCCGGCAGAGCAGTTGACGCGCTTCGATGCTGAAACCCTGCTACGTGAGAAGCGCGGATTTCGCCAAGCCATGATGACCGGTGGCGCGGTGACCGTGACGCCCGGCCGGGCTGATCTCCCTGCATTTTTCACCGATGCGCGCTACACCAGCGCCGATTTCTTCGCGATGTTTTCTGCGCCGTTTCTTCATGGTGCGGGTTGGAGTGCCGAAGACGACGCTGCCAGCGCCCGCGTCGCGGTGATCTCCCATGCTTTGAACGAGCGACTGTTCGGCGGCGGCGACAGCGTCGGCAAGGCGCTGGTGATCGGCGGTAGCGAGTTGCGTATTGCCGGTGTTCTCAATAAATGGCGTCCTACGCCCAAGTTTTACGATGTCAATCACAGCAGTTACGGCGAGTTGGAAGATGTCTTTCTGCCGTTTTCCACCTCACGCGAACTCAATTTGAGTCGCAGTGGCAGCATGGACTGCTGGGACGATGCGGCAGGCGACGATCTCGGCCTCAACGCGCCCTGCGCCTGGATTCAGTATTGGGTTGAGTTGGAAAATGCGGCAGCGCTCAGCGAGTACACGGCCTATCTCGACAATTATTCCGCCCAGCAAAAGGCGGCCGGACGTTTCGAGCGTGATCCCAACACGCGCCTGCGCAATGTTATGCAATGGTTGGACTTCAATCGCATCGTGCCGCGTGATGTGGTGATGCAACTGTGGTTGGGTTTCGGCTTTCTACTGGTTTGCTTGCTCAACACCGTGGGGCTTTTGCTGGCGAAGTTCCTACGTCGCAGCGGCGAGATTGGCGTGCGCCGCGCCTTGGGCGCCTCGCGTCTGGATATCTTCAAGCAATGTCTGGTTGAGGCCGGCACGATCGGCATTGCCGGCGGCGTTCTGGGGCTCGGGCTGGCCTTGCTCGGCTTGTGGGCAGTGCGCCAGCAACCCTTGGGCTACGCCAAGCTCGCGCACCTGGATACGACGATGTTGTTGATCACGTTTGGACTGGCGATCGTTGCCAGCCTGATCGCGGGGCTATTGCCGGCGTGGCGTGCGATGCAAGTGACGCCAGCGATCCAACTCAAGTCGCAATGACCTTGCACACCTTGCCTGTTCGCACGCAAGGCCCTGTGAAGAACACTCGGAGACACCATGGAAATTCGCCCCATTCTTTCTACCCTGATGCGCCACAAGACCGCCGCGACATTGATCGTTCTTCAGGTCGCCCTGACCTGCGCCATTATCTGCAACGCGCTGTTTATGATCGGCGATCGGATGACACAGATCCGCGAAACCAGTGGTTTGGCGGAGAACGAGCTGATCCGCATCCAGATCATCCCGGTCAGCGATTCAGCCGACACGGCGGCGCAGACCCGCGCGGACTTGGCGATGTTGCGCCAGTTGCCCGGTGTGAAGGCGGCGACCACGGTCAACCAGGTGCCGTTTGTGAATTCGTCGTGGAATGGTGGTGTCGGTTTGGAGCCCAACCAAGCGCAGTCCACGCTCAATGCGACCAACTATATGGCCGAAGAGCAGTTCATCGAGACGCTCGGGCTTAATTTGATATCCGGGCGCAATTTCAGTGCCGACGAGTACATCGAGATCGCCGCAATTAACGACCCGGCCAGCTATACCCGCATGCCCAGCACCATGATGACGCGTGCCCTGGGTGAGCGTCTGTTTCCGGGTGAGGATGCGCTGGGCAAATCGGTGTACATCAAGGGTGACTTGCAAGTCCGCATCGTGGGTATCGTTGAGCACTTGGTTCGCCCCAGCATGCAGGGCGGGCCGGAGGCGCGCGAGCACGTGATGATCTTCCCAATACGGGTGACCTACGACGTGGGTGGTCAGTACGTGATCCGCACCGATCCCGAACGCCGGCAGGACATGATCAAAGTCGCCAGCGAGGCCCTGCTCGCCCACGGGCCCAAGCGCATCATCGTTGAAGAAAACACCAAGACCTTCGAGGAACTGCGGCGCGAGTTCTATCAACAGCCGCGCTCAATGGCGTGGCTGCTCGGCATCGTCTGTGTCGCTTTGCTGCTGATCACCGCGCTGGGCATCGTCGGCTTGGCCAGCTTCTGGGTGCAGCAACGCACCAAGCAGATCGGTATCCGGCGTGCATTGGGCGCCACTAAAGGCCAGATCCTGCGTTACTTTCAGATCGAGAATGTCCTGCTCACCACCATCGGCATCGTGCTCGGTATGTTGCTGGCCTATGGCATCAACCAGATACTAATGAGCAAGTACGAGTTGGCACGTTTGCCGCTCTACTACCTGCCGGTCGGCGCGGTGGCCTTGTGGTTGCTCGGACAGATCGCGGTTTTCGGCCCGGCCCGCCGTGCCGCCAACGTGCCGCCAGCCATCGCCACGCGCACGGCCTGAGTGGGTGTTCAGTCGATCTCTGTTGATTGACAGGCCGGTTCACGTCGTGCCGCGGCGCGGCCCGTTCGGCGACTCAACGATCAATACCGCGCTGAGTCCGCCAGTAGACCGCGAAGCTGGCCAGCCAATGGCTGCCGGCGTAGTGCTCATCGCTGACGCCGGCGACACCGGCGTCGCCGTGCGCCTGCGCAGTAGTTTTGAGTGCTGCGCGGCGGCGATCGCTTTCGGGCAGGCCAGCGGCGATGCCGTCAAGCATCCACGCGCGGCTGATGTTGAGGCCGTCGATGTGGGCCAATTTGCCATCAGCGCGGTCGCTGACTTCGCCGATAGGCAGCCAAGCGGATTTGCCAGCGGTCGGCAGGAAACCGCTGAGCCAGTCGGCGAAGGCGTCCGGCGACATCAATCGGCGCATGAAGTCGGCTTCGGCCAGACAAGGCGAAAGAAAGTCATGACCGGAGGGCTCGTAAGGCAGCGGACAGTCGCGGTCAGCGGCATAAAATCGCTGGCCCGCGTCAGCCAAGAGGCCGCGCAGGCGATCGTCTCCGACGCGCGTGGCGTAGTCGTGAATCAGGCCGAAGGCAAACGCGGTCTGGTAGTGCTCACCGACCCGGATCGGATAGCGAAGTTTCGGCAGCCAATCGCTCAGCCGGCGCACGGCTACGTTCTCCAGTGGACGCAGCCATTCGCGCCATTCACGCGCCTGCTCGTCGTCCCACTCGTCCAATTCCGCCACCAGTTGCAGCAACCAGGCATGACCGTAGGGACGCTCGAAACCGGCGCGATCCGGGTGCGCCATGTAGGCCGCTTCCTGCAGCAATTTTGCTTCGGTCAGATTCTTCGCCAGTGCAGCCTTGGCATCGGCGGCAAATGGCGCCTCCGGATAAAGATGCGCCAAGCGCGCCAGCAGCCAGTGGCCGTGCACGGCCGAGTGCCAATCGAAGCAGCCATAGAACGAGGGCGTGAGCTTGCTGGGGCGGTCAACCTCGTCGGCGTTTGCCATGACGTGGTGGATGATGTTGGGAAATTCCTTATCGACGCAGCTCAACGCCAGTGCTGCGAAGCGTTCCGCGCGCGCTTGGTCCAAGACCTGCGCCGGCGCAGCGGGTGCCCATACCATTACGATGGTCAGTGCCGTGATGATGATGACGTGTCGAATCACAGTGTTCTCCGGGAAAGCTCAGATCAGCGCGCTGCAAAGGCGGCGCTCCGCATGGTAACCCGCGCTATCACCATGAGCGGTATGCACGCTTCATTCGCTGCACCAAAGGCAGTTAGGCTTTGATTTTTCACCCTCACAACGACACCACGGTTCAATAATGTCCACGGTTCTGGTCATCGATGACAACCTTTCCGTCGCCACCGCGCTCGACGTGCTGTTTTCGTTGCACGACATCCGCACAGTCTGCGCTGAATCGCCAGAAGATGGCCTGGCACTGCTCGAACGCGGCGGCATTGATCTGGTCATTCAAGACATGAATTTCCGCGCCGACACCACCTCCGGTGAGGAAGGCGTGGCGCTGTTCCGACAGATTCGTGCGCAGCACCCGGATATGCCGGTGATCTTGCTCACCGCATGGACACATCTCGAGTCCGCCGTTGATTTGGTCAAAGCCGGGGCGGCGGACTACCTCGCCAAGCCCTGGGACGATGACAAGCTGTTAGCCAGCGTCAACAATCTGCTGGAATTGGCCGAAGCGCAACACGAACTGGTTTCGCGTCGTGCGTCCGATCGTCAGCGACGCGATTCGCTGGGGCACGGACACGACCTGCGCGGACTGATCTACGACGACACCGCCAGCGAAACCTTGGTCGCATTGGCGGTGCAGGTGGCGCGCTCGGATTTGCCGGTATTGATCACCGGCCCAAACGGCGCAGGCAAGGAAAAATACGCCGAAATCGTGCACTTCAATTCGAGTGTGAAATCTGGCCCGTTTGTCGCGGTGAACTGCGGCGCTTTGCCGCACGAACTGATTGAAGCAGAACTGTTCGGTGCCGAGCCGGGTGCGTTCACTGGCGCCAGCAACAAGCCGCGTGCCGGTAAGTTTGATGCGGCCGATGGCGGCACCCTGTTTCTCGACGAGATCGGCACCTTGCCGCTGGCGGGGCAGGTGAAGCTGCTGCGCGTGCTGGAAACGGGCCGCTTCCAGCGCTTGGGCAGCAATCAAGAACGGCAGGTCACGGTGCGCGTGGTCAGCGCCACCAATGCGGACTTGTCCGGGCTGATTGCCGAAGAGCGTTTTCGTGAAGACTTGTTTTACCGCCTCAATGGTATCGAGCTACGCGTGCCGCCGCTGGCTAAACGCCCACGCGACATCCTGCCGCTGGCGCGTCATTTTCTGCCGCAAGGCAAGCACTTTTCCGAGGCGGCGGAGCGCGCCCTGTTGCGGCACTCCTGGCCCGGCAACGTGCGTGAGTTACGCAACGCGGTGCAGCGTGCGGCGCTGCTGTCGGGTGAACGGATCGAGCCTGAGGCGCTGGGTATCAATTCGCCTGAGCTGGCAGTAGCAACGATCAACGAGCCGGATCGTGCGGCAATCGAAGCCGCGATGCAGCGTGCCGGTGGCGTCTTGGCGCAGGCCGCCGCCGAGCTCGGCCTGTCGCGGCAGGCGCTGTATCGGCGTCTTGATCGTTACGGCATTTCGCGCGACTGAGGTGCGCCGGATCATGGGCTTTTTTCGCGCACTGCCATTGTCGATTTACATCATCGCTCTGGCGATCGTTGCGATTGGGTTGACGGCCGCCGGCACCGCTTTACTGCTGCAATGGGTGGCGTCGTGGCTGGCCGCGCTTATTGCCACGACCGTCGTTGGCACTGTTACCGGGCTGATCATCTGGCGCATCTTCGCGCCATTGCGTGCACTGTTTCGTGCCTTGACGGGAACCGTTGCCGCCTACCGCGATGGCGATTTCAGCTTTGGTATCCACTGGGATCGTCATGCCGATCTGATCGAGCTGGTGCAAGCGCATAATGAGCTGGGTGACACCCTGCGCGCCCAGCGTAGTGATCTGGTGCAGCGCGAGCTGTTGCTCGACACCATGGTTCAAAATACGCCTGTGGCGATGTTGCTGTTGGACCCTTCACACCGCGTGGTCTTGGGCAATCTCGCCGCACGCCGTATGTTCGGCGAGGGGCGCAAGCTGGAAGGGCACCTGCTCGACGTTGTGCTTGCCGACGTGCCGAGTGCGGTGCGGGATGCATTCCTGCGCGGCGGCGACGGCATGTTTACGGTTGACGATGACCATCGCGAGGACATCTACCAGCTCTCACGACGCGTGTTCCGACTCAACGGTCGGCGACACGAGCTGTTGCTGCTGCGGAATATGACCGCCGAACTGCGTCGCACCGAGGTTCAGACCTGGAAGAAGGTGATTCGGGTCATCAGCCATGAATTGAACAACTCGCTGGCACCGATTGCCTCGCTCGCCCACTCCAGTAAAGAGCTGCTGCGCCGCGGACAGCTGGAAAAGCTGCCTATCGCATTGACCACAATCGAGGAGCGCGCCCGCCATCTGGAACGGTTCCTGCGCGACTACGCACGCTTCGCCAAAATACCTGCGCCACGGTTCGAAGCCGTTCATCTTCCAGAGTTCATCGAGAAGCTGCGGGCCCAGGTCGCATTCGTCGATGAGGCCGTGATTCCAGATCGAAGTGCGCATTTTGATCCAGCACAAATGGAGCAGGTGCTGCTGAATTTGCTGAAAAACGCGCACGAATCGGGCACGACGCCCGACACGGTGGCGCTCGCGGTGCGTCGGCACGCCGAGACTTGGCGTTTTGAGGTGCTGGATCGTGGCAGCGGCATGAACGAGGCCGCGCAAGCCAACGCACTGCTGCCGTTCTACTCCACCAAGCGTTCGGGCACCGGCCTCGGATTGGCGCTGGCGCGCGAGATCGCCGAGGCGCATGGCGGGCACATAGGCCTTGCGAACCGCGCTGGTGGCGGTGTCTGCGTGTGGCTGACGCTACCGGCAACACACCGGTAGACCTACGCGTATCCAGCGGGCGGAGTGGTTTAGCGGACCGGCGGTCAGTGTGGAGCGCACATGCTGCACTGCAGCGATCTTGCCTCTTTTACGAGTTCATGGCTATAATTCAGCGGTTTATCAGCGCGTTTTTTGTCGTTTCCGGCGACGATCGCTCCATTTGGAAGGCAATCGTGATCAATTCTGTGCCCAATGGTCGGCTCCAGGCCCGCAAGGTTCTGGTCGCCCAAATGGTGGTTCTGGTTGCGTCTGTCCTGGTGCTGTTCTGGTCTGTCGATCAGACGCATGCGCTAGCGGCAGCTCTGGGTGGTGGTGGTCTGGTTGTTGGGACGGCCTTGGCAGCGTGGATGGCGCTGGGTGGAAAAGTACCGGTGCCTGCCGGGGTGGCTTTAGGCCGCTTGCTGGCTGGCATGGTGCTCAAGTGGTTGGCACTGATCACCGTGCTGCTGCTGGCCATCGCAGTATGGCATTTGCCGCCGATAGGCTTGGCGGTCGGGGTTGTAGTGGCCCTGTTGGCACAAGTCGTCACCGCACTGAGACATAACTGATTTTGGATTTTCTGGATTCAAGACACATGGCAAGCGACACCGAACTGACCGCGACAGACTATATCCAGCATCACCTGCAGAACCTCACGGTGCAGGTGTCTGAGGGTGCGTTCTGGCAGCTGCATTTGGACACCATGATCAGCTCGCTCTTTCTGGGCCTGTTGATGGTGTTCGCGTTCTGGATGGCGACACGCAAAGCCACGGCCGGCGTACCGGGCAAGTGGCAGGCTTTTATCGAGATCATGCTGGAGTTTGTTGATCGGCAGGCGCGTGACACCTATCACGGCCGGAGCAAGATGGTGACGCCAATCGCGATCACGATCTTCTTCTGGATCCTGTTGATGAACGCGATGAAGATCATCCCCGCCGATTTCATCGCCATGCCGCTGGAGATGATCGGCGTGCCGAACTGGAAGCCGGTGCCGACCGCTGACGTGAACGCGCCGTTGGGCATGTCGATCAGCGTGTTCTTCCTGATGATCTTCTTTGCGCTGAAATCTAAAGGTGTCTTGGGCTTTGCCAAAGAATTTCTCACGCAGCCTTTCGGTAAGTGGCTGCTGCCTTTCAACCTAGTCCTCAACATCGTCGAGTGGATTTCCAAGCCGGTGTCGTTGGCCATGCGTCTGTTTGGCAACATGTTTGGTGGCGAGATCGTCTTCCTGCTGATCTGGATGCTCGGTGGTGCCGGGCTGATGGGGATGCTGGGTGGCGCGGTCTTCGGCTGGGGTTGGATGGTGTTCCATATCCTGGTGGTGCCGCTGCAAGCCTTCATCTTCCTGATGTTGTCGATTGTTTATCTCAGCCTGGCTGAAAGCAGTCACTGAGTACCGTTTGTTTCACTTTTATCCTTTCAACCCTTAGATATCCGTTCCGGAGAAAAACATGGAAACTTTGACCGCCCTCGCTACCCTTCAGGCATCGACCGCCATGGCAGTAGGCATCAT
>CAJDVW010000214.1_pt1 | contig 8670 bp, 7 predicted proteins | sample 7391471 | NCBI WGS metagenome assembly CAJDVW01 (sample SAMEA7055714, study PRJEB34461) | soil metagenome | biome: terrestrial ecosystem; feature: Peninsula; material: soil | place: Antarctica | collected 2016
ATCGCCTTGGCATGGCCGATATGCAGGTAGCCGTTGGGCTCGGGCGGAAAGCGGGTCTGGATGGCGGTGTGCTTGCCCGAAGCCAGATCTTCACGGACGATCTGGCGGATAAAGTCATTGCGTTCTGGAATGGCGTCGGACATGGTGCGCTGCGGTGTTGATAGGTGACGGGTAAGCATACAAGTTTACCGTGCTGCGTCGCGCTTCACGACGGTCAGGGCCCAGCGGCGCGGGGACGACATTGCGTATTCAGTCACTCCGGCCCAACGACGCCGGCTAGATGGCCGCGTGTTTTTTCGTTGTGCCCCAAGGCGGCGGCACCTTGATGCGATGATGAGCGTGATGAAATATCGGAATCTTTTAATTTTTTCCGTCGCGACCCTGCTGGTTTGGTCGTTCTGGCGCAGTGGCACATGGTTGCAGTTGTGCGCCGGGCTGGCGATGTTCTTGTTCGGCATGCAGTTGCTGGAAGAAGGTCTGCGACAACTGGCTGGTGGGCGACTTGAGCAGTGGTTGGCGCGCAGTACCGGTACACCGCGCCGTGGTTTGCTGTTCGGTATCGGTGCCACCGCCATACTGCAATCGACCACGCTGGTGTCCTTGCTGACGATCGCATTTGTGAGTGCCGGCTTGATTGAACTGGCGGGCGGCATCGCGATTTTGTTCGGGGCCAAGCTCGGAACCATCACCAGTATCTGGCTGCTGGCATTGGCAGGGCAGGATTTCAGCCTGTCGCCGCTGGCCTTGCCCTTACTGGTATTTGGGGTGCTGGCCGGGTTTTCCGGTGCGCGCGGCAAGGCCGTGGGACGCGTGCTGCTGGGTATCGGCTTCATTTTTCTCGGTATTGATCAGATCAAGGACGGCTTTTCTGCCTCAGGCAACGACTTTGGTCTAGATGGTGTCGATGTATCCGGCATCGCGGGCGTTTTGCTGTTCGCCGGTGCCGGCTTGCTGGCAACCTTGGTGCTGCAATCCAGTCATGCCACGCTGATTCTGACCTTGGCGGCCATGGCTGGCGGTCATCTACTGCTCGGGCAAGCGATGGCGGTGATGATTGGAACCAATGTCGGGGCCGGCATCAGCACCGCCGTCGTGGGCGTGCTGGGCGCCAGTCGTGGCGGTCAGCGGCTGGCCTTGGCGCGGGTCATCTTTAATACCGGCACCTCGCTGGTTGCACTGACCTTGCTGCTGCCCTTGACGTGGCTGGTCAAGACATTGGGCGGGTGGTTGGGCTTGGCCGATAACGCGCTTTTGCAATTGGCCCTGTTCATGACCGTGTTCAATATCTTGGGCGTGACCTTGTTCTGGCCATGGCAAGGGGTACTGGCACGCAGCCTCATGCGCTTTTTACCTGAGCGCAATGACCCTTCTGAGAGCGGGCCGATAGCGGGCAAGAAGTCGGCCGACTCAGCGCGTATCCGAGCGCGATACTTGAGTGCGTCGGCGCTGGAGTCGGCCGAAGCCGCAACGGCCGCTATCGCGCTGGAACTGCGTCATTTGGGTCAGCGCTGCATGGAAGTGATCTGCCGCAACCTGGATTTACCAGTTGAACGTTTGAAGGACCCGCGCGTGGATCCGGCCCGCTTGCAGCCGGTAACCGAAGGGCCGCCGGCCGATGCGGAGGCGCTCTATCAGCACTATGTAAAGGGTGTGTATGCCGATCTTCTAAGCTTCATGGGACGGATGGAAGTCCATCTGGACGAGGCGCTGCAGAAGAACTTCACCTTTTACCTGCGTGGCCAGCGCTCGGTGGTTCAAGAGGCCTACCTCGAGCTGTGGCGTCAGCTTTTCAAGCGATTGCACAGTCTGTATACGTTTGGTGTCGAATCCGCCGATCTGCATGGACGTGAGGAAAGCCTGACGCTGCTGCAGCAGCAGGCAGCGCAATTTGATAGCCACTTCCGGCAACGTCTTTTTCTACAGGTTCGGGACGCGCAGTTGGATGGCTTCCAAGCCGGCTCGCTAATGAATGATCTGGGCTATGTGGACGGCATTTTCCGTGACCTCGGCGCTGCCATCGAACTGGCAACCGCGCCGGAGTCTTTGCGTCATCTTCGTCGAGTTGGCGAAGAGGCACGCGAGCCCGTTTGAGGCGTGACCAAGAGGCTTTACATGGATTGCATTCTGGCCGGACGCTATGGGAATCCGAGGGTGCCAAACGGCGCAAGGTTTGGTCGCGTGTCCATGAGTGTCATCTTGCTGTTGGCCGTCAGTGCGACCGCGATCGCTGAGGTCCCAAGCACGGCTGACACCGAGGGTGAAACCGGGCTGCCAGAAGTGGTGGTGCACGCGCACGCGGTGAATCGAGATGACATCGGCGCCTCACGCTCCGTCGTGGAACTGGATCAAACGATACTGCCCTTGTCTCCGTCGCTCGCCGACGCGCTCGGCCGCGTGCCCGGGGTACTGGTGCGTTCACGTGGCAACCTCGCTCAGGACGATCAGCTTTCCCTGCGCGGCTTTGGCGCGCGTTCGACCTTTGGTGTGCGTGGCGTTGCGATTGTGCTCGACGATATTCCCGCCAGCATGCCGGATGGTCAGGGCCAGCTTTCCCACATTGACCTGGCGGCCCTTGGGTTTATAGAGGTGTTACGCGGCCCTTGGGCGGCACTCTATGGCAACGCCAGTGCCGGTGTGATCCGTCTGCGTACTGCGCCTGGCACGGATGGCCCAAGATGGGACATGGGTGTTACTGGCGGGCAGCCGGGCGCGTGGCGCATTCACGCCGGGGCCAGAGGGGCGCAGGGCGATCTTGGCTGGAACCTCAGCGTAGGTAACTTCCACACCGACGGCTGGCGCGAACACAGCGCAGCACGGCGGCGCACTGCCAATGCGGTGCTCGACTGGCAACCGGCCGATTCGCGTTCATTGCGTGTGGTGATCAACACCTTGGACAGTCCGTGGGCTGAGGATCCGCTGGGCCTATCGCCCGCCCAGTTTTGGACAAATCCGCGCCAGAGTGTGCCGCAGAGCCGTGAATACAACACCGGGAAATCGGTTTCCCAAACCCAGGCGGGCCTCGTATGGGACGAAACGCTGGCAGGTGGCAATACCTTCCATTTTGCGACGTGGGCAGGTCAGCGTGAAGTCGAGCAGTTTCTGCCCATACCGCCGGCGCCGCAGGCCAATCCGCTGCATTCGGGTGGGGTGATTGATCTTGCCGGTGATTACCACGGCGCGCGGCTGCGCTGGATCAACAACCGCACGCTTGGCGGTCGGCCGCTGCAGCTTTCAGCACAGTTGGAGTACCAACAGCTGGAACAACATCGGCGGGGATGGGAAAACTTCATTGAACAACGCCGCGGTGTCCGTGGCCGTTTGCGTCGTGATGAACGCACCCGCGTTTCCAGTTTGGATCCGGTACTCGACGCCATCTGGCAAGTGCATCCAAGCCTTGCGCTTCGCACCGGGATGCGACGCGCTAAGGTGCGTTTTGGGTTGCGTGATCACTATGTCACTGACGCCAATCCGGATGACAGCGGAACCCAAAACTTTCAGGGCATCCTGCCGGTGGCGGGCTTTGATTGGCGACCGCGCAGCGGCTGGCGTGTCCACGGCGCGTGGGGACGTGGGCTGGAAACGCCCACCCTTACTGAGCTTGGCTATCGCGCCGACGGTGGGGCGGGTTTGGCATTGGATTTGGCCCCGGCACGCAGCATTCAGCGCGAGCTAGGATTGGGCTGGTCGTCGGACGAGCGCATCGAAGGGGAATTGGTGTTCTTTCGGGCCGATACGTGGGACGAGCTGGCTGTCGCTAGCAGTCAAGGCGGTCGCACGACTTGGCGTAACGTGGCCGGCGCAAGACGCGATGGCGTGGAAGCGCATGTCGCTTGGCGGCCGGCAGCGCGTTGGCGCATCGACGCGGCGATGACGTGGCTGGATGCCTCATTCAGCCGAGCGTTTCTCACCTGCAGTGGTCCCTGCACCACGCCCAACCGACCGGTGGCTGCCGGCACGCCATTGCCGGGCGTGCCGCGTCGTTTCGGTGAGATGAGCCTGCGCTGGGACGAAGGCAGTGGCCTTTGGCTGCGATTAACCGCACGCGCGGTGGCGGCCGTTCCCGTGGACGACTTGGGCAGCGCCCATGCGCCGGGCTATGGCCTGCTGGATACCGCGCTCGGCTACCAACAACGGTATTTGCGCGGCACCTTGGAGGTATACGCGCAATTGGACAACGTGCTGGACCGGAGCCACGTGTCGTCGGTCATCGTCAATGACGGCAACGGACGCTGGTTTGAGCCGGGGCCGGGGCGGCAGGTGTCTCTCGGCGCCAATTGGCAGTGGGGTGCTGCGCGCTGAGCGTGTCGGATGGCACGGGCGTGCTTACAGCCGGGTACTAAAGGTCTTCGGGGCCTGCCACCTTAAAATGTAACCGTGGTGTCTTATGCACGAGGGGCTCACCGGCGCGCGTCATCCGGATTTATTTGCGCTGATTTCAGAGCGACGAGGTGCCGCTGGGGGGCAGAGGTTTTGGCGGTGGCTGAGGCGTGAGTGATGCACTGGTGTGGCCACGAGCGATACCTAGCGAGCTGCTATGGTGATGTTTCGTTGATCGGTATTAGCGCCGCGAATCACGGTTACATCGTGCAAGCGCATCGGCCAGGTGCTGACGGTATCGACCGACGTTTTGTTTCGTGGAGAGTGTCGTGCGCGAGCGATTTTGGGAGAAATATTCCCTTGGTGAATTGAGCAATCGGGAATGGGAAGCGCTGTGCGATGGCTGTGGCAAGTGTTGCCTGAAGCGTGAGATCGATGGCGATAGGGTCACGGTATACGGCGTAGCCTGCCCCTTGCTGGACATCGAAACCGCGCGCTGCAAGGACTATCCCAATCGCCAGAAGAAGGTTCCCCGCTGCGATAAGCTCACGGCGAGCACGGTCTCCCGCTACAACTGGTTGCCCGACAGCTGCGCCTACCGACGTTTGGACGCGGGCAAGTCGCTGCCCAAGCTACGCCGTGGCCGGCGACGACGTACCCAAGCGGCACATGAAAAGGCATGTCATTGCCCGTCATCGAATCTGACGCGCGCGGCGGCTTGAATGCGAACGGCAACGCTTCCCAATAAGCATGTGCCGACGCAACAGCGTCATACTGCTGCCATCAAATACAAACATTGAAGTGGAAAAGGTGCTCCCATGAAAGGCCATCCTGACGTCATCGACTACCTGAATTTCTTGCTGCGCGGCGAGTTGGCTGCGCGCGACCAGTACTTTATCCACTATGGAAGAGGAAACCGAGCACGCTGATGCGCTGCTGCGCCGGATCCTGTTTCTGGAGGGCGAGCCGGACATGCGTCCGGAGGCATTTGAGCCGGGCAAGACCCTGGAAGAAATGCTGCAGAAGGATCTTGATACCGAATACGCGGTGCGCAAGCATCTGGCCGACGGCATCGGTCTGTGTGAGCGCCATGCTGACTATGTCAGCCGCGAGATGCTCCTGACCCAGCTCAAAGACACCGAAGAAGATCACGCCTACTGGCTAGAGAAGCAGCTGCGCTTGATCCGTATGATCGGCGTGGAGCGTTATCAGCAGAGCCAGATGCGCGGCGGCAGCGAGGCCTGAGTCACGCGGCCTCCGGCTTCACAGATCGATTACTTCGTTCTGCAGCGGCACGCGGGCGCGCCAGCCGAGTTCGCGAATGATCCGCTCGCGTAAGGCCTCAGAGGCCTCCGGTTCACCGTGCACGATAAGCACTTGGCGTGGCTTCTTGCGAAATCCTGAAAGCCAGCGCATCAGTTCGTCACTGTCGGCATGGGCGGAGAGCATTGGGAGTTCGGCCAATTCGGCGTGCACCGGTATCCACTGTCCGTGGATTTTCGTTTCACGTGCGCCATTTATGAGTTTGCGCCCACGGGTGCCCGCCGCTTGAAAGCCTGAGAACAGTAGCGTATTGCGATGGTCGGGACCAAACGCCTTGATGTGGTGCAGCACGCGCCCGCCGCTGGCCATGCCGCTGGCAGAAATAATCACTTTTGGGTAGCGGTTGGCGGACAGGGCGATGGATTCTGCGACATCGCGCACATAGGTCACCGCATCGAACGCGGCGTCGTACTCAGTTCGATCCAGCTTGTGCTCGGCGGGATACGCATGCAGCAATTCGCTGGCACTGGTCGCCATCGGGCTGTCGAGGAAAATCGGCACGTTTTCTAAGCGGCCTTGTTTGCGCAGTTGCCACAGGTGGTAGATCAGCGTTTGCGTGCGTCCGACCGCGAACGCGGGAACCACCACGCTGCCCCCGCGCTGCACGGTGCGCTCAATGATTTGTCCCAAGGCTTCGGTGGGATCTTCCTTCGGGTGTTGGCGGTTGCCGTAGGTGGATTCGATGACGATGGTGTCGGCCTCGAGTACCGGCTCGGGATCGTGCATCAATGGGTCGTCGTAGCGTCCTAGATCGCCCGAGAAAACGATGCGCTGGCCGCCGAAATCGATTTGCACCGTGCTTGCGCCAAGGATATGTCCGGCGCGACGCATCAACAGTCGCGCATCGCCAGGCAAGGGCATTTCCTGATGCAATGGCACGATGGAAAAGCGTTCCAAGGCGCGTTCGGCATCTACCACGCGGTACAGAGGCAGGGCCGGTGAATGCTTCGAGAAGCCCTTGCGATTGGCATACTCGGCGTCTTTTTCTTGTAGGTGTGCGCTATCGAGCAGGATCAGGCGTGCGACTGCGCGCGTGGCGGCGGTGGCGTAGATTCGGTGGCGATACCCATCAAGAATCAGGCGCGGCAGATAGCCACAATGATCGAGGTGGGCGTGGGTCAAAATGACTGCGTCGATCTCGCGTGGTGCGACCGTCAGAGGTTTCCAGTTGAGCTCGCGCAGATTTTTTAAACCTTGAAACAGGCCACAGTCGACCAACAAACGGGTGTCTTGGAAGCTCAGCAGGTGTTTGGATCCGGTGACGCTACCGGCGGCACCCAAGCATGTAAACGTGAGCATGACGATCCTTGGTTTGGTGGGCTTTCATTCCCGTCGCCTGATCATGCCGTGTGGCGATCAAATCGTCACGCGCCGCTTATGATCAATCCAACAGGACCTGCGCATGTCGCGCCGCGATCCACTCTTCGTTGGTTGGCTCTACTGCTACCGTCACTTGGCTGCCTGACGTCGAGATCAGTCTGGCATGGGCCGCATTGGCGTTGTCGTCCAGAGTCACACCCAGAAAGGCCAGGTCGCGGCAGACGCGTTCGCGCAGAAAGGCATTGTGCTCGCCGTTGCCGGCGGTGAAGACCAGTAGATCCAATCCGCCAAGTACGGCGGTGAGCGCGCCGATTTCACGCACGATACGGCGCACGTAAAGTGCGAGCGCTAGGCGCGCGCGCGCGCCGGCTTCACCGGCATCGTTTTCGTGCTTCACGATCACTCTTGGTTCGGCCGATATGCCAGAAACACCGAGCAGGCCGGACTGGTGATAAAGCATCTGACCGACTTCGTGCAGCGAGAGTTTTTCAATCTCCATCAGGTACAACAAGGCGCCGGGATCAAGCGAGCCGGTGCGCGTATTCATCATCAATCCCTCAAGTGCAGAAAACCCCATCGTGGTCGCCCTGCTTTGAAGGTTCTGCATCGCACATAGACTGGCGCCGCTACCCAAGTGCGCAACAATGACGCGGCCGCGCGCCAGCTCGCCGTAGCGTTCGGGTAGAACATGGCTCATGTATTCATAGGACAATCCGTGAAAGCCATAGCGGCGCATACCGCGCTGCCAGAATGCATACGGCAGTGGCAGCGCTTGTTCGACGTCCGGCAGCTCATGGTGGAAGGCGGTGTCAAAACAAGCGACCTGCAACAGCTCAGGATATTGCTGCAGCAAGATCGCCATCGCCTTGAGCGGAAAAGGCTGATGCAAGGGTGCCAGCGGAATCATTTCACGCAGATCGTCGATCACTGACTGAGTGACGCGAGTCGGCGCGTGGTAACGCTGACCGCCGTGCACCACGCGATGCGCCACCGCGACGAGTTTACGGCCGTCGAGCCGCTGTTCCACCCGTTCGAGAATGCGAGTTAGGGCGTCGGTGTGTGGATGCTCGAGGTCTAGTTCGATGCGATGTGACGTCACTCCGGATTCACTGAGCTCCGGGCTCGGTCCGCTGATGCCCTGCACCTTGCCATTCCAGCGCGGTTCGCGTGACACGCGTTCGCTGGTGGCATCGAACACCGCGAACTTGATGCTGGACGAACCGCAGTTAAGAACGAGGATCACATCGTTGGACATCTGCAGCACCCTCGTTAGCAGTTCAGGCGGCGGTGTAGCCGCCATCCACGACCATGGCGCTGCCGGTCATGAAGCTGGCACCGTCGGACAACAGGAAGGCCACCGCGTGTGCGATTTCTTCCACCCGTCCAATACGGCCGATGGGGTGTAGGTTGGCCATGGCGGCGCGCGCGGCTGCATCCAGAACATCAAGGATCGGTGTTTCCACATAGCCAGGGTGCATGGAGTTGATCCGAATACCTTGGACGGAGTACGTCAGCGCGGCAGAGCGGGTGAGTCCGGTGACGCCATGTTTGGCGGCCGTATAGGCCGGCGCGCCGGCACTACCGACCAGGCCCAAAATCGACGACATATTCACGATGGATCCACCACCGGCCTTGAGCATGGCTGGAATCTGGTAGCGCAAGCCGTACTGCACCCCACTCAGGTTCACGTCGATGACGCGCCGCCATTCT
>CAJDVW010000111.1_pt1 | contig 8597 bp, 7 predicted proteins | sample 7391471 | NCBI WGS metagenome assembly CAJDVW01 (sample SAMEA7055714, study PRJEB34461) | soil metagenome | biome: terrestrial ecosystem; feature: Peninsula; material: soil | place: Antarctica | collected 2016
ACGCAGGCTTGGGCTACTATTGTCGACCCGCAGCATGATCCGGCGGTGACGGAAGTGGATGCGGTCACCGGTCAGGACGTGCCCGATCTGAGCAAACCCAGTGCGATCGCATTGTCACCAAATGGCGCGCACGCCTATGCGGTATCGAGCGATAAAAACGCGGTGTTGTCCTTCCTGCGTGATCCTGCCACGGGTGCACTCACTAGTCCGGTCAGCTACAAGACCACGTCCACTGGTTTTGGAACCGCCAAGCTTACCGGTCTGCAAGACATCAAACTCAGCGCTGACGGACACTTCGTTTACGTGGCAGCCATGGGCAGTAACGCCGTAACGGTGCTGGCACGCGATGTCAGCGACGGCTCACTGAGCTTTGTCCAAAGCATCGCACAGGGTGGGACTGTGTCAGGCTTGAACAAGCCGCATCGCTTGGTTATCAGCCCTGATATGGATGGTGCGCAGGTTTATGTGCTCGGGCGTGACGCCAATGCCTTGGTCACGTTCGCGCGTGACGCGGCGACTGGGCAATTGAGCTATGCCGGCAACATGAACCAGACGATGCCCGCGCTGACGCGGATGCTAGCCCCCAGTGGCATTGCCGTTTCACCCGATGGCGCTCAGATCTACGTGACCGCACGGATGGGCAATGCCCTGATCTCGTTCGATAGAAACGCCAACAGCAGCAGTCCAGATTTCGGCAAGCTCAGTGTTAACCAGAGTCTGGCCGATGGGCTCAATGGTCTCAACGTGGGTTTGAAAGGCGCACTGGGTATCGCCATTTCGCCTGACGGTCACAATGTCTATGTTGCGGCCGAGGCGGACAACGCAATCAGTTGGTTTGATCGCGCCGCAGACGGCAGTCTCAGTTTGCATAGTGTGATTAAGCACGGCGCCGCTGGTGTGTTTGGGCTTCAGGGGCCCAAGGGCGTTGAAGTGGCACCCAACGGCAAGGAAGTCTTTGTCACTGCGTATAATCCAGATACCAATGGCAGCGACAGCTTGAGTGTGTTCAATCGCGCCAACAATGGCGGATTGTCGATTCACCGCAGCGTGTTCAAGGGCGACAGCGGACTGGTCCACTTGGATCAGCCTGGCTCAATGGCCGCCACGTCGGATAACCGCTTCCTCTATGTCGCCGCCAGTGGTGGCAACAGCGCCATCGTGGTGTACCGCAGGATGTCGGAAGACGAACTGTTCAGCGATGGCTTTGAGGAAAACCCCACACCTTGATGTGAGTGTTCTGCAAAGACCGTGCAGCGCGACATGACCGGATTCCTTCCCGGTCATGTCGCACTCGCAGCGGAGCTTCGATCTGGAACCAATGAGGATGATGGGTGGCACGCGCCACAGTCTCATCGTGTGAGACAAGCTTGGCTACAATGCGTGGCATGACCACCTCCGCTCTGCTCTATGTCGTTTTAGCCCTGTGTGGCTTGCTTTTGATTGTGCTGGTCGGCGTGCTGGCGTGGCGACGGCGCAGCGTCGTCGATGCCTTGGCGCAAGGCCACGCCTCACGCGAACCCGAACGTGTGGCACTAATGCACGAACGCGATGCCGCCTTGGCGCGCGTGGCAGAGTTGATCCAGCGCTTGGGCGCTGCTGAGACCGAGTTGAGCCGGCTGCGTGAGCGCAGCGACATGCTCTCCGACGAGCGTGCGGCCTTGACCGTACAGGCCGAGCGCGTCACGCACGCTGAGCGCATGACCGAACAACTGCGTGCCGAGTTGCAAGCGGCGCTGGGCACGAGCGCGCGTGAAGCCTCGCGTGCGGTGGAGCTGGAAACCCGCTTGCAGGAACAGCAGGCTGCGACGCAACGGCATATGCACGAGTTTGATGTGCGACTCAAGGCTGAGCTGACTCAGCTTGCGCACGGTGTGCTGGAAGAAAAAGTCCGTCACTTCGATGAACGCAGCGAGAAACAACTGGGTGGGCTGCTGACGCCTTTGCGCGATCAACTCAAAACATTTGTTGAGACCGTGCAGCGCACTAACGTTGAGATCCTTTCACTCAAGGAACTCAATCAGCAAATTACCACCGAGGCTGCCAACCTCACCCGCGCCCTCAAGGGCGACTCACGCACCCAAGGTGCTTGGGGTGAGCAGGTGCTCGAACGCCTGCTGGAAATGTCTGGTTTGCAGGCGGGGCGCGGTTACGAGTTACAGGTCGTGTTCAAAACCGAGGATGGCGGTCGCCCGCGTCCTGATGTGGTGGTACGCCTGCCCGATGAAAAGGACGTGGTGATTGATGCCAAGGTATCGCTGGTCGCCTGGGATCGCGCCCTTTCCAGTGTGGATGACGCGCCGCGCGAGCTCGCCATGAAGGAGCATATTGCCTCTCTACGCCGGCATATCGATGATCTGGGCAAGCGCGACTACTCGGCGGTTCCGGGTCTGCGCACGCTGGATTTTGTTCTCATGTTCGTGCCGGTTGAGGCCGCCTACATCGAAGCGTTGCGGCGCGACGATTCGCTCTATGGTTTCGCGCTGGAACGCAATATCGCCCTAGCCAGTCCCAGCACCTTACTCGCGACTTTGCGCACCGTTGCCCATCTGTGGCGACTGGAAGATCGCAACCTCAACGCTCAGGAAATCGCGCGACAAGCCGGTGCGCTGCATGACAAGTTCGTATTGCTTGAAAACGACTTGGCACAAGTGGGTGCACAGCTTGAGAAGGCGCTGGCGATTCACGAAGGTGCCGTCAAACGTATCAGCGTGGGTCGCGGCAACCTTGTCGGCCGGGTTGATAAGCTGCGTCTGCTGGGAGCCGATGCACGCAAAAAACTGCCGGGTGAACGCTTCGAGGCGGAAGACAGCGACATGCTGGAAAATGACGCATCGGCAGACGACCCGGATACTGCTGACAGCGATTGAAATTGCTGTCGCTGCGCACCCGTTCTAGACACGGCATCTACGTTTACATTGGCTGAAACTCCAGTGTCGATAGATACTGCGGTGACTATCTTCCACAGTCCTATTCATGCACATCGCCCACCTCATCCTCACGCGCCGCTTTGCCGGCAGCGAACGTTATGCGATCGAATTGGCCAACGCACAGGTTGATGCGGGTCATCGTGTGACAGCGGTGTTGCGGCGAGCGGCGGCCGAGGATCGCCCAGATGCGATAGCGCATCGGCTTGATCCGCGCATCGGCGTAGAAATCACATCGAATCTCTTGCCGGTTTGGCAGGCGCGCCGCGTCCTTAAGCGCCTCAAGCCTGATGTCGCCCACGCGCACCTGAGTGCCGGTTGCCGTGCCTTGCATCGCTTGGATGGCCGTTGCCTGCGTGTGGCAACCCTGCACATCCACTACAAGCCGCAGCAACATCAACACTTGGATGGCCTGATTGCAATCGCCCCGTGGCAACTGGCCGACATACCGGAAACCCTGCGACGTCACAGCGTGCAGATCGATAACTGGACGCGGTCGACTCCTGCCACTGCCGGTGCACGGAAGCGCATCCGCGATCAAATCGGCATCGCGCCTGACGCATTCGTGTTTGGCGCCTTGGGCCGGATCGAGCCGGGCAAGGGTCTGGATGTGCTGGTCGACGCGTGGCAGCAGGCGGCTTTGGCAGCCGATGCGCGTTTGGTGATCGTGGGGCAGGGCGGTGCGTATGAAGCGGTGCGTAAGCGGGCCCCTGCCAGTGTCGTGATGCCGGGGTTTGTCTCCAATCCAAGAGACTGGATGCAAGCCTTCGACGTATTTGTCAGTGCCGCTCGGCGCGAACCATTCGGTTTGGTGTTTCTTGAAGCGATGAGCGCCGGTTTGCCGATACTCGCCAGTGCCAGTGATGGCGCGCGGCACTTGTCCGCGCATATCGGCACACCGCTGCTGCCGGTTGGCGATGTGGAGGCATTAGCCACCGTATTCAGACAAGTCCACGCCACTCGCCCGTCGCGTCAAATGTATTGCATGCAGCCATTCGAACAGGCGGCGCGGGTCGCTGAGATTGAGGCGTTCTATCGGCGCGAGTTGGAGGCGTTACGAGGCTCGGCGCATTGACTTGGAATCCCACCGGTTGGCTGTCAACGGTGCGATGCGATGCAAGTTCTCGATAGCCGATGCGTCAGTTATGGTCCTCTCGATTGCTGTCGCGACACTTGATTTTCTCGCGGATGAGCACCATTTAGACCGTCCATAAATCGATTTTTGCGGAGGAAGTACTCATGTCCCAGGTAACGTTTCATGGCAAGCCAGTGAAGGTCGACGGTGTATTTCCAGTCGTCGGCAGTGCAGCAGGCGACTTCAGACTGGTCGACAAAGATCTCGCTGATCGAACGCTCGCCGACTATGCCGGCAAGCGCAAGGTGCTAAACATTTTCCCGAGCATCGATACCGGTGTCTGCGCGACTTCGGTGCGTCGTTTCAATGAATTGGCAGGCAAGATGGATGACACCGTGGTCCTGTGCATTTCTGCTGATCTGCCTTTCGCCCAGGCTCGATTCTGCGGCGCCGAGGGCCTCAGCAATGTGACCATGCTGTCGATGATGCGCGGGCGCGAGTTTCTTAAGAACTATGGCGTGGCGCTGGCCGATGGACCGCTGGCGGGTCTTGCCGCGCGTGCTGTTGTGGTCTTGGATGCGGACAACACGGTTTTGCACACTCAGCTGGTGGGTGAAATCGGTGATGAACCCAGCTACGACGCGACCTTGAAGGCGCTCGGCTGATTGAGTCCTAGCTGGATCTCGTCATGCCTTGGTCTCCGGCATGACGAGATCTGCTTCACGCAGCTTCGGCTGAGACGAGGCGGCCACGCAATGAGTTGGTCATGGTGCCAGTGATGGCGATATCGACAAACTGCCCAATCATGCTGGCGTGGTGTTCCACTGCCACCGGGAAGTTCACATAGCGCATGTTCTCGGTGCGGCCACTGAGTTCCTTGGGGTCGCGCCGGCTGGGGCGTTCCACCAAGATGCGCTGGACGCTGCCAACCATGGATTCGGAGATGCGCCGCGTGCTGGCTTCAATCACGGCCTGCAATCGCGCCAAGCGCTCCTTCTTCACCGCCAAGGGCACTTTGCCGTCGAGTTCGGCAGCGGGCGTGCCGGGTCGGGCCGAGAACATGAAGCTGAAGCTGGCGTCGTAACCGATCTCTGTCGCCAGTTGCAGCGTTTGTTCGAAGTCTTCCTCGGTTTCACCTGGGAATCCGACAATGAAGTCGGTCGCAATCGAAACGCCGGGCCGGACTTGGCGCAGACGCTCAATGCGCTCCTTGTATTGCGCCACCGTGTAGCCGCGCTTCATCGCGGCGAGCACGCTGTCTGAGCCCGCCTGCACTGGCAGATGCAGGTAGTTAGTCAGTTGCGGTACGTCGCGGTACGCCTCGATCAGCGAATCAGAAAACTCGTTCGGGTGCGAGGTGGTGAAGCGGATGCGGCCCATGCCGGGAATCTGCGCCACCGCGCGGATCAAAAAGCCGAAGTCAGCAATAGCGCCATCATGCATCGGGCCGCGATAAGCGTTGACGTTCTGGCCCAGTAGGTTCACCTCGCGCACACCTTGTTCGGCCAACTGTGCGACTTCCACGATGACATCGTCGAAGGGGCGGCTGATTTCTTCGCCGCGGGTGTAGGGCACCACGCAGTAGGAGCAGTATTTCGAGCAGCCTTCCATGATCGAGACGAACGCTGTTGGGCCTTCGGCGCGAGGTTCCGGTAGCGAATCGAATTTCTCGATCTCGGGAAAGCTCACGTCCACTTGGGATTTTCCAGTGCGACGTGTGCGCTCGATCATCAGTGGCAGACGGTGCAGGGTCTGCGGGCCGAACACCATGTCCACATACGGCGCGCGATCTAAAATGGCGGCGCCTTCTTGTGAGCCGACACAGCCACCCACGCCAATAAGCACCGGCTTATCGCCCAACTTGAGTTCCTTCCAGCGTCCAAGTTGGCTGAAAACTTTTTCCTGCGCCTTTTCGCGAATAGCGCAGGTGTTGACCAAGATCACGTCGGCTTCGGATTCGTTTTTAGTCAACTCCATGCCGTGTGCGTCTTTGAGCACGGCAGCCATTTTGGCCGAGTCGTACTCGTTCATCTGGCAACCGTAAGTCTTGATGTAAAGCTTGCCGGACATGGCGTAATCACTCTTGTTCATGGCGCATCTGCGCCGTCTAAGCTGGGTATTGTATGCGCGCAAGTGGGCACCGGCCATGATGAGCGGTGACTGGGGTCGTGCGGTGGCACTTGGATTTTGCGCCCCAATGGTCAAGACTGACGTCGTGAACCTCGTATTTTCCAGCTTTCGTGTCCTTGTGGCCGCCAGCCTGTGGCTTGGTGTGAGCCTTGGTTTTGCGTCAGTGGCGCGGGCCAGTGTGCTGTATCGCTGTCTCGATCAGGGCGGCATCACGGCCTATACCAGCAGCACGGTGGGGTATAGCAACTGCAAAATGCTCGGCAACTTTCCTGCAGAACGCGGTAAACCAGCGGCCAGCATCACCAGCGTCGGTGCTGATCCCGGTCCGTCAAAGTCGACGGGGGTGGAGTTTCGTACCGCGCCCGGTGAAGCCGCGCCGAAGGCGGTGTCATCCGCAGGCAGCGGTGTCATCCGCAGGCACGGCAACGCCAAAGGTAACGCGCGGGGCGGTCTATAAGTACGAGCGCAATGGTGTAACCCATTACACCAATCGCCGGCCGGCCGGCCAGAGCGCACAAGTGCTGTTCTCCTACATCGAAACCTGCTTCGCGTGTGGTGCTGCGCCGGGCCTAGATTTCAACAATGTAGGCTTGAATTTGACGGCGTATGCCGCGGAGATCGCCGCCGCCGCTGCGCGACATGGCGTGGAGGAAGCGCTGGTGCGGGCTGTCATTCACGCCGAGTCCGCATTCAATCCGAATGCGATCTCGCGCGCCGGCGCGCAGGGCCTGATGCAATTAATGCCAGCGACCGCGAGCCGGTTTGGGATCACCGACGTCTTTGTCCCATCGGAAAATATCGAGGGCGGAGTCAGCTATCTGGCGTGGTTGAGCCAGCGCTTCAACGGTGATCTAACTCGGATCGCGGCCGGCTATAACGCCGGTGAAGGCGCGGTGGATAGACACGGTGGGGTACCGCCGTATCAGGAAACCATGATTTATGTGGAACGTGTGGGCATCCTGCGCGAGCGTTATCAGAAAGAGCTGACACCCAAATCAGTGCCTGTCGCGATTGAAGTTGAGGCAACTTCGCCCGGCGGGGTCTGATCAGCCGGCGCTCACTTGAACACGTGTTTCGAATGGAACGCCCGCGCGCAAGCCAGACAGCGTGGCTTCGGTTCCCGGTGTGGCGCCGGCTTCACGCGTACGCAAATCGAATTGGTCAATGATGTCGATGCCGTCGAGCGACAGCAGGATGTCGCCCGGCCGCAACCCTGCCTGCAGGGCCGGCGCGTTGGCATAGAGCGCGCTGATCACCACGCCGCGAGTCGTTTCGCTGGGTAGCGAGCCCTGTACGGTCGGGGTGTCCACGTATTCGGCTCCGAGCCAGCCGCGGGTTACGTGCCCATGATCGGTGATTTGCTGGAGCACATCGCGCGCGGTGGCTGCTGGAATGGCGAAGCCGATGCCTTCTGCATCCATGCTCATGCGACCGAGCACGAAGGTGTTGATCCCCACGAGATTACCGTGAGCATCCACCAGTGCCCCGCCAGAGTTGCCCGCATTGATCGCCGCATCGGTCTGGATGAAGTCGACAGCCGGGAAAGCCTGCGCATTTTCCGGGCCACCGAGCAGTGCCTGGCTTCGTGCCAAGCCTGAAACAATGCCTTGAGTGACGGTTTGGCCGAGACCAAAGGGGTTACCGATGGCGAGAACGACATCGCCAACGCGCAAAGGCCCCAGCGCGTCGAGCGACATGGCCGGCAGGTTGCTACCGTCGATCTTGAGCACCGCGAGGTCGGTTTCGCGATCACTGCCGGCAATGCTGGCTGGGGTTACGCGACCGTCCCACAGCACGATTTGGATGTCGTTGGCTCCCGCCACAACGTGATGATTGGTCAGGATGTAACCGTCTTGCGACACCAGCACGCCGGAGCCTTGGGCGCGCTGCAGGCGTTGGCGCGGTAGGCCCAAAGTGATGCCGGAAAATCGCTGCACCGTGGGGTTCGGAATCAAAATTGGGCGCTCGGTCACGACCTTGTTGACGTAAACGCTGACCACTGACGGTGCCGCATTCTGCACCGCCTTGGCGTAGGAACTTGGAGCACTGTCGATGATTGCCGGCGCGACTGCTGTGGCGTTTTGCGGTTCGATCGCTTGGCTGGGTGCGGGTTCGAACCCGAGTTGCGAACGCAGGCGTGGGCCAGCATCGGGAGCGAGCAGATTGACCAAGAATGCTGCGGCAAGGCCGATCACGACACTCTGGAGAAGGAATCGGGACAAGGAAAAGCGGGCGCTCACAGGGAGAAAAGTCCAATAAATCCGGCCGCACATTGTCGCACGCGTCTCTCGAGCATTGTGGACGCTGTTGGGCTTCCGTTAAACTCTATTGAATTGCGACAGGCAGGCTGCAGTTGCACGAAGCGCCTGCTGCCGCGCCGTATTTCCTTTTCGTGTGATCGTGGAGAGCCGAATGGCTGACCAAGGTGTCAATTCTGGCCGTCGCCGTTTCCTCACCGCCACGACCGT
>CAJDVW010000182.1_pt1 | contig 8385 bp, 6 predicted proteins | sample 7391471 | NCBI WGS metagenome assembly CAJDVW01 (sample SAMEA7055714, study PRJEB34461) | soil metagenome | biome: terrestrial ecosystem; feature: Peninsula; material: soil | place: Antarctica | collected 2016
GCCACACAAGGCGCGCTTAGATCGCGAGATCGGTGCCTCCGGTGTTGAGGCGGCGCAACTCATGTTGGCCGACGCCCATCATGCCGGTGCACTGGATCTTCTGATGCTTTGGTCGAATTGGCAACGAGCGCGAGTCGTGGCTGTGCAGTTCAGTGCTCAGGTGATGACCTGGGAGCGCGACCACCAAGCGATTGCCCGCCGCGTAGAACTGGGTGATGCTGCCCATCGCGACTTGGTAGCAGCCGAGGCTGCGCTTGCGCAGGCACGTGCGGCAGTCGAGCAGGCCGATTCAGACGTGCAGATTGCGGAAGCCTCGTTGCGCAGCACCTTCCCAGACTTGCCCTTGCCCGAGCGCCTCAGCCTGGCCGAGGAGCCACCCACGCTTAGCGGCAGCGACGCATACTGGAGTGATCTGATTGTGGAGCGCAGTCACGAGGTGAGCGCAGCGGCTGCGATGGCGAACCGGCATGAAGCCCAGGCACAGCGTGCGCGTGCCGACCGATTACCTGATCCGACCGTGGGTGTGCGTGTCTTCGATGACCTTGGAGGGCAGGAACGTGCCGTGGGCGTGGTCTTGAGCGTTCCGTTTGGCGTACGTCAGCGTAGTGCTCTTGCAGCAGCGGCTGGGGCCGATGCCCAATCGGCGCAAGCGGAGTTGGCGATAGTACGCCGCGATATTTCGCGAGATGCGCGTAGCAGCGTGGCGCGCGCGCGCGCAGCGCATACGATCTGGCTGAGCCGGCAACAGGCATTCGCCGCAGCAAAACACAGTACTGACAAGACAGAACGGGCCTACACTTTGGGTGAAAGTGGGCTAGCCGAATTACTGGCTGCACGGCGCGTCGAGCTCGAGGCTGTGCTAGCCGAACGCAACGCCAAGCTTGATGCCATCGAGACGGTTGCGCGTGTGCGTATTGATGCCCACGACCTGTGGCATCACCACACCGGTAATTCGGATTATGACGAACATGATGACGAGACTGCGCACCTGCCGGATCATTAAGCAGGGCGGCACGGCGTAAGCCTTAGGTAAAGCGGAACGACGCCGTTTCTATCCGGCACACGTTAGCAGTCGCCGACGGGCTGGCGATGCAATCAGGGCGCGTTGAGACTCGCGGTCTGGATCTTGCGCTTGCTGCCGCATTTAAGGTAAGGCGAGTCCGTCAGCCAATTCACATCTGGATAGTACGAAAACACGTATTGGCCATCCTTGAGCGTGTCGATCAAGGGACGTGCAATCTCATTGCGAACGGCCGGACAGCCGTGGCTGCGGCCGATGCGGCCCTGTTGGCTGGCAAACAGGGGGCTAACGTAATCCGCACCGTGAATCACGATCGCACGGGACATCGCATGATCATTGGTGCCCGGCTCTAGGCCTTCCATACGCAGCGAATACCCGTTCCGGCCAGAATACGTGCCGTGGGTGCGGAACAAACCCAAACTAGATTGCCAGCTCTCCGGCGCGTTCGAGAACTTCGTCGCCATATTCTCGCCAGTGTTGCGACCGTGAGCCACCAGTTCGTGGTAAAGCAGTGTGCGCTTGGACAGATCAAAGACCCACAGCCTTGGCTCCGACGAGGGCTTTGAATAATCGATCACCGCCAGGCGGTCCGACGGCGGCTGGCCTCGGTCAGATGCGCAGTCCGTGGCGGCAAGCGCCAGACTGATAACATCGGGGTTGGCCGTTGGGGCGAGCTTGGTAAGCGCAAACTCCAGCGATGATCCTCCTGCGTGTGCAAGGCCGAAGCAGCAGCTCAAGAACAGAGTGAAGGTCGCTATGCGGAGCAGGGCGTGTCTCATCGGAAGAGTCTGGGTCAGATCAGGTGAGTGGCGTTGATCCTATCAGTAGCCAGTTAAAATTTTGTCGGATGCGGACGTGTCCTGTTTGCATCTGCTTCTAGGGTCGATTGTGCTATGACTGTGCGTCCTCTTGTTCAAGATGTAATCGCATGATGCGACGAAGAATTTTCCCTATCGCGCGCGGCATTGTGATGCTGACTTTGCTGTTGGTGGCCAGCGCATATGCGCAGCAGCCTGTAATTGAAAGTCCCCTTAGCCCGGTGGCTGAGCAGATCCGTGAGCGAGTGGAGCAATGGCGCGGTGCGCAGGCCGCAGCCGGCACAGCGGCGGGGCTGCGCACTGCGATGGGCGTGTTTTATGAGCAAGGTCAATTTGAACCGGCCTGGACACGCGCGGACAATCTGGATCAGCTGCTGCTCGCCTTGCAAGGTATGGCCGAGGACGGGCTTGATCCGGAAGATTACGGACTCAGTGATCTGCAGCGACGCAGGCCCGTGCTGGAAGATCCTCTGGCGACAACGCAGCAGCGCGCACAATTGGACATTTCGGCCACGGAGGCTTTCCTGACCGCACTGATGCATCTGTATCGCGGCAAGATTGCGCCTGCGACGCTGGATGCACACTGGAACTTTGATCCGCGCCAGTTCGATCAAGCGACGGGGCTCAATACGCTCCGCGATGCGCTGTCGCAGGGAACAGTCGGTGCGCTGTTTGTTCAGGCCAGACCGCAAAATCCCATTTATGAGCAACTGCGAGTCGCCTTGGCAAGCTTGCGGGGGTTGGCGGCCGAAGGCGGGTGGGAGATGGTCGAGGAGGGCCCCACGCTGAAGCCTGATAGCCGTGATCCTCGCGTTGCGGCGTTGCGCCATCGCTTACGATTGGCAGGCTATGCAGTTGGCGACGAACTGGAGGGAAATGCCGGTGATTTGTTCGACCCTGCGCTCGAGGAGGCTCTGAGGCAATTCCAGCACGAACACTATCTGGCTACCGATGGGTTTCTCGGCAAGGCCACGCTAGCCACCTTGAACGTGCCTATCACCACAAGGATTGAGCAGTTACGCGCAAACCTAGAGCGTGCGCGCTGGTTGTTGCACGAGCTACACGGCGATTTCGTGATGGTCGATATCGCTGGTTATCAAGTGGCCTATTACAAGGATGGGGAGCCGATATGGCGCTCGCGCGTGCAGGTCGGCAAACCCTACCGTCGCACCCCCGCGTTCAAGTCGAAGATCACCTATCTCACACTCAACCCGACCTGGACGGTGCCGCCAACGATCCTGCGCAATGACACCTTGCCCAAGATACGCAAAAACCCCAACTACCTCACCGCCAATCGTATGCGCGTGCTCGATAATCAGGGCAAAGAACTATCCCCCGACAGCGTGAACTGGGACGACCCGCGGGGGATCATGTTGCGTCAGGATGCAGGGCCTGGAAATTCACTGGGCCGGTTGGTGATCCGTTTCCCGAATGACTATGCGGTTTACCTGCATGACACCCCGCACCAGCGCCTGTTCGACAGTGAGCAACGCGCTTTCAGCTCTGGCTGTATCCGCGTCGAGCACCCGCGAGAATTAGCTGAATTGCTACTGGACGATTCAGAACACTGGAATCGGACTGAGATCGACAGCGCGATCGACACCATGAAGACACAGACGGTGATGTTGCGCGAACCCATACCCTTGCTCTTGGCGTATTGGACGGTAGATCTGCACGAACAGGGCCGGGTCGGCTTTCGGCCGGATGTCTACCAGCGTGATCCGCCGTTGATCGCGGCGCTGGCCAGCCCGCGCATAGCGCCGTGACGACGAGTGCTCCGGTCGTGTTGGGTCGGTAGGTATAAGACAGAGGCAGCCAAAGCGCCCCTAAATTCACCGACGCAACTGCGTGTTCCGCCTGAACGCGACGAGTTGGGGCTCACTACTCGTGTCTTAGTAGCAGTTATGATGGTTTTTCGGGTGTCTCGCGCCCATGTTGTGAGTACAGCAGGCAGACTTCGGGCTTGTCTGTGTTTGCAGCCGCGAAAGGATTAAAAACAATTCCTACTGATACGGCATGTGGTCAGCTTGGGTCATGCTCAACAACGCACATCTATATTTAATGCGGTGTGCGAGAAGACCTTGTTAATCTGTTGATTTAAAAGGCTTCGGCCGCGTTTATAGAATGTTTTTTTACATACCTGCTGCACAGTAAAGCCTCCTCTCAATCCTCCATTAGCCGCCAGAAAAAGGATGAAGCCATGAGCACATTGACAAGCAATGAGCGTGAACAGCTTGCGAAAACGATGAATGAGCGCAAGCCCGTGTTGCGCGATGAAATCCGCACGGGGCTGGCGCGCCTGCGCGTCGAGGGTTAACGCTGAAGTCGCGCGTGATGCGGAAGAGTTGCGCGACATCTTCGCGGCAGAAGCTCGTCTCGCAAACGGTACGTATGCGGTGTGTATTGATTGTGGCGACCCCGTCCCTTACCCACGTCTGGCAGCGTATCCCACTGCGAAGCGGTGTCTTTCATGCCAAGAAAACCATGAAGCGAAGCGCGGAACTGCGCGTCGCTAATGATCCATATCCCTGTTATTTATCTAGGAGCAAACCCAGCATGAATCTACTTGCCAACGATTATCCAGAGGTGGTTTTGGCTGAGCGTGAAGGCCCGTGCTTGTCGCTTTACCAGCCCACGCACCGCCAGCATCCCGAAAACGTTCAGGACCCGATTCGCTTTCGCAACCTCGTCAAAGATTTGGTTCAGTCGCTCAAGCAGAAGTATTCGGATCGCGAAATTGAGCCCTTGCTCGCGCCGATGCATGCGCTGGCTGAGAATGCCGAGTTTTGGAACCACACCCTTGATGGTTTGGCGGTTTTGTGTGCGCCCGACTTCTTTCGCGTTTATAACTTGCAACGTCCCGTCGCTTCGCTGGCGATTGTTGCCGACAGTTTCCACACCAAGCCACTGATGCGTATCGTGCAGTCTGCTGACCGTTACCAAGTGCTCGGCCTCAGCCGCAACGAGGTGCGGCTGTTCGAGGGCAATCGCGATAACTTGGACGAAATCGCTCTCGTACCCGACGTGCCACGCAGCGTGGCTGATGTTCTTGATAAGGATGTTGAGCGCGATCGCGGCACCCGCACGCATGGGCCTATCCGCGACTCATCGATGGGTCGTCACGGTGGAAGCGAGGCGAAGCAGGATGGTATTCATGCCGATACCGAGCACTTTTTCCGTGCGGTTGATCGTGCCGTACGTGAGCACCACTCGCGACCAACCGGTTTGCCCCTGATCTTGGCCGCCTTGCCTGAGCATCACCACTTGTTCCGGGAAGTCAGCCAGAATCCGAGCTTGCTTGCTGCTGACATCAACGTTCATCCTGATGATCTGACATTAGATGAGTTGTGTAAGCGGGCCTGGGAAATCGTGCAGCCGTTCTATCTGGAACGATTGACTGGCTTGATTGATCGCTTTCATGTCGCGCAGCAACGCGAGCAGGCCACAGCCGTTCTCGCTGATGCCGCGCAGGCGGCTGTCGCCGGCCGCATCGATACGCTCTTGCTTGATGCAGACCGTCGCGTCCCCGGACGCATGGATGCTGCCAGCGGTGCTGTCACTCTGGCGAAGCTGGAAGAGCCTGACGTCGATGACCTGCTGGACGATATCGGCGAACGTGTATTGGCGGCCGGTGGCGAAGTGGTTCTGGTGCCGAGCGAGCGTATGCCCAGTGACACGGGCTTGGCAGCCATCTATCGATTCTGATTGACCGACAGTCCGTATCAAAAGCGCCTATGAGCTTGCGAGATCGAGTGATCTCGCAAGTTCTAACGCACCCCAAAACTCGTAAAATAAGCATTCAGTTTCCCGTCTCTTTTTCATTGTTGTCCATTACACTCGCCGCTGAACGTCAAGGCTTTGGCGAAGATCAGGGGTACGGCGATGTGGATGCGACGGACGGTGTTCTGGGTATTTCTCGCTGTTGTATCACCTGTTTACGCCCTTGGAATGGACTGCGGTGGCAGCCTTCCGGCTGCGCCCGCCGGCGATGTGTGCACGGTGACGCCAGGCACTGCCACGCTTCGTATTCAGGGCGAAGTGCTTCTCCCTTACGGTATTTTTCACAACGGTCAGGTACTGGTCGGTAGCGATGGGCTGATTACTTGCCTCGGCTGCGATTGCTCGAGTGACCCAGACTTCGCCACGGCCACGCGCATTGAGTGTCCACAAGGTGTCATATCGCCCGGGCTGATCGACGCTCAGCAACACAGCACGTTCAGCCAAAATTCGCCGCTGGTCGACAGTGGCCAGCGCTATGAGCACCGGCACGACTGGGCAACATGGCCATACCAAAATCTCTGTTGTCGGCAATGCCAGCCAGAATGAGCTGCGTTGGAACGAGTTGCGTTCCCTGATGGCGGGCGTTACCTCAGTGATTAGTTCTGACATGACAGCTGGTTTTGTTCGCAATCTGGATCGGATTGTAGATAGCAACACGCTTGGTGTTATCGCTATTAACTACAAGACGTTTCCTCTGGGTGACTCCAATGGCGTCCGTCTGAACGGCAGTTGCGCATATCCGAGTGCGCCCACTGACAGCGTGAGCACTGATGTGTTCGTGGTTGCCGAAGGTATCGATGCGGATTCTCGCAACGAATTCCTGTGCATGGCGGGGCAGACCGGTGGCAGTGTCGATGTCCTTGGCAATGCGCCAGCGGTAGGCATGGCTGCACTCAATGCCACTGATGCGTTGGCTCTGCGTCAACGCAATGCCGGCGTCGTGTGGACCCCTCGATACAACATACGTCTGTATGGCGATCCGGGGCCGGCAACGATATACAACAATGCCAACGTCCCGCTGATGCTGGGTACACGTTGGACCCCGACCGGATCGATGAGCATTCTGCGCGAGTTGGCCTGTGCCGATTCGATCAACCAGATCTACTTCGATCGTCAGTTTTCCGATGACGAGTTGTGGCGGATGACCACCTTCAATCCAGCGCAATCACTGAACGTCGCATCAGCCATCGGGCGACTCGATGTTGGCCTGCAGGCTGACATCAGCATATTCGATGGCAGCAGCCGTGCCGGCTATCGGGCAGTGATCGAAGCGGATCCGGTGGACGTAGTCTTAGTGCTCAAATCCGGGCTGCCGATGGTAGGTCGCGCCAATCTGCTCACGGCTCTGGGGCATGCCAGCTGCGACGACATCGATGTCTGCGGGACGACGCAGAAGGCATGCGTCAGTCGGGAAACTGGCGGCGCCGTGAACTACGCAGGGCTTTTAGCCGCCAACGCATCAAGCTACGGGCTATTTTTCTGCGGCGTTCCGCCGAATGAACCCACTTGCATGCCGCACCGGAGCACCTGGCCACCACCGAGCACACCACTCTATGACGGCCAACCCACCGCCGACGACCTCGACGGTGATGGCATTGTCAACGCCAATGACAACTGCCCGCTCGTGTTCAATCCGATTCGCCCCGTTGATGACGGCGTACAACCGGACAGTGATGGTGACGGCGTCGGAGATGCGTGCGACGCGTGTCCCTTTGAAGCGGGCACGACTGAATGTCTGCTGATGTTCAAAGACGGTTTCGAGCTACTCTGAGCGAGCAAAGACAGCGCATCCTTCGGCGCCCGATGTAGCGGCGTGATGACCTTGGCATCACCGAGGTCTGCTGCGCTTGCTTGCCGGCTGTGTCCGACACCTAGGTGAAGGAGCCCGCGCGCAAGGTGTGTCTGGACAGTCGCGCCTACGAAGCGACCAACTTGATCGGTTTGATCTGCCCATTTAATGAGCAGAGCTCGCCTGTATACTTTACCCGCTGTTCAAGAACCCCGCCTCTGATGGACTCCAAGATGCTTAGCAAAAACCGTGCGATTTCTCTTATCTCGCTGCTCGCCTGTCTCCAAATGGCGCTGTCTCTGCCGGCCGGGGCTCGTGAGCCTATTCCGGCAGATTTGTTGGCGCGTGTTCCTGATATCCAATCCGTATCCATGAGCACCGATGGGAAGAATCTGGTGGCGCTCGTGGCGGATCCAAGCTCCAAGCATCAGGAAACCGCGTTGGCGACCTGGGACATGGACAATCTAGACGCGGGCCCCGTGATCACACCGTCAGGCAAGCGCATGCGCTTTATCGCAGCCAGCGCGATGAAAGCAGGCAAGGTGCTGACGATTGCACGACAAGAGTGGACCGGCCAGCTGGGCAATTGCGGTGAAGGCAAGAGCGTCGGTGCGACGCGCACCTTCGCCAATAAGGCCTATCTCACTGATACCAAACACCAAAAGTTCGAAGAGGCGTTTGCCAACAACACCCGCGAAATCGGTGTTAGCAAAGACACGCAGCGCTGTTTGGAAATTGCCGGTACCGCATCTCTGGTCAACACCCTGCCTCTAGACCCAGAAAAGGTCATCATCCAACAGCTCAATGGCACCACATTGGCCTCTAATTACTATCTGTACAACCTGCGCACCGGCGATACCGAGTTGTTGTTGATGGCCGGTGGGCGCACCAGCCCAGGCTTGTTCAATCCGCGTGACGGCACGCTACTCACGCGCTACGAGATGGAAGCGATTGGTCCGGGCGAGTATGAGCAGCGC
>CAJDVW010000099.1_pt1 | contig 8373 bp, 8 predicted proteins | sample 7391471 | NCBI WGS metagenome assembly CAJDVW01 (sample SAMEA7055714, study PRJEB34461) | soil metagenome | biome: terrestrial ecosystem; feature: Peninsula; material: soil | place: Antarctica | collected 2016
AGCCCGCGCGGTGGTGATGACGGCTGCAGCCGTGGTGTTGATAACGGCGGTAACACCGCCAGACTGGGCATACAACAGTTTGCCTTGAGCCATGGTTCAAAAGCCTCTTGGATCATACGAAATTATTGGAGATCACTCAGGATGCCATCACATCGATTCGATGTGTGTATCGGCCGCTGCATCGATTTGTTCACGCAGCTCGGCAAAAGGCTCTGTGACGTTTTCATCGTCAGCAAAATGCGCACTGCGCTGGGCCTCGGCCAGACGCCACGCCGCATCAGCGTCCGTCACCCGACCTAAAGCCAAAAGAGCCTTTATTTCGAAATAGCGGGACACCAATACGTCATTGTGGTTTTCGCCGCCAAAGTGCACAAACTGTTCACGGGCCTGATAAAGACGCTCGAGTGCGCGCTCAGCGTCACCCGACATGAGCAACAGGCGCGCTTCCATAAAATCAGCCTGTGCGATCGCTTGGGACTGATCGCCATTGCGAGCACGAGCGCGTGTGCGCAACTCATCGAGTGCCGCGTGCGCAAGAACTGGCCGTTTGGCCCATAAAGCGGCCTCTGCGGTTTGGAACAGGGTGACCAATAGCTCGTCGGAGTCAGGATAGCGACGACGCAAGATCTCAGCAGATCGCCCAAACAGGCCAAGACTGACATCGTCATCGCCAATGGTTCTGCCGGTATAATGTGCTTGCCGTTGCAGCAGCACAGCGCGCGACAAGGTGTCGCGCTCACCTGCCGCATCAAGCAAGGTTTCGGCTCGCTTAAGCAGGGGCGCGACGGCGTCAACTTGATGGTGATTGAGTTTCACCCCGGCCAGCATCAGCAACGCAGGTGCCACGCGCACGTCTTGGGCACCAAACGCCGATTCTGCTTGCACTACGCGCTCCTCAGCCAGCGCGATCGAACGGTCACTCGCGTTAACGCTGTCGTAGATCTCAATGAGAATGGCGTAGATCTCATCACGCAGCCCAGGTTGATGAGCTAGATCGTTCTTGAGTCGAGTCGCGCTGTCGTCAAGCAGATCGATCACAGGGCGCTCCAGCGCGGCAACGCCGCTGCTATTGGTGCGGCCGCCATCAAACAAGCCGATCAAGTAATCCTTGACCGTATTAGCGCGCTGGGCCTCCACCGTGGCGCGCTGCGCCTGCCAAAGGCTGACACCGGTGCCAGCGATCATCGCGATCATCGCAACCAGCAGGCCGGCGGCAGCCAAACGGTTACGCTTGAACCACTTAGACCAGCGATACCAAGATCCGTCAGCGCGCGCACGCACGGGACGCCCTTCCAGATACTGCTGCACATCATCGGCTAGGGCATCGGCACCGCGGTAACGCCGCGCGGGGTCCGGCGCGAGCGCACGCATGGTGATGGCATCCAAATCGCCCTTTAGCTGGACCGCTGGCACCGGCACCTTGGGAGGAACATTCGGCTCTGACCGCGCGCGCGAGGGTCGAGTCGATATATCTCCACCATCATGCACGTTGCTGTAGCGGCTGCCAGTTAACAGCTCGAACAATATCGCTCCGAGGGCATACACATCGGTCGCTGTTGTAATCAAACCGCTTTCGATCTGCTCGGGTGCGGCATAGGCCCGGCTGGCGAAACCGGCCATGGTGGCAGTGGCATCAAATTGATCGTCACGCAGGATTTTCGCGATGCCAAAGTCCAGCAGGCAGGGCGTACCGTCCAGTTGAACCATCACGTTGCTGGGCTTGAGGTCGCGATGCACCACCAGTTGTTGATGCGCATAGCCCACGATTCTGCACAGGGCCAGAAACAATCTCAGGCGCGTGCGCAAAGGCGGCGCGGACACCAGCCACTGATCCAAGGTGATGCCTTCGACATGGCGCATGGCGTACCACGGTCGACCGCGCTCATCTATACCGCCGTCGATCAGATGTGCGATGCCGGGATGTTGCAGGCGTACCAACAATTCGCGTTCGCGCTGGAAAGAACGCAGTACCGCCTCGCTGTCCATGCCCGGCTTGATGCACTTGAGCGCCACGTTCTGGCCGAAATCGGAGCCTTCCCGCGTGGCGAGCCAAACACTGCCCATGCCACCGACGCCCAATCGCTCAAGAATTCGCCACGGACCGACGGCATCGCCCAGATGCAGACCATCCAACGCTTCGTCTTCGATAACCCAGTCGGGTATATCCGCCACAACCGAGACGGCGATTCGGTCGGCGCCGCCATCGAGCAACACATCGGTCTCATCATCGATAGCCAACAGTCGCATGACGATGTCACGCAACTCAGGGTCATCGCCACAGGTTTTCTCGACAAACGCCAAACGCTCGGCAGCCGCCAAGTCCAGCGCCTGCCGGAACACTTCGATCTGTCGCGCGTTCAAACCGAGGCGCTCATCTGCAGGCGCAAGATCGCTCGTGCCGCACGCCAGTCACGTGCGACGGTACGCTCGGACAGCTTCAGCAATTCAGCAATCTCGGCCAGCCCCAAACCGGCGAAGAAGTGCAGCTCCACCACCTGCGCCAAGCGTTCATCCTGTTTCGCCAGCACCAACAAGGCATCGTCGAGTGCGAGCAACTCCGTCAAGTCCACCTCTTCACCGGTGGTCAGTGCACTCATGGTCACGCGCGCCAGATCACCGCCGCGTTTGATCGCACTGCGATCGCGCGCCGCATTCATCAGGACTTGCCGCATAGCGCGGGAGGCGATGCAGAAGAAGTGCGTGCGGTCCTGCGGATCGAGTCGACTGCCCGACAGTTTCAGATAGGTTTCGTGCACCAAGGCCGTCGTCGACAAGGTCGCGCCTTGGGCCTGATGTAACAGTTGCCGCGCACGAGTGCGTAGATCCTCGTAGATCGCGGCGAACAGTGCGTCATACGCAACCGCATCGCCCGCCGCGCAACGCCGAGTCAAATTCACCGTATCCAGCGGACTTTGATTGGCCTCTGAGTTCATCAAAACTGCCACTCCTGTCGCTTTCCGCGCGACTGGTGCTGTGTTTCCCCTGTCGTGAGTATACGAGCGCCGCGACCTCGTGCCCATAGAGTCACAACAGCAAGACCGACCACCTCCCCGCACGGCGTTTGGAGAAGCTAATTCCGACGGATTTGTAAACGCGCAGATGCCACCACTATGGTGTCGAGAGCGCCGATCCTAACGTTGATGTTTGACACAGGCGCGCAGCAACGGGTAGTTTTTGCGGCTTGCGCAGCCGTCGGGGCCAGACACTGACCCGGCATTGCAGGACATGGTTGCGCTGCGCCTTTAGTTTTCAGGATTTCTCGATCATGCGACTTGTACTTCTCGGTGCTCCCGGCTCCGGCAAGGGAACCCAAGCCGTCCGCTTAATGCAGGCGCTTGATGTTCCTCATATTTCTACCGGCGACCTGTTGCGTGCGGCGGTTGCTGCCGGAACCACCCTAGGTGTTCAAGCCAAGGCGGTCATGGAGCGCGGTGAGCTGGTATCCGACGATATCGTGCTCGGCATGCTGGAAGAGCGGCTGCACGCAGATGACATTGTTCAGGGCTTCGTTCTCGATGGTTATCCGCGCAATACCGCCCAAGCCCACTCACTCGACACCCTGCTCGCGCGACTGGGCCAACCGGTGGATCAAGCGGTGCTGCTGGATGTGGATACCGAATTGCTGATTGAGCGCATTGCCGGACGCGCCAAAGCCGAGGGCCGCAGTGACGATACGCCGGAAACCGTGCGCAATCGTTTGCGCATCTTCAACGAGCAGACCGCACCGGTGATCGACTTCTACGCCAACAGCGGCCGTTTGATACGAGTCGATGGCGTCGGTGAGGTGGAGCAGATTACCGAGCGTGTGCTGAGTGCCGTAGAAGACGCGTCGGCCAGCTGATACGTGTCTGCTGGTGCGCGCCGTGCGTCCTGATTCGTCGTTCGTCGCCAGCCTGATCGACCTGTTGCGCCTGCGGTGTGGCCCGCAGGTCTTGCCCTATTCCGTCCCGCGGCTGATCCAATTGGCGATGTTCGCCTTCGTGCTGGATCTGATTGCCACGCACTTGCTCGAACCCAATAGTGACGCCACACCGCGGCTGATTGCGGGCTTTGCGCTGGGTTTGCTGCTGCCGTGGCTGCTATTGTCCTGGCGCGGCTTGACCGCACGCTATGTGCAAACGCTGACCGCCCTGTTGGCGACCGGCATTGTGTTGTCGCTGCTATTTTTACCCTTGGCGCTTTGGGCGATTTCCAGCGGTATGGTCGATCCGGCAGGGACACCCAGTTCGCGCCAAGCGCTTCTCGCTTGGCTGATCCTGGCGACCGTAATCTGGAAGATCACCGTCACCGCCAACATCTGGAAACACGCCCTTGGATGGCCAATGGCAGCCGGCGTCGGCGTTTCTTTAGTGTTGCTTGTGATCGAATTCGGGCTGGATCGACTGCTGTTTGCCAGCCCTGCGTCCTGATCATCTTGCACACCGACGCGCGAACGGCCACGCTGATCGTTTGGCTTGATCGATAGACCGTATGAAACTCCACATCCTCGGCATTTGCGGCACCTTTATGGGCGGCGTCGCGGCACTGGCACGCGAACTGGACATCGAAGTCGACGGTTCGGACCAGAACGTCTATCCACCGATGAGCACGCAATTGCAGGCTCTGGGCATTGCACTTCAATCCGGTTATCGCGCCGAAAACATCAGCAGTGATGTCGACAGCGTGGTTATTGGCAACGCGCTCTCGCGCGGCAATGCGTCGGTGGAAGCCGTGCTTAATCAAGGCCTGCCGTACACGTCCGGCGCGCAATGGCTGGCAGAACATGTACTGCCGCGCCGCACCGTGTTGGCCGTGGCCGGTACTCACGGGAAAACCACCACCACCACGCTGCTGGCCTTCCTGATTGACCGCCTCGGTGGCGATCCGGGCTTTCTAATCGGCGGCGTCGCGGCCGATTTCGAACACTCGGCGCGGATCGGATCAGGTGCCTGTTTCGTTGTGGAAGCAGACGAGTACGACACCGCCTTCTTCGACAAACGCAGCAAGTTTGTGCACTACCGCCCAACGATCGCCATTCTGAACAATTTGGAATACGACCACGCCGACATCTTTCCCGACTTGGCCGCCATCGAGCGCCAGTTCCATCATCTAGTGCGAACCGTGCCGGGTAACGGCCGCCTGATCGTCAACGCCGAGGACGAAAATCTCAAACGCGTGCTGACAGCGGGCTGTTGGTCGCCAGTCGACAGCTTCGGTATCGATGCCACGGCCGATTGGCAGGCCATTTTGGAACGCGAGGACGGCTCCGCCTTCCGTGTGATCCACCAAGGTCGCGAATTGGGCACCGTGCACTGGGATATGGCAGGTCGACACAACGTGATGAACGCTCTGGCCGCGATCGCCGCTGTGGCCGCTGCCGGTTTCGATCCCGTTGCGGCACTGCCGCTGTTCGCACAGTTCGGTGGTGCCAGACGACGACTGGAACTGTTGTCAGCCGATGGCAACACCCGCGTCTATGACGATTTCGCTCATCACCCAACCGCCATCGCCACCACGCTGGCCGGACTTCGCGCACGGCATCCGACTGGGCGCTTGATCGCAGTATTGGAACCACGCAGCAATTCCATGCGTCTCGGCGCACACGCCGAACAACTGGCGCCATCGCTTGCTACCGCCGATGTGGTGCTGTTCCTGGCTCGACCAGAGCTGCCATGGGATGCGGCGCGAATCATCAACGCGGTGCGCGGCGAGAGCTATGCAGAAACCTCGGTCGACACATTACTGGCGCACCTGACAAAGATTGTGCGCGCTGACGATACGGTGGTGTTTATGTCGAACGGCGGCTTTGAAGGCGCACCGCAGCGATTTGCTACAGCGCTCGCGGCGACTGAGCTGCTATCAAGGAGAACCCCATGAACATGCGCGAACGCATCCAACACGCGCTACTAGCGCTATCGCCAACGCATTTGGAAGTACACGACGAAAGCCACATGCATAGCCGCGGCTTGGAAACCCATTACAAGGCGGTGATCGTCAGCGAACGCTTCGACTCGCTTGGCTTGCTTCGTCGCCATCAGGCCGTGCACGCGGCGCTGGGCGAGTTGATGACGCAGTTCCACGCGCTCGCCTTGCACACCTACACCCCGACCGAGTGGGCCAAGCAGGCCGAAGCACCCGACTCACCAAGCTGCCGCGGCGGCAGCAAACACGACCACGTTTGAACGCGCATAAAAATGCCCCGCGCCGTTTCCGGCGCAGAGCAACTCGCGGGGGAGATCGCGAGACTTATTCGGACTCAGCTTTGGCTGCCGGACTGACCGTGATCTGATCGCGGTTCTTTTCCACCGTGGCCAGACCGATACCCTTCACAGAAACCAGCTGATCTGCACTTTGGAAAGGGCCGTTGGCCTCGCGAAAAGCGACAATCGCACGAGCCTTGCTTGGCCCGATACCGGTCAAGCTGTCGGCTAGCATGTTGGCATCGGCGGTGTTGATATCGACCGGGCCGGCCGCAAATGCGGTGAAGCTCAGGGCCAGCGACAACAACAGGGACTTGAGAAGGAGAGAGAACTTGTTCATGACGTTTGCTCCGATTGGATAAGGGATGTGGGCGTTGAGCCCGCCGGACGATGCTTCTGGCCGGTGGAGACAGTTTCCCTATTCCAATGACTCCACCACATCGCCGAACCGCGCAGTGTTCGATCGGAATAAGCGGGCTTAGGTGCTAAGAAAAGTCCGATAGGCAACACCGAGCCCTGCGCCTGCTAAACTTCCCCGCCGCATACGGGCCTATAGCTCAATGGTTAGAGCAGAGGACTCATAATCCTTTGGTTCCAGGTTCGAGTCCTGGTGGGCCCACCATAAAATCAATGACTTGCGAGAAAGCGCACGCTCTAGAAGTTCGCAGGGTGAACCAAACTTTGAAAGGATTCTCTTCACGTTTAGCGCGCTCAGATCGACAGAGAGCTGGCTGCCGCACGGGCCTGGTGCAAACCAAGCGTCAACTGGACTTTGCACGACGTCATAGCCAGTTCGAAGCCTCATTTTGAGGACCGTTCAACTGTCTCGGCACCGATATCATGCATATCCGCGCTATCGTGGGCACACCGCACCAGCCGGTTGAACCTGTTTTGAAATCCAGTCCACACAGTCGCGCGGTCTTGCCCCCTGCTTCCTGCTTATCCGGTTGAGATGCGTCCGCTAGTGCAGACGGTGGTTGCGACCGGGCGGGTCGTATCGGTGTCGCGCGCGCATGTTGGTAGTCAGATCAGTGGTGTGGTGATCGAGCGTCGGGTGCGCGAAGGCGATCGCGTAGCGCCCGGCGATGTTCTCGCGGTTATGCGCGCTGATGAGCTGGAGGCGAAGGTGCTGGAGGCCGAAGCGTCGCTGTCACAGCTTGAGCAATCGACACGCCCACAAGCGCAAGCCGCTGCGCGCGATGCAGACGCCAAGCTGGCACAGGCACATCGCGAAAGCGAACGACGTCGCAGCTTGCTCGACCGCGGACTGATCGCGCGCGAAGCGCTGGAGCAAGCGCTCCAGGCGGAAACGTCCGCTCGCACCGCCGCCGAGCGGGCGCGACTGGCGGCCAATGCGCTCGCTGTTGGCGCACCCGATGAAGCCGTCGCTCGTGAACGCCTGGCTGCGGCCCGTGCAGCCTTGGACAAAACGCTGATCCGTTCGCAGGTAGCAGGCACCGTGCTGACCCGTAATGCAGAACCGGGGGATGTGGTACAGCCGGGCAAAGTGTTGTTCGAGATTGCGCGCAAAGGCGATACCGAAGTCCTTGTGCCGCTGGATGAGAAAAACCTTGGCATGGTGGCGCTGGGGCAGCCGGCACAGTGCGTTGCCGATGCCTATCCGCAACAGGCATTCGCGGCCACACTCAGCTTCATTGCGCCCAGCGTTGACCCACAGCGCGGCGCGCTGGATGTGCGTCTGACCGTGGACCCAGTGCCGGACTTCCTGCGCCAAGACATGACGGTATCGGTCAATATCGAGACCGCACGGCGCGAGAACACGCTGGTGGTTCCCAACGATGCATTGATTGTGGGCTTGGGCAACCGCGCGACGCTATGGCGCGTCAGCGATGGCAAGGTCAGTCGCACGAATGTGACACTGGGGCTTCGTGGTCTGGTGGCATCTGAAGTCATCAACGGACTCAGAGCGGGTGATTGGGTGCTCGCCGATGGCGGTGCCGAGATGGCGGATGGGCAGCGTGTGCGCGTCAAGGAAGAAGCGGTTGCGGCTTTAAACAACGGCGCGGCGCGCAACGAACTGCCGATTAAGTTCAACTGAGTCATGTGGCTTGAATGGACCATCGCACTCCGATTGCTGCGCGAAGGCCGGATTCAGAGCGTGTTGATTCTGATCGGCATTGCGGTTGGGGTTGCCGTGATTGTTTTCATCACCGCGCTGATCACCGGATTGCAG
>CAJDVW010000084.1_pt1 | contig 8359 bp, 7 predicted proteins | sample 7391471 | NCBI WGS metagenome assembly CAJDVW01 (sample SAMEA7055714, study PRJEB34461) | soil metagenome | biome: terrestrial ecosystem; feature: Peninsula; material: soil | place: Antarctica | collected 2016
CCCACGGTTTCCGTGCCCGGATGAAGACCGTCGGCGGTCGCAGGATCATCAACGCTCGCCGTGCCAAGGGCCGCAAGCGCCTTTCCGCCTGATCGGAATTCGGCACTGTGGACGCTGCGCACGCTTGTCGCACTGTCCGCTTTGTCGCAGTGCTCACCACACTCTGGTCACGGCTACCGGTTTGAACCGGAATACGTGAGCCGTGTACGTGGGCACATTCAGGCGGTTATCGCCGTGAATCAGCGTCCAACTCGCAACTATGGTGCCGTGCCGCTCTTTAGAGTGGCTCGCACCTGTAGTCGTGGCCGCGCTCCGACAACAGCTTGCGTCACGCAATTAACCTGCGCCGCGTCACGCGGGCTTGTGGCAAACCGATGATCCAACATCAGCCGGACTTGTCGCAGCGCGGACCTGACTTCCGCTTCCCTGGTCAGGCCCATGTCCGAACCTCGGCGGAGTTTGCACGGTGTTTTGCCGCAGGCAAGCGTGTCAATGGTCGTCTGTTCGGCGCAATATTCCGGCTGCATGACGAAATTGATAAGCAAACTGGAATCGGCGTCGCGCGGCTCGGCATGGCCATTTCGCGCAAAGTCGACAAGCGCGCGGTCGAGCGCAATCGGATCCGTCGCCTCATACGCGAATGGTTCCGGCATCGTCTTACCGACCTCCCCGCCGGGGATCTCGTGATCACCGGCCGCTCTGCTGCTAAAGGCAGTTCGGCTGAAAGCATATTTGCCGAATTGGATCAGCTCGCTGGCCGGCTCGGATTGATGCAAACCCGCACTACCGGCAAAATGGCGGGTCCTTCGCGACCATCATCTTGAGCACCCATGACACAAACCCGTACGTTTCTTCTCGTCGCCTGGCTGGTCGTTGCTTTCCTGCTTTGGGATGCATGGCAGAAAAGTCAGACAGCCCTTCCCGTGCCGGCCGCTGCGCCTGCAAGCAGTAGCCAAGTCGAGTCCGTGCCTTACGCCGTGCCCGATATGGCCGATGGCAGCGTGCCGAACGTGCCGACCGCCATGCCGGCGAGTACGCCGACAGAAGCACCAGCGCCCAACGCTGTGCCCGTCACCACTGAGGTCGTCATACTGGCGAACGATGTTTTGCGTCTGACTCTGGATGCCAAGGGCGGAGCCATCGTCAAGGCGGAGCTGCTGAATTATCAGAAGGAACTCAAAGGCGACACCAGCCCGGTCGAACTTTTGAGCCAAGAGCCCGCCTATTTCTTCATCGCCCAAAATGGCATCGTCGGTACGCCGTCCGCACCCAGCCATGCTGATCGTATGGTGGCCGCCAGCGGCGACCAGATTCTGACCGGCAACGCGACCGCAGCAGAATTGCCCTTCCTCTGGCAAGGCCCGGATGGAGTGGACGTGGAGCGGCGCTATCGGCTTGAGCGCGGCAGCTACTTGGTCGAGATTCAAGACATTATCCGCAATCAGGGTGCAGTGACGTGGTCCGGCAACGCGTATCACCAGTTGGTGCGCGTGGCACCGCCAGCGGCCAAAGGTGGGTTTACCAATCCGGAGCGACTGAGCTTTGTTGGCGCCGCGTGGTACAGCCCGCAGGACAAATTTGAAAAACTGAAGTTCGACAAGTTCGATCCGAAGAAACCGCTGCAACGCGAAGTCACTGGCGGCTGGATCGCGATGCTGCAGCATTATTTCGCTGCAGCCATCGTCCCAAAGCCGGACGAACCAACCCGCTTCAGCAATGCGAGCCTGGCTGATGGTCGGTATCTCGTGCGCGAGATGGGTGCGACCCTCACCGTGCAACCGGGTGCCGAAGCCACTACCAGTACCCAGCTTTACCTAGGGCCAAAGCTTCGCACTCAGCTGGAAGAAATCGCGCCAGGCTTGGGCTTGTCGCTCGACTACGGCATTTTCACCGTGCTCGCGCAGCCCATTCACTGGCTGTTGTCATTGCTGCACACCCTCATCGGCAACTGGGGCTGGGCCATCGTGCTGCTGGTGGTGTTGATCAAGGCCGCGATGTTCAAGCTGTCGGAAGCGCAATATCGCAGCTTCGCTCGGATGCGCCACATCCAGCCTCGCCTGGAAGCACTCAAAGAGCGCTATGGCGACGACCGCCAGAAATACCAGACCGCGATGATGGAGTTGTACAAGAAAGAGAAGATCAACCCCTTGGGTGGCTGCCTGCCGATTCTGGTGCAGTTTCCGGTCTTTCTTTCGCTGTACTGGGTATTGATCGAGGCAGTCGAGTTGCGTCAAGCGCCTTGGATTCTTTGGATTCAGAACCTGAGCGCGCCCGACCCCCTCTTCATCTTGCCGGTGGTCAACTTGGTCACGATGTGGGCCACGCAGAAGCTGTCACCCACGCCCAGCATGGACCCCATGCAGAAGCGCATGATGCAGACCATGCCGCTGGTGTTCGGCGTCATGTTCGCCTTCTTCCCAGCGGGTCTGGTGCTTTACTGGACCACCAACGGTCTGCTCGGCCTATTGCAGCAATGGCTCATCATGCGCCGTCACGGCGAGCCGGCCACACCGGCCCCGGCCAAGTAACGATCGGCGATGGCCGCCGATCGCGCCGATACGATCGCTGCCATCGCCACACCGCTTGGCAGTGGTGGCATCGGCGTGATTCGAGTATCGGGTAGCAAGGTCTACGAGATCGCGACGGGCTTGCTCGGTCGCGCGCCCATCGCGCGTCACGCCCACTTTGCGGTGTTGCGTGATGAATCAGGGGAGGTCATTGACAGCGGCTTGCTGCTGTATTTCCCGGGCCCAGCCTCGTTCACCGGCGAAGATGTGCTGGAATTGCAGGTGCATGGCAGCCGTCCGGTATTGCGCATGCTGCTCGATCATCTACAACGGCTGGGCGCACGACTGGCGCGGGCGGGCGAGTTTTCCGAACGCGCCTTCCTCAATGGCAAACTTGATCTCGCCCAAGCTGAAGCCGTCGCGGACCTGATTGCGGCCGGTTCCGAAGCGGCAGCGCGTGCCGCCCAACGCAGCCTACAAGGTGTCTTTTCACGGGCCATAGAAGCGTTGGTGGAGGATGTCATCGCATTGCGCGTGCGGATCGAGGCCGCCATCGACTTTTCCGACGAAGAGATCGACACCCTCGCACCGGCCCAACTCAGCGCAGGTGTCAGCGCGCTGCAACAGCAATTACAGCAACTACTGGGAACCGCGCGCCGCGGTCAACGCCTCGTCGACGGTTTGCACGTGGTGATTCTGGGTCATCCCAATGTCGGCAAGTCGAGTCTGCTGAACGCGCTCGCCAATGATGAGCGCGCTATCGTCACGGCTCGCGCCGGCACCACCCGCGATCTTCTGCGCGAAACCCTGAGCATTGATGGCATCGAACTCACGCTCGTGGACACCGCCGGCTTACGCAACTCGGATGACCCGATCGAGCAGGAAGGCGTACGCCGGGCGCGAGCCGAGGCGGCACGGGCGGACCTCGTCATGCTGGTTCAAGGCGCTGAGGGCGCGCCGGACTTGGACGGCATTCCCGAGGCTTTGGCGCGGGTGGTAGTACACAACAAAATCGATCTGCACGACGCGCCAGCACGGCGCGAATTGATCGATGGCGTCGAACACATCCACGTGTCGGCCAGAACCGGTGCCGGCCTAGATTTATTGCGAACGTATTTAGCCGAAAGCGCCGGCGCCAGCGACGACGGCAGTTTCAGCGCCCGCGCACGCCATGTCGATGCTCTGCAGCAGGCCGCGCTCCAGCTCGACTCCGCGCAACAGGGGCTGTCTGGAAATCCAGCCTGGGAGCTTGCGGCGGAAGACTTGCGCCAGGTCCAAGCCAGCCTCGGGCAAATTACGGGTGTTTTTAGCACCGAAGCGCTTCTTGGTCGGATATTTGCAAACTTTTGCATCGGCAAGTGACCAAGGGCCACAAAAGTGCCGGTTCCGCGCACTTTATGGTGTTCTACTCTTTGACTTATAGGGCTGGCGGGCATGAACATAGGGCGGTACCGCCCGCGCGGACGTATGATCGATTGCACTACCGCGCCACGCGGCTTGGAATCGCGCCAATGATTTGGGGAATCAGCCATATGACAAGCACATCTACGACACGACTGCGCCATGGCGGTATATGGGCGGTACTGGCACTCGCCATCAGCCTAACCGCGTGCGGTGGCAAGGAAGAAGCACCACCACTGCCACCACCGGCCAAACAAGCTGCCGCGCCTGCGCCTGCATCGGATGTGGTTGATACCGATGCGGGTGAGTCCATGGTCATCCAGCCCTCGCTGGTAGACACCTTGAGCGTTGACGAACTTCTGGTTCGCGCCGATGCGGCGGAGAAAGAGAAGCAACTGTTCAACCCGGCCGACGACAACGCCTTCGACATGTACCTGCGCGTGATCGAGCAGGAACCGGAAAACGTGCGGGCCAAGAATGCGCTCAGCGACCTGTTCCCTTACGCCGTACTCTATGTTGAACAGCGTGCCGCTGCAGGCGACCTCGGCGAAAGCGAGCGCGTCTTGGCAATGATGGAAGAGGCCAACGCCGATGCGCCTGCTTTGCCCCGCCTGCAACGCGCGGTTGAGCATGTACGCGATCGTGTCGCCGGCGAAGCCCAGCGCGCTGCGGCAGCGGCAACTGCAGCGACGGCAGCAGCGACTGCAGCAGCTGCGGCGGCAGCGGCGCCCGCGCCAACACCCGCACCGATTCGTGAGCCAACGCCGGTTGAGCCGGTCGCTGAAGCACCCGCACCGGAACCGGTACAGCCGACGCCACAACCCGCACAGCCGGTTGTCGCAGCACCCGCACCAGCACCGGTTGCACCAGCACCAGCACCCGCACCGCCGCCGCCGGCCGCCGCTCCGGCCCCGGTTACACCGACCGTTATTTCGGCAGTCCAGCCGCGGTATCCGCCGGTAGCGCTGCGCCGCCGCATTGAAGGCATGGTCGAAGTGGGCTTCACGATCATGCCCGATGGCAGTGTCAGCAACGTACGGGTACTGTCCAGTCGACCGGGTAGCACCTTTGATCGCGAAGCCATCAATGCGATGGAACGCTGGCGCTTCACTCCTACCGGACAACAGGTTGAAAGCCGTCGGGTGTTTGACTTCAAATTGGGCGATTGACGCCGTTTATACCTGCTGAAAACCAAACCGCCGGCGCATCAGTGCCGGCGGTTTTTTATGGGCACAGACAACACGCTCTCAACGCCGGCCGATCACCCGGAGGCGACGTAGCGCTCACGTCGAATAGACCGAGCGGAAAGTCCGGCCTGCTTAAGCTGCTCGGCACACTCGTCCACCATCATCGGATTGCCGCATAGCAAAACCAGATCATCCGGCCGTGGCGTCAACGCCATCAAGGCTGGCTGCACTCGACCGGTAAATACGTCAGTCTCCGCGGGAATCGGCACTTCGCGCGATACGCAGCCACGGTAGCTAAACCCGGACTGCTCACGCGCCAGCGCGCGAAACTCCTCCCGATAGAGCAGTTCGGCGTGGGTGCGTGCCCCGCAGAGCAACTCGACGCGTACGCCCTCGCGCATTATCCGTTGGTGTAACTCCGGCAACATCGCCCGAAACGGCGCGACACCGGTGCCGGTGGCCACCAATAGATAGCGTCGCGGTGCGTCAGCGTCCATCAGATGGAAACGACCAAACGGACCGGCCCCTTCGAGCCGTGCGTCCATTGGCAGTTCGCGTAAAAAGCGACTTGCCAGTCCATCAGGAAGCAAGCTGATCAGTAGTTCCCAGCGCCCGGGTTGATCCGACGCCGCCGGCGGATTGGCAAGAGAGAAGCTACGCCTTTGCTCCAATCCATCGTGATCTCGAAAGAAAACCTGAACGAACTGACCCGCTTTGAACGGCAAGGCTCGAGCCTCAACGTGTTCGAAAGCAAGCTGGAGGACATCCGGCGTCAACAGGCTTCGCTCGACCAAGCGAAGCGGAATGCGATTGGACAAGGTGAAATCCGGCAACGGTGAGTCGATATACTAGCTGGCTTGGATTTTCCGGTGGAGAACAATGGGTAACTTTCCTGCACTGCAGGTCTCAGGTCTGCGCAAGGTCTACAGCAACGGCTCCGTCGCCCTGCGCGGAATCGACCTTGAGGTCGGCGAAGGCGACTTCTTCGCTTTGCTCGGACCTAATGGTGCCGGCAAATCCACCCTGATCGGCATCATCAGCTCGCTCGTCAACAAGACGGCGGGCGAAATACAGGTGTTTGGAATCGACATCGCCACCCAGCGCAGCTTGGCCATGCGCCAACTCGGCCTAGTACCGCAGGAGCTCAACTTCAACCAATTTGAGAAGCCTCTCGATATTTGCGTCAATTACGCCGGCTTCCACGGCGTGCCGCGAGCCGAAGCCTTGCGTCGCGCAGCGGAAGAGCTTAAGCGCGCGCAACTCTGGGACAAGGCCGAGGTGATGAGCCGCACCCTGTCAGGCGGCATGAAGCGCCGGCTGATGATTGCGCGCGCCATGATGACCCGACCACGCTTGCTGATCTTGGATGAACCCTCAGCCGGGGTCGATATTGAAATCCGTCGCAGCATGTGGAAAACGCTGAAGGAAATTAATGCCGCCGGCACCACGATCATCCTGACCACGCATTATCTGGAAGAAGCCGAGCACCTGTGTCGCAACCTCGCCATCATTGATCACGGCACCATCATCGAACGCGGGCCGATGCGGACATTGCTGGCCAAGCTGGACGTGGAAGGCTTTCTTTTCGACGTGGATGGTGTTTCGCCGGACCAGCTACCGCGGATCGAAGGCGCTGAATTGAGCGTGGTCGACGCCAATACACTCGGCTTGGACATGCCTCGCAACATGGATCTCAATCGCGTGTTTGCCGCACTCGATGGCGCCGGCATTCGGGTTCACTCGATGCGCACCAAGAGTAATCGCCTGGAGGAGCTTTTTGTGCGCTTGACCGGCAAGGAGAATGAAGCATGAGCACGGTCGCAGAGCGGGCCAATAACCCCACCCGTTCCAACCTAATTGCGCTGGCCACCATCGCGCGTCGCGAGGTTATGCGTATCTTGCGGATCTGGACCCAAACCCTGATCCCGCCGGCAATCACCATGACCCTGTACTTCTTGATCTTCGGCGGCCTGATCGGCTCGCGTGTGGGCAAGATGGACGGCATCGGCTACATGGACTTCATCGTGCCGGGCTTGGTGATGATGAGTGTGATCCAGAACAGTTACGGCAATATCTCCAGCTCGTTTTTTGGCGCCAAATTCGGCCGCCATGTCGAAGAATTACTGGTCAGCCCGATGCCGAACTGGGTGATTCTGACCGGTTACGTGGCGGGTTCTGTGTTACGTGGGCTGATGGTGGGCGTACTCGTGCTCTGCATTGCCATGTTCTTCACCACCGTGCGTATCCCGCATCCACTGGTCATGGCCAGCTCAGTACTGCTGGGCGCCGTCATCTTTTCACTGGCCGGTTTTATCAATGCGGTCTTCGCGCAGAAGTTCGACGATATCGCCATCGTGCCGACCTTCATCCTGACCCCGCTCACCTATCTGGGCGGGGTGTTTTATTCGGTCAAACTTCTCCCCGGCTGGGCCGAAGCTGCGACCTACGCCAATCCGATCTTCCACATGGTCAACGCCTTCCGGTATGGCCTACTCGGCGTCAGTGACGTGCCACTCGGGATCGCCTATGTGCTGATGGTTGGCTTTGTGGTCATCTTGGGGGCGCTGGCCTTGTGGCTGTTAAAAAAGGGTGTGGGCTTGCGCAGCTGAGGTCAGCGGACCCGACTCCCTTTGCGCTCAGGCGTGTGGTAAACGAAAGAAGGCCGCTGCGGTCGCCGTACTGTTGGCGGCCGTCACTGCCACGTCCTCGCCTCGGTCACGCGCCAGCTCTTCGACGATGTGCGGCAAAAACGCCGGTTCGTTACGACGATCCTTGGGCATGGGCCTGAGATTGCGCGGTAACAGATAGGGCGCGTCGGTTTCGACCATCAGGCGACTTGCCGGAATATTTTTCACCAGCTCACGCAAGTGCTGGCCGCGGCGCTCATCGCAGAGCCAGCCGGTGATGCCAACGTGATAGTCGCGATCAAGATAGGCGAAAAGCTCTGCACGGCTGCCGGTAAAGCAATGCACCACAGCGGCCCCGATTTGTCCTTCAACATTCTTCATAATCGCCATAAAGTCGTCGTGTGCGTCACGTTGGTGCAGGAACAGCGGTTTGCCAGTGTCGATGGCTATCTGCAGCTGCAGCTCAAAGGCACGCCGCTGCGCCGGACGCGGCGAGAAATCGCGGAAATAATCCAGCCCGCACTCACCCACCGCGACTACTTCCGGGTGCTGATGAAGCGCGCGCATTTCAGCGTCACATTCGGCGGTGTACTCGATGGCATGGTGCGGATGCACGCCAGCGGTGGCAAACCATTCG
>CAJDVW010000165.1_pt1 | contig 8235 bp, 4 predicted proteins | sample 7391471 | NCBI WGS metagenome assembly CAJDVW01 (sample SAMEA7055714, study PRJEB34461) | soil metagenome | biome: terrestrial ecosystem; feature: Peninsula; material: soil | place: Antarctica | collected 2016
CTTGTGTCTGCTCCGCATCGATAATGACCACGTCCGAAGATGGCGTAGCGACGCTTTCCAGACGCTCAAGATCGATGCGCGCCCACGGTACCGAGACCGAGCCGCGCAGCTTCATGACATCCCCGCCAACATCCAAGGTGAGATCAGGTGACGCGCGCAGTCCGATTTCCGGGGTCGCCATCACGGTGAGGTTTTCACCCTTGATTTCCAACGCGCCGGACGGCCCGCCATCCACCAGCTCAAAGCGACCAGTGATCGTAGCTACGCCCTCTCCCAACCCGAGACTCCCGGACAGGTCGAGCACACGCGTATCGCTGGCGTGAACCGTGATGTGGCCGTCGTGTGGCGCAATGCCAAGAGCTGGCAGCTCGGCGGAAAAATCGACCAGCTCTAGATTGCCATCAAACTTGGGCTTGACACGGGTGCCGGCCAAGCTTAGTCGTCCTTCAATCTGACCTTTAGGGTCAACGACTTGATCCGAAAAAAGACCTATCACGCCCAGATCAGGCAACAACAAGGCGATCTCGCCCACCAAGGCGCCATCATCCGCAAACGGGCTCATAAGAGACGCTTGGGCGCGCACATAGCCCGCGTCAGACGCGATGGCATTAAGTGTGATGTCACCCTGTTCTGGGTCGATTTTGGCGCTTATCTCGAGACTCGATAATTCGAGAGGGCCACCCTCCATCCCCTCACCCGGACTCAGCACAAACCTCGGAATCACCGCTCGTGCTTGTCCGCGCAGCGCGCCGTCAGCCGCACGCACAAAATTCGCGTTGGCGGTCAATTCACCCGTGACGGCGATCGGCTGCTTCATCGCCGTTGTCAAAATGGGATCGAAGATGGCCAGATCGAAGCCTTCCAGTTCGATCTCACCGTTCATTGCACCGCCCTTGGTGTCGATCGTGCTGCACAGCCACGCCGGTGCGGCATCGAGGCATGTTTTATCCAATGACAAGCTCGATGAGGCGAAATCCCATGTCATTGCCGCCGGCTCACGCAAACGCCAGGCATCGTGCTTCGCCGGATCCACGTTCAGCTCAGAGAGCCGCCCACGCCAGCGCTCAGCGCGTGCATCTAGGCCGCCATCCAGCGCCAAGTTGAGCTTCCCCACGACACCATCGAGCGCCAAGCTCACTTCGTGTTGAGCACGATCCCCCTCGCCTGACATAGACAGCGTGTCAAAACGTTGGCCCGCAAGCGTCAGCGTCTCGGCTTCAAGGTTTAATCGACCCCGCTCTTGACCGTCCAGTGAGGCACGCACAATCAGGTGCGCAACCGACTGCTCGGCAAGTTCGATACCGTTGCCGTCCAGTCGCAAATCTACCTCTGGAGCTTTGCGGGTGCCGCGCAGTTCCAGCTTGCCACTGAGCTGCCCTTTCGCGTCTGACAATACGTCCGACAGTTGCAAAGTTTGGATGTCGACATCGATATCCAACTGATTGTCCCAACGCCCAATTGCTGCCAATCGTGATTCACCGACACCCAAAAGCAGCTCGCCATTGCCGCGTCCGTTTCGATCCGTTGCGACCTGCGCCGAGCCCGACAGCGGCTTGCCGCGTAAGTCTCCGGAGAGGTTCTTGAGCTGCAAAGTCCCGTAAGGCTCACCATCGTCCAACCCACCATCTAGAGTAAGGTCTGCGGCAACGCTGCCGGGCATATCAGGCAGGAAGAAGGATGGATCAAAATTGTGCAGCTGTGCATCGAGCGCAAATTTTGTGTCCGGCTCCCAAGCAAGATGCCCATGCGCCTGCAGACTGCCGCTCGGCAGGTTCGCCTGGATCTGGCTAAAGGTCATGTCCTGCATGGAGCCACGTGCTTGAAGTGTCAGCGTGGCCTCGTCAGCATCACGAGCGAAAAGGCTCTCCAAATCTAGGGCATAGTCGTCCAGCCGACCGGTGATATGGGCCTGACCCTTGGTTCGCACCGTGGACAAGGCGTCCGCCGCCGACCAGGTGAGTTCGCGCCAGTCCAAGACTAACTCCAACTCCGGCTGTGCACCCGAGCCATTCACCGTGCCCGACAATTCAATCTCACCACCTAAGGTCAAAAGTGCCAGTGGTGCAAGGCTCAATGTCGCATCGGCATAACCAAGCTGCGAAGGCGCGATCACCACCGTCAAATCAGCTTGGGAAACCGTGCCTTCGATCCCCGCTCGCGTCAGATCACCCTCAGCCCGCAAGACCAGTGCCACCGGCTCGCCGGATGCGCCCAGGCGCTCCATATCTATCTTTGGTGCGTCCAGTTCGAGGGTCCACTTCGGGGCCGGCAAACCACCGCGCACACGCAGTCGCAGCTCAGCTGGCTCGCCGATGTCAGCCCGCGCGACCACGCTGAGATCCTTGAAGTTTCCACTCAACACCAGATCCAGCGGTAAGGGCTCGGCCTCGTCCAGAGGTAGATGGGCTTGAGCCTTGAGCTCGCTGGCCCAAGCGTGCGCGGTGTCGATGCGCGCATCCAAGATCAGCCCAAGACGATCACTGTCCAGTGTCAGGCCACGCAAGTGCAGGCGGCCGTTGACCAGTTCGCCGGTCGTACTTAGTCGCGCCACTTCCAGCAAACTCTCCTCGCCCTGTGTCAGGCGCACACCCTGCACATCGATGCGATCGACGCGGATTGCTACCGGCAGGATGAGATCAGGCAATCTCGCAGGCAAGACGATGCGTTCCGGCCACGGCTCGGCTGAGGCCTCCTGCGCTGGTAGGTCAATGCGGCCTCCCGACACCAATAGCCGGCGCAGATGAATGTCACCGGTCAGCAAGGCCGTAGAGGACAGATCCAGCTCCACGCGCGTCAGCTCAACGGTCACGCCATCGAAACGATAAAACAGATCGTGCAACACCAGCCCGCCAGAGAGGCTGCCCTCGGCAGCACGCCAGCTCAGGCTGTCCGGCGGCACAAATCGCTGCGCCTGCGATAGCAGCGTGTCGCGCCCCGTGCCGGTCAAGAACAACCACAGCACCAGCACCGCAACAAGCAGCGGCGCCATCAGCACGGCGCCAAACAACCAGCGCAGCCAGCGGCGTTTCTTCGGCATAACCGGGGTCTGCAGGTCGCTCACAGATCCGGTCCGATGTTGATGTGAATCTGGACCTGGTTGTCGGCATCATCGAAACCGTGAGCCACGTCCAGCCGCACCATCCCCACCGGCGAACGCCAGCGCAGACCGACACCCGCACCCACAGCCGCACCCTCGTTAATCTCGTTGAAGGCATTGCCGGCGTCGACAAAAACCGCCGCGCCCCAGCTCCGGCTGAACATGCGTTCGTACTCCGCACTGCCAACCACTAGGTTCTTGCCACCCGTGGCCAAATCGTTCTGCCGCGGGCCGACCTCCTGATAACCATAGCCCCGGATGCTGCGATCACCCCCAGCGAAGAAGCGCAGCGACGGTGGCAATCGCGAAAAATCGGTACTGAAGGTGCGCCCGAGCTGGCCACGGAACAGAACACGGCTGTGCTCGCCGAAACTACGGATAAGCTTGGCATCCAACAAAAACTGACCAAAACTCACATCCGACGCCAGCGCCGATGAGCCGAGCTTGAACTCGCCTCGTAGTGAAAAACCACGCGCCGGGTACATCGCATGATCGGACACCACGCGTTGCGCCGACAAAGAGGGATAAACCAGCCGGGTTCGGCCTCGGAGCGAGAGATTTTCTCGTCGATCCCGTGCGGTACCTAATTCGAACTCCTCGTCGCGCAGATGCGTGGCGAGCACGAGATGCCAGCCATGCCAGGTGCCACTGCGCGATGCCACCATCTCGGTGATGCGGGTCTTGAGGACATCGCTCTCCTCGTGGCGTCGGTTCGCGCCAAAAACGTACCAGCCCTCCGCCACGGCGAAAGCCGGAATGCGGTACAGCACACCCAGACTCTTGCGGCGCTGCGCCCAATCCAGTTGCGCACCGAATTTGTGCCCGCGGTCATTGACCCAGCGCCGCTCCATCCCAAGTTGAACGCCAGCGCCTGAATCCGTGCCAAAACTGAGACCCGCGGTATAGACGTTGCGCTTGCCGGGCAGTAAGGAAATCGCAATCGGCATCTCCTCGCCCTCGGCGTGCTCGGTGTCCGGGCGGACGTCGATGTAGCCGAAATAATCCAGACTGGTCAGGCGTTGATGCAATTGCAGCAGGCTGTCCTGCTCGTAAGGCTCACCGCGCTCGTACGGCACCGACTTGTGCAACAACGTTTCGCGCACATGGGAACCCTCAAAATGGGTTTCCCCGAAGTGATAGCGAGCGCCGCTGGTCCAATCCAGTTTGATCACCGCCGAACGCTTGGCTACCGAAACCTCGACCCGATGCTGCTCCATCTTTGCATCGAAGTAGCCACGCGCCAGGAGCGCGTGTTGGATCGCAGACTTACCGGCCTCGTAACGGCCATGCTCGAGGACTTCACCTTCTCGCGGATGGAACTTGTTAAGGATCGCTGTAATTGCCTTGTCGTCATCGGCCCCACCGTTCATGGCCAGACGCAAGGTTTCTACCGTGACTGGCTCGCCCGGGGTCACCTTCAGGGTGATATTGGCAACACCGTTCTTGCGTTTGATCTGGGTCTCGACGGTGGCTTCGTAGTAGCCATACGGTTGCAATGCCCGGTCAAGTTCATCGGGTATTTTGCGCACCAAGGACAGCGACTTGCGAACGTTGTCGGCCATCTCGCCGTTTATGCCGAGCAGCTTGACCGTTCCCAGCGACTGGCCAAAAACCATGCAGGGAAACAAAAGAAGCACGAACGTGGCAGTCAGAAAGCGCATACGGCGATACGGGACTTTGGCTGAAAGAGGCAAGACCGTCAGCATAACCGCGTGGGCCGAACTTCCGGTGTCCAGAACATGAATCGCGACGCAGTAATCAAACCCTTAGCTTTGACTCGCCGCAGCTTCCGCTACGTCATTGCGGCACGTCGATAAATGGACGGCGCGCTTACCGAGAAGTCGTATCGATCTGGGCCAAGGCTGTCAGGGCGTGCATGTCCACCCTTAAAACTCTGATGACTTCTAAGCCGACGGGCGAGCGCCTGATTTCTTATCGGATTGCCCAAGCCCGGCTAGATCGGCATACCGTAGTCCGGCAGACCAATCTGTTGAGCTCGCTACTTGGCCACGTCTTCGATCTTCTGACCGGCCTTCTGGATGTCCTTGCCGGCACCTTGGAGTGTGTTGCAACCGCCTAAAACAAAAGCGGCGGCAACGACCAGAAACAAAAGAGATAGATTGCGCTTCATTCCGTGCCAAACCTTCATTGGATAGGGTCTGATTCTAGCCCCGCTTGCCTCTAGAAAAGCAAGCGCTGGCAATGATCTGTGACTCAGCGCATCAATGTGGACTTGCCGAACAGGCTCTCGACCAGATCGACCGCCAGATTCGCCGTCATGTTGTGATCATCGAAGGCCGGGTTGAGCTCAACGATGTCGAGTGAGCCCAGACGACCGGTGTCAGCGATCATCTCCATCACCAATTGTGCCTCACGATAATTTGGCCCGCCCGGCACCGTAGTACCGACACCGGGTGCGATGGTGGGGTCAAGGAAGTCCACATCGAAGCTCACGTGCAGATGGGTGTTCTCATCCACGCCATACAGAGCTTGGGTCATCACTTGGCGCATGCCGATCTCATCGATATAACGCATATCGTAGATATCCAAGCCGATCTCGCGTACCAAGCGGCGCTCGCCCTCGTCCACCGAACGCACGCCAATCTGGCGAATCTCCTCGGGCTTGAGTGCCGGCGACTGGCCACCAAGATGTGTCAGCGCCTGTGGACCAACGCCGCACAAGCACGCCACGGGCATGCCATGAACATTGCCGCTCGGAGTGATCTCGCTGGTGTTGAAATCGGCATGCGCATCCAGCCACAGCACCCGCAGGCTCTTACCGGCACGCTGACAATACTGAGCGACCGCGGTGATCGAGCCAACGCCAAGGCAGTGGTCACCACCCAAAAGAACGGGTAACTCTCCATCGTCCAGCGCGGCGCCCATCGCTTCCATGACCTTTTGATTCCAAGTCACGACTTCTGCCAAGTGGCGATAGCCTTGCACCGGGCCGAGCCAAGGGTTGAGTGGGCCAGTCAAATTACCGGCATCGACAACCTTCAGTCCACGCCCTTCCAGTGCCTGCGCAATACCCGCTACGCGCAGAGCCTCCGGACCCATGGACGCGCCGCGATGGCCGGCGCCAATATCCGTTGGAGCACCAATCAGCCGCACCGTTTGCGAGATCGTGCTCATCGCATGCCTCCTGCGAGATCAGCAAGGCATGGCGTGGTGCCGCGTGGATGCACGATTGAATGCAACGATGACATAGGTCACTTCCTAGAAAGGTTGATGCGCCAAGCATAACGGCAGTCGCTGCACGCACCAATCTGGCAACTACCACTACCTGCACGCGCACCATCGCACGTGTTCGTGACCAAGACCTCATTTGTTCTGGCCGGCGTAGCGTTTATGATGCACCACGACCTGTCGTCAAAAGGGGATGATCCGGTCCGTGCAATACCCATCGCCATGAGGCCCGCATCCGGTCTCACCGCGACTATCAGACAGCAGAGGGAAGGGAACGATGAAGGTAAAAAATATCTGCGGCCTCGCGGCTGCATTGGCGTTGTTGTTGCCAATAACGACGATGGCTCAGGCGGTCGGCAGTGGTGCCGTATCCATCACCACAAGTGGCGCCAGCGAGAATTTCGATGGCCTGGCCAATAGCGGCACCAGCGATGTCTTGCCGCAAGGCTGGTACTTCTACGAGAGCGGCGGCACCAACAGCACCACCTATGCCGCGGACAACGGCGCTGCCAACTCTGGCAACACATACAGTTTTGGCACAACCGGCTCGAGCGAGCGTGCGTTTGGCGCGATCGCTTCCAATTCGAACCAGCCAAAGATCGGCGCCAAGCTCCAGAACGATAGCGCGCAAGCGCTGAACGAACTGCTCATCTCATTTACCACCGAGCAGTGGCGACGTGGTGGCGGGGTTGCTCAAGATCGGATGCAGTTTGAATACAGCACCACAGCGTCGAGCTTGGACGATGCGGCAGGCTGGTCCGAGTTCACCGCACTCGACGCACTTTCGCCGGTCTCGGCTGGAGGTCTCAATGCAGCCCTCGACGGCAATGCCAGCGCGAATCGCCTCGAAGTCAGTGCCACGCTGACTGGGCTTAACGTCACGCCGGGGGCAAGCTTTTGGATCCGCTGGAGCGACATTAACATTGGCGGAGCAGACGACGCCCTAGCGATTGATGATGTCGTGTTCGGCATGCCTGTTGATAGTCCACCAACGCTCACATCGAGCTTCCCCGCCGATGGCGATACCGACTTCCCGTCCAACGCCGGCATCATCCTCAACTTTTCCGAACCGGTTAGCGTTTCTGGTAACTGGTTCTCGTTGGCTTGCACGATCTCAGGCAACCTGGGCCTAGCGGATACCACGATTAGTGGCGGCGCGATTGATTGGTATATCACTCCCAACAGCGATCTGACCGCCGGCGAAAGCTGTGTCTTGACCTTGGTGCCGGCATTGATCGTCGATTTGGATGGAGACGTGGATGCGCTGGTCGATCCGGGCACCATCAACTTCGATGTCATCGCCCCGCCACCTAATGTGCCACCGACACTGGTCTCCACTGTGCCGCTGCAAGGGGCCAACAACTTCCCCTCGGCGGGCGATCTGAAAGCGGTGTTCTCCGAGTCGGTGACTGCGGTTAGCGGTGCGTTCACCCTGAACTGCAACACCTCGACTGGCATTGCGCTGAATTCATCGAGCAACGACGGCATCACTTGGACGATCGGCACCGGCACCGCACTGGTGGGTGGCGACAACTGCCAATTCGGCATCGTGGCGGAATTTATCCATGACCTTGAGGGCGCTGAACTCGATGCCGGCGCACTGATTTCCTTCACGGTTTTTGAAGCCGGCAACGTTGGGGCTTACTACGAGAAGGTCAACCTGGCCTCACCAGAGCAGTTGCGGTGCAGCCTGCACGAAACCATCAAGGGCCACACCATCTATCGCTACAGCGGTTCGGGCGAAAATACCTGGACGATTCTGGAACTCGCCCAACAGGATCCTGCCAATTCCAACCGGATCATCGACGTCTATCGCAACCGCAGCTACGCCACCGGCAGCGACCGCGCCGGCAAAGATCCGCGACGTGCAGTCACTTGGCGGCACCTGTGACCTGGTCGACGATGCAAGCCAGGTGCATGCACGCGCTGCCGAACACGCTGCGCGCGGC
>CAJDVW010000076.1_pt1 | contig 8172 bp, 8 predicted proteins | sample 7391471 | NCBI WGS metagenome assembly CAJDVW01 (sample SAMEA7055714, study PRJEB34461) | soil metagenome | biome: terrestrial ecosystem; feature: Peninsula; material: soil | place: Antarctica | collected 2016
GCTCCAGCTCCAGCTCCAGCTCCAGCTCCAGCTCCAGCTCCGGCTCCGGCTTCAGCTTCAGCTTCAGCTCCAGCTCCAGCTCCGGCTTCAGCCCCAGCTCCGGTTGCGGCGCCTTCCGTGGCAGAGACCCCAGGTGTCAAACAGGACAAACCCGCGCCCACTGTTGAGCGCGAGCTAGATTCATCTAAGCCCGCCAACGACGTGGATACATCCAAGTCACGGCCCACCAAAGCCACGGTAAGCGCTCGCACTAAACCGGGCTCAGTGTTCGACGCACCAAGCGAGCCTTTCGAACTTCGCTCGCCTAGTGAAGTCGCACCCGTCTCAGTTGCCAGCGCCGTGGCCAATGCCTTGCATGCACGACCGCGCCCTGTCGCGTTCGCGGCTGCATCAGCACCTGCGCCTGGCGCAGCATCAGCGGCACCCGCGTCGGCACCGGCCTCGGCATCACCCACGGCCACGTCGGCCGCTGTCGTGCCGACCAAAATGACAGAGCCCAAGGTCACGGCCGAATCTGAGGCATCGGCCCCAGTCGAAAAAGACGCCGATAAAAGTCAATCAACGGTCAAGCCCGTGCCGAGTCAAGACGCTCCGCCGCGTCCAGCAGTGGACGACTGATCAGGAAACCTGCGGCACGAGCCAATGGGCTCGTGCCGCAACTTGATTGGCTCCACGCTTCAGTCAGACGCTAGCCCGTATTGCATAGCCAGACGAGTCAACGAAGCGACGTCGCCAACACGCAACTTGGCAAAAAGGTTGTACTTGTGCGTAGCCACCGTCTTGGGGCTGAGATTGAGCTTGTCGGCAATCACCGTCATACGCATGCCTTGTACCAACAGCATGGCGACCTCAAGCTCGCGCACGGACAACTGTTCGAACGGCGAATCGGTGGCATCGAGACTGGCAATGGCCATCTGCTGTGCGACCGTTGTCGAGATGTAGCGCTTACCACGAGCCACGTCACGCAGCGCTCGCAGCAACTCTTCTTCAGGTGCGGCCTTGCCGAGATAACCACTGGCACCTGCACTAAGCACTCGGCGCGGCAAGGGGCCGTCCTCCTGGGCTGACACCACGATGACGCGTAGCGATGAGCCTCCGCGCATCAGCCGGTCGGTGACTTCGAGCCCACTGATTCCAGGAAGATGAAGGTCGCAAAGAACCACGTCTGCGTCGATCTTACGCAAATCCGACAGCGCATCCTCCCCTGTCCCAGCTTCACCGACCACAGACAAATCCGTCTGCATACTCAGCAACATGCGGACCCCCGCCCGAAACAACTCGTGGTCATCGACCAGATAGACACGAATCATGCATTTACTCCCCTCGACATGACGTCGGTTTTCCAAACTCGCGGCCGGGACAATCCGGCATCTCAAGTAGAGCCTAAGCGAAGCCGCCCATGGCTGCCAGTTATTAACGTCCCGATGCCATAATTCAAACGACAGATACCATTACGAAAACACCATGACACAAAAATTATTGATCGACACCGACCCGGGCATTGATGACGCACTGGCCATTCTGATGGCGGCCAGACACCCGAATGTCCAGATCGCGGCACTTACCATTACCGCAGGCAACGTCGGCCTGAACCACACCGTCGCCAACGCGCTGAAACTGTGCGAAGTCGCGGGGATCCACGCACCGATATATCCAGGCGCACACCTGCCGCTGGTAACCGAGCAGGAAGACGCTGCACACGTGCACGGACAGGATGGTTTCGGTGACATCGGTTACGCCCCCGCTTCGCGCCTGACTGCGTCCGAGCATGCTGCGCTAGCGATGTTGCGCCTGTCGCACGAGCAAGCTCACGAATTGACTTTCGTTATGCTCGGCCCGCTCACTAATCTTGCTTTGGCACTCTCATTGGACCCTAGCCTGCCGCAGCGCGTGCCACGCCTTGTGATCATGGGCGGAGCGGTCACAGGACACGGTAATATCCGCATCCCTGTGGAATTCAATATTGGTTTCGATCCCGAGGCTGCACGCATCGTGTTTGAGCGCTGGCCGCATTTTGAATTAGTCGACTGGGAAGCCACGGTACGACATGGCTTGCCACACGCAGATTGTGACCGCTGGTTTCACAGCGATAACCCGGTGGCGCGATTCTATGATGATATTTCACGCAATTCGCGACGCTGGTCAGCGGACTGCCGTGGCGACAAATGGTTCTGCGCCGACGCGCTGGCCATGGCACAGGTTCTGGAACCCGAGCATGCAACGGAAACAATCGAGCGTGCCGCGATGGTGGAGTTAGATGGTCGATATACGCGTGGCATGACCGTGGTCGATTGGGCAGGCCAAGGCGAGAAGCCCGCGAACGCCGATATCTTGATGCGTTATGACCAATCGCGCTTTGAAGCACTGGTGAGACAGGCCGTCGGCGCAGACTGATCGGCGTCTACATCACTTAATCCCGCCGGGCCGATCAAGACGATCGGCCCGGTAGTAGCGGCCAAGTACTGATCAGTTGAGCGAGCGCTCCTCGTACCAGCGCAACAACGTCTCTTTAGCAGCGAGCTTTTCCCTTTTCATCTGCGCGACGGCCGACGCTGCCATCGGCAGCGCCCCAATGGCAGCATCCGCCACCTGCTTATCGAGCTTTTGATGACGCTGGTACAGGCGTCGAAATTCGTTGTCGCTTTTCAGCAAGGCATTGATCGCACTCTGCGGCTGGGCTTCGAACATGTCTACTATTCTCCTGTGGGCCGAGGTTGAACACACGACGAACATTCCGTGTCCGCCATAGCTGGGGACAAGAAGGGAAGAAAAACGTTCCATCGAAATTGCCATGAATCTCGGGCATGGCCCGTATGCCGACCATTGCCTCCCCCGTGCGCCCACCGCGTCATCTGGCTAGACCAGCATGCTTGGATGACAGCGACAGGCAGGGGTAAAGGCATCGAGACGATCCTTCATGGCCGCCGGACAAGGCTGTCCGGTTCCATTTGACCCTACTCCCGCTCAGCACCCGCCGCAAGCCGAGTCCTGCGCGAGCACCGGCAATACCGTTCAGTTAGCCCCGAGGACCACGATCTCGACACGGCGATTACGCGCACGACCCTCGCGCGATGCGTTGTCGGCGATGGGCCGGTCTTTGCCCAGCCCAACGGCGGTCAGGCGCGTGGCATCAACGCCTTCTTGGACGAGCGCATCACGCACAGCCTCGGCACGCTTTTGCGAAAGCACCTGATTGAGGTTGTCCCCACCTTGGCTGTCGGTGTGACCCTCGACCAGTACGTCCTTGCCTGGGAAGCGGTTGACGAACTCCACCACACGCTGGAGATTAGCGCGCGCCTCCGGCCTGAGCTTCGACTGGCCGCTGGCAAATGCCTCACCGGATAGCGTCATAACCTGCCCGCGCGCTTCGCTTGTGGCGGTCATGGTCTGTAGTTGTAGACGCAAGCTTTCGGCCGCGGCGAACGCCAAGTCGGCTTCGCGTCGTGCCAACGTCGCCTCCTGTGACTGTGCTTCTGCCAAGCGCTTGGCCTGCTCGGCTTCGGCGCTGGACAATTCGCTCAGTGCCATCGCATTGGCGGCTTCTTCCTGTGCCCGCTCGGTCTCTTCCTCACGCGCTAGATTCATCAGACGCAGCTTTTCCGATTCCAGTCGCGCCGCCTCGGCATTACGCTGGCTGGTTTCGAGCAAAATACGATCCTTGTCGCGCTCCAGCTCCCGCAGTTGGCGCTGCAGAGACTCAACCTCCGCCATCGCGCGGGCGATATCTACACGTCGCTCTGCGGTGAAAAGGGCATCGCCTCGTTCGCGACGCTTGGACACTGTCAGCTGCTCGATCGCCTGTTGCGCGCGCAGTTGCTCAGCCGGGGCCAAATTGGCCAGCTGTGGATCTTGCTCAAGACTGCGCAACTGAGTTCGTAGACGCTCGACATCGGGATCGAGCTTCTGCGCGAGCGCGCCGGTGCACACGATCAGGCCCAGCAGGGCAACGAGGACTTTCCTGTTCATCGCACGCTTCCTTCACCGAGCAAGTCGAGACGCAAGCGGTTGTTCTCTTCAACGTGCTGGTCTACTTGCCTGCGCAGAGTGGCCGCCCGCGATCGCGCCTGTGCGAGCTGTGCTTCCAGAACAGCCTGCGCGGCACTGCGCTCGGCATCGGCGTAGTCACGCATCAGGAAGGATTCTTCGGCCGCCAACAACCGTATTTTTGCACGGCTTAACTCCACCGGCGCAAAGTCCTGCGCGCCCAGCGAACGTGCCTCCGCAATCGCATTGCCTGCCATGTCCAAGGCGCTTCGCGGTGGCGGCGTGCTGGCGCAAGCACTCAGCAAGGCCATAATTGTGAGCAAGGCGAGGGGTACTGTGGCTATTCTTGTCATATCATGCAAACTGGTCGGGGGCGGTACATAGCGCGGATGCATGACATTCTGGCTTCCCCGCGATAAGGGTGCAATCGAATATCGGGATCACGTACCCGATAGCAACGTGAATACTGGCAAGGGGCAACACATGGACATCGGTTATTTCCTCAAGCTCATGACCGAAAAGAACGCGTCGGACATGTTCCTGACAACTGGCGCGCCGGTGAACATCAAGGTCGAAGGCAAGCTCTACCCGCTTGGCAGCAGTGGCTTGCCTGCTGGCATGGTCAAGAAGATTGCCTACTCGCTGATGGACGAGGGCCAGGTGCCGCAGTTTGAGCGCGACTTGGAACTGAACATGGCGATTGCGGTGAAGGACGCCGGGCGCTTCCGTGTCAACGTGTTCAAACAGCGCGGTGAAGTCGGCATGGTGATTCGCGCGATCAAGAGTGAGATCCCGACGATCGAGCAGCTTAAGCTGCCTCCGATCCTGAAGGAGATCATCATGGAGCCGCGCGGTTTGGTGTTGGTAGTCGGCTCGACTGGCTCGGGCAAATCAACCTCGCTCGCTGCGATGATTGATCACCGCAACACCCACACCACCGGCCATATTTTGACGGTGGAGGATCCGATCGAGTTCCTGCACCGACACAAAAAGTCCGTAGTAAACCAGCGTGAAGTCGGGCTCGACACGCACGGTTTCCACAACGCACTCAAAAACGCGATGCGCGAGGCGCCGGACGTGATCTTGATCGGTGAGATTTTGGATCAGACCACGATGGAGGCGGCTATCGCCTTCGCCGAGACTGGCCACTTGTGTCTAGCCACGCTGCACTCCAACAACGCCGACCAGACGCTCGAGCGCATCCTCAACTTCTTCCCCGAGGCCGCGCACAAAAACATCCTGATGAACCTTTCGCTAAACCTGAAAGCGGTCGTCAGCCAGCGTCTTGTGACTGGCATGGACGGCAAGCGCATGCCCGCAGCGGAAATCCTTATCAACACCCCGCTGATCCGCGACATCATTCGACGCGGCCAAGTCCACGAGATCAAGGAAGCGATGGAGCGCTCATTGCAGGAAGGCATGCAGACCTTCGATCAAGACCTGTTCGGGATGTACAAGGACGGCAAGATCACGCTGGAAGAAGCGCTCAAGAAAGCCGATTCCCACGACGGCCTGGCACTCAAGATTCGCTTGTCCGAAGGCGCTACGGGCGAGCACGACCCTTACGCCGACGCCTTCTCAGGCTGAGCGACGAGCCGACGCGAGCGAGATCCCGTCAGCTCACGTTTGGGGGTGCGTCCGGCTGTTGTTCCGGACGTGCCAGATCAAACGCAGGCAGGCTATTGCAGTTGGCTTCGATCCGGCAAAGAGTTGGATACGGGCTCAGGTCCAAACTGTAACGGCGGGCGTTGTATAGCTGCGGTATCAAACAGCAATCCGCCACGCTTGGTATATCGCCTTCGCAAAAATCACCGCTGGAGGGATTGTCCTCGACTTGCGCCTCCATGCTTGCCAAGCCCTCAGCCATCCAGTGCAGCATCCACTCTTGGCGCGCAGAGTCGTCGACACCCAGCCTATTTTCCAAATATTGCATCACGCGCAGATTGCACAAGGGATGCACGTCGCAGGCCACTAGCAACGCCAGAGCCCTTACCCGAGCGCGGTCACGCGCTGTGCTAGGCATCAGCGGCGGTAACGGATGTAACTCATCCAGATACTCGATGATCGCAAGCGATTGACGCACGATACGCGCGCCATCTTGCAGTGTGGGCACTAGGCCCTGCGGATTGAGCTTCAAGAACGCTTCCTGATGCTGCTCGCCGCCGTCACGCACGAGGTGTACCGGCACCTGCTCGTAGGCCAGCCCTTTGAGATTCAGCGCAATGCGAACCCGGTAGGCCGCGCTGGACCGCCAGTAGCCATGGAGTCGTAACCGCTCAGTCATATCGCCATCCTCCCCGCATTTCTGCACAGACTAGCGCGATGCACGGATGCAAGCGACTTGAGCGTCACCCCACCACGATGCGTTGTTCAATTGCACCAAAGATCGTCGCGCCGTCTTGATCCAGCATTTCAATGCGCAAGGTATCGCCATCCTGCATGAAGGGCGTCACTGGCGCGCCTTGTTCAAGCGCTTCAACCGTGCGTCGCTCGGCAAAACACGATGCGCCGAGACTGGTGTCCTCATTGGCAACCGTGCCCGAGCCCACCAGCGTTCCTGCCGTCAATGGCCGGGTGCGCGCAGCGTGGGCAATTAACTGGCCGAAGTCGAACTGCATATCGACACCCGCTTCCGGCGCACCAAACCACGCGCCATTGACGTGGGTCAGCATAGGACGATGCAACTTGTTACCTCGCCAGTGATCACCCAACTCATCCGGGGTTACCAGCACTGGTGAGAGCGCCGAGCGCGGTTTGGACTGAAGAAAACCAAAGCCCTTGGCTAGCTCATTCGGGATCAAGTTGCGCAACGACACATCATTGACCAGCCCAATCAGCACGATATGCCGACCTGCCGCTTCTGCTGACACCGCCATCGGCACGTCATCAGTGACCACGATGACCTCTGCCTCCAAATCGATACCCAGCTCCGCACTGGGCACCCGCACCACCTCACGCGGACCAAGAAAACCGGCACTGGTGGCCTGATACATCAAAGGATCGACGTAGAAACTCTCCGGCACTTGCGCACCGCGCGCACGCCGCACACGCTCAACGTGTGGTAAATAGGCTGAGCCGTCCACAAATTCATAGGCACGCGGCAAGGGCGCGGCCAGTTGCTCGGGATCCAGCGCAAACACCTCGACTCCATTGATGGTGGAAACCTTCACGGCCTCCAGCGCTTCGGCCACGGTGGCAAGCCGGGGCGACAGCGCGGCCCAGTCGTCCAGTGCCGCCTGCAAGGTGGCCGCAATATCAGGCACGGCAACAGCGCGGGAAAGGTCTTTTGAGACCACGATCAGAGTGCCGTCACGGCCACCAGCGCGAAGTGATGCAAGTTTCATTGTCTATCCTTGAAAATTCGGCTAACCATCCGTCACGGATGGGTGAAATGTCGCTCCAGACCCGCCCAGCACTGGCTGTACTCACGCTGCCGGAACTCGGCATCCAGCGCCTGTTGCGTCGGTCTGATCACGGCGCGTGTTTCGAACATGATCGCCATGGTATCGGTGATGACATCCGGCTGAGACAGATCAGCGGCGCTGGCCTTCTCAAAGGTTGCCGCATCCGGTCCGTGCGCGGTGAAACTGTTGTGTAAGGATGAGCCTCCCGGCAAAAACCCTTCGGCCTTGGCGTCATAAACGCCATGCACCAGCCCCATGAACTCGCTCGCCACGTTGCGATGAAACCACGGCGGACGGAAGGTATTTTGCGCCACCAACCAACGCGGCGGAAAGATCGCAAAATCCACGTTGCTGGTGCCAGGCGTATCGCTGGGCGAGTACAACACCAGAAAAATCGAAGGATCGGGATGGTCGTAACTGATCGAGCCAATGGTGTTGAAACGTCGTAGATCGTAGCGATACGGCGCGTAACTGCCGTGCCATGCCACGACGTCAAACGGCGAATGATCCATGTCCGCACGCCAAAGATGACCTTGGAACTTGGCGATCAGTTCGTAGGCATCATCCAGATCCTCGAAAGCCGCCATCGGATATTCAAAGTCACGCGGGTTGGCCAAGCCGTTCGAGCCAATTGGACCGAGATCGGGTAGCCGCAGGAACGCACCAAAATTTTCCAGCACATAGCCACGAGCCACCGCACCGTGCAGTTCGACACGGAAACGCACGCCACGCGGAATCACCGCAATCTGCTGTGGTTCCACCTCAATCACACCTAACTCGGTGA